>JAEEGK010019243.1_pt1 | contig 14669 bp, 1 predicted proteins | sample 8958771 | NCBI WGS metagenome assembly JAEEGK01 (sample SAMN16246547, study PRJNA631951) | gut metagenome | biome: gut microbiome; feature: rumen; material: SC-attached | host: Bos | place: Iran: Karaj | collected 2018-10
CCTACGGTGCAATGCGCTATCTGAAGTATTACAGTAGTGATGGAATTAACTGGACCCCAGGTAATGATGGTAACGTGTACACGGATACGGAATGGGAATCAATTACTGGGCGGAATGCGGAAAAGTGGAAAATTGAATACTGGGCGGAAGCGCTAGATACGGTGCACTATGTAGATAGCGACCATAATAATGTCTTTGTCGAAATTGGAAAAGCAGATGCGACGTGGGCGGAATTGCCGACGGGAATTAATTGGATTTCATCACTAGATCTTCAGGAACTGTTTGCTTCTGGTGGTGTAGTTGCGAATGATGCAGCCGGTGACCCGTGTGGTACACCTTATTACCGTGTGTCAAGTGGACCAGGGAATCACTCTAATTCTTGGACCAGTAATGTTCATGAAGTTAAGACGACCGAGACTGGCCCAGATAGTCAGGGGCAATATGTTTTGGAATATTACATTAAAGGTAACAATAATCATAACAACAGTTCAACTGGACAAACGTTAGCTCATATATTACAAGGATTTCCGGATTATGTTCCGCCAATGGCGGTTACTGGTTTGGTATATAATGGAGCACAGCGTGAATTGGTGTATGGTGTTTCGGTTCAAGGTGGAACAATGTATTACCGTTGGAAAAAATCGACGGATAATAATTATGGTGCTTGGACGTCAAATATTCCAGAAGAAGCGTATGCCGGAACTTACGAAATTCAATTTTATATTGCTGGTGACGAAGGTTACGCCAATATTGGTAACGAGAATTCACCGATTAACGCTGGCAATCCGGTAAGAGTGAAGATTTCACCGCAAGATGTACAAAATTTAGAGATTTCGCCAGAGGGCGTCAATGGTTTAGTTTACAATGGTGAACCGCAGGAGTTACTGGCTAGCGGAGGTGTGATTGGTAACCATCCGGATTCGGCGTCCATTTCATACCGAGTGAAAAAACCGGACGGCAATTATGATAAAACTTTAGATGGAGCAGACAGCGATGGTTGGGTTACAGTTCAGAAAGAAGCGTTGTCGAGTGAGACTGCCGGTTGGCATGGCGTAACAGGTATTGATGCCGGTGCTTATTTAATTGAGGTGCGTGTTGATGCGGCAAATAGTAACTACGCGTCCAAGTTAATGTCACCGATTTCCGTGTCAATTAATAAATTGACGCCGACAGTTAATTGTGACATGGGCAGCAATGCGACGTATGACGGAGAAAATCATGTCATTATTAGTAATGAACCGACATTGAATGTCGGGAATAATTTAGACGGTGTTAATTTAAAATTCGCAATTACCAAAGACACAACCGATATCCCTAACTCCTATGTGACATGGGAAAATCTAACTACCGAGCAAAGCGATGCGGGAGTATATCGTTTATGGGCGAATTTGACATTAACTCCGGGTAGTGATGCAGATAAAAATTTACTGGTGACACAATCCAATATTCAATTAGGAATCGTTGAGATACTGAAAGCGACACCGACAATTTCGTATAATTTAGCGAGTGATTTACCGTATAATGGAGCTCGTCAAACACTGATTACTGCGGCAAGAATTAATTGTGCGACAGAATGTGGTGGGGAATTGAAATTCTCAATTAATACGACAGACGCAGCAGGCTCAATGTACTCGTTTGGCGACGAGAATTTGAAAGTTACAAACAATGGATCTTATTATATTTATGGTCAAATTATTGGTTGCAATTCCAATTATAATGATGTAGTAGCGCACAAAATTGGTGTAGTAGTAATTAATCAATTGACACCAGAGATTAATGTTTCGTTAGTGCCAGATTGGACCTATGATAATGTGGCGCACAGTATCTTAACTGCGGAACCAGTAACGAATTTATCTGGTCTAAATGATGCTAAAGTTTATTATGCAATTAAAACTGGTGAGAATCCGGACGAGCCAGAAATTACTGCTGCAGATACATGGTATGAATATTCAGCAGATAATTTTAGTAAGATTAATGCCGATAAGTATCATGTTTGGTATAAGGTAACGCAGAACGCAACGAGTGATGTTGATAATACGTTAAATGTAGTGAATAGAGGGGTAACTGAAATTGGTGCTGTGACTATTGCAAAAGCGGCAGCACCGACATTAAACAGTGCCGGAAGTTTGAAAGGGGCGGTGCAATCTAGCGTAGACGCACTGTCATTAGTTAATTCTGAACCGATCCTGAATCCCGCATGGAGTACCGGACACACAAGATTAACACCATATTACATGGTGGTAGATAATACACCTACCGAACCGGACGTTAATGACACAAATTGGACAACATGGGATGGATTACCAGAAAAAACGGCAAGCGGTAAATATTATTTTTATTACAAAATTGATTCTAGTGATGATAATAACATTCCAAGTGTAGAACCGACCCTTTTAGGGATGGTTGAAATTGTGCAATACGGAGCTACTTTGACTACGCCACCAACAGCGCATAATGAAACTTATAGAGCGGGTTATATTAATTTGGTAACTGAAGGAATTGTGGAAAATGGTATTCTGCAATACAGTTGGAAAAAAGGCGATGGAGCATGGAGTGAATGGAGTGCGACTCGTCCTAATGGGGTATCTGATGGAGAAGGGGCGACGACGGCAGGAACGTATTATGTACGATATTATGTATTAGGAACCGATGGTTATGCGGATATAGGTTCTACGTCGGAGCCAAAAGATACGATTACAGTCAATATAGAAAAGGCCACGATAGGAGCACCGATAGTGCCAACGGGTAGTGAGAATAACTACTACAACGGTACAGGACACGCGTTGTTGGCGACAGGCGGAGAATTAAATAATAATCAATTACAAGACCATTTTGAATACCAATTAAAGCAAGGTGAAACGGTAATTGTTGATTGGACAACTGATGCTGCCGAAATTCAAGCAACAGCTGTAGGAAATTATTTAATTAATTGGCGTGTAATACCAGTCGACGAAGAAAATTATGAAAATTATGTGGGTGAAGTCATACCTGTTTCGATTGGTAAAGCCCAGATTACAGTGGAAAGCCATGCGAAATTGAATGAGACTTTACCATACAAAACCGAAGACAGTTATGGTGTTCTCCAGGGATTGATTAAAGATGGAACAGTGGTGTTAAATCCGGCAAATTCTGGTACGGTGTTTTTTGCTGTAACGGCAGAAAACAGTAAACCTGCTGCCAATGCAATTAATACATGGTATGCCTGCGATAATGATGCGTTAAAAAGGGCAGGAAGTACGACAGGAACAACGTATTATGTTTGGTGTAAAGTAGATGCCAATCCAGGATATTCGGCCAGTTATTTAAGTGTTGAGCCATATAATATCGGTACCGTAACGATTACGGCGCAACATGCAACCTATACGGCACCGAGTGCGGCAAACCGAATCTATAATGGTGAATCCCAAGACTTGGTTGCTGGTGCAGTTGTTGACGCAAATAGTAAAATTTGGTACCAATACAAACTTTCGACTGCCGAAAGTTATGGTCCATGGCAGGAGACTGTGCCGAGTATGACCAATGCAGCGACTTATGATGTGCGTTATTATGTAGAAGGTTTAAATGGTTATCTTGGTGATGGTAGTGAAGATGAACCGATAGGACCGATTGTTGTAACGATTGAGAAGGCAACACCGGTCGTCACAGGAAATGGTTCATTCAATACAACATGGACGTACCAAGCGGATACAGCCCGACAACTAATAGCTGAAGGGATTACGTTAGAGCCAGTTGATTCTGGTAGAATCTATTATTTTATAACCAATACAGATAACGCTCCAGCATATGATGATAGTAACCGAAATGAAGACTTTGCAAGTTTGACGCGTACAGAAGGTGGTACGTATTATGGTTGGTACTACGTTGAGGGAAATCCTAATTATAACAATATCAATGTGACCAGAATGGGTGCCGTGACGATTGCACCAGCCAATATTAAGGTTACCAAGTCAGCGGATAAAGCTTCAACAATGGTTTATAATGGCGAAAGTCGAACATTAATAACCAGAGATGCAACTATAGAGCCAGTGAATAGTGGAACGACATATTATGCCATTACGACATCACCGAGTGACGCTGTGCCAGCGAACTGGGATATTTGCTCATGGGCAGAATATGGAAGTGAAAATTTACAAGTAGCGAATGCGGATATTTATTACGTTTGGTTTAAAGTTGAAACAAATAAAGCATTGAATTATAACGATGTAGCGCCAATGAAACTTGGTTCAGTCGAAATCGAAAAACAAGTGCTAAATGTTGAAACCGCACCGACAGTAGTGACGAGAACATACAATGGTAAAGCGCAATCTTTATTTGCGACAGATGGTGTTGTTGGGGATGCCTTAAATAACATTGCCAAAATCCAATACCGTATTTCAAAACAACTAGGAAATCCAGTGGATGGTATATGGGTGGATAGTATAGAGCACGTAAGTTTGCAAAAAGCACCATTTGGGCAATATGAAGTGCAATATCGTTATGTATTAGCTGACAACATTACCGAGATAAATCGAAATAATTATACAGATAGTGAACCGGTAACTTTAACGGTAAACATAAATCAAGGTTCAGCGGTCATTCAAAGTGAAGCGAGTGCAATTACTGAGTTGAAATACGAGGATGAATACCAAAAGTTGATTAATGGAGCCACCGCAGAACATGCAAAAGCGATTCTGTATCGTGTAAAGCTTACTACGGGTGAATTCATGATTCCGTGTGAAGAAGATGGTACTCCAGCAAATAGTCGTTACGATAATGATGGTGAAGTTAATGAGAATGGATATTGGACGAGTGATGTTAATGCAGTCAGAGCACGTGACATTGGTAACTACATTGTCGAATATTATGCGTTAGGTGCCGATGGATATAATAATTCGACGATATTCCGTGTTGAAAACATTAAAATTGAACGTAATTCGATTGAAGTGATTACGCCGGCGACGGGAAAAACGATAAAATATACTGGTGAAGCGCAAGAATTGGTGCAAAATGCTGCTGTTACAGCTGCAAATCGAGGTACGCCAATGTATAGTTTAGATGGAAGTGATTTTGTTGCTGATTATACATCGTTAGTAGCAACAGAAGTTGGGAATTATACAATTTATTGGTATGTGAACGGTGGCGATCATTATTACAATACTGAAATCTATAGTTTTACGGCTGAAATTGAAAGAGCTACTGCTACAGATAATTCACTTCGTATTGGTACATTAGCGGCACGTACTGATTTGGTTTATACGGGTGCGCCACGACAATTATTCCAGGGAGCGGGAGCAGTAATAGGTAACGGAAAAATTTACTATGCAGTAACAACTTCACCGACGGAAAATCCTGGAGACGAATTGGGCAGTGAGGATATTTCCAGTGTTACCAAAACTGATGCGTATGAAGGGGTGAATCAATATACCTATTATTTGTATTACCGTGCAGAAGCATCTGCATCTTATGATGCAGTACCATGGACGTTAGTTAAAGATGGATCTGGTAATGCCTTAACGGCTCAAATTGCCAAAGCGAGTTATTCAATTAGTGTTAGTAAGAATGCAGATGTTCCATATGATGGTGTAGCGCACCAAATTTTTGCTGGTAATCCGTCAATCGTATCTGATTCACATACGGACGCGAACTGGGTTACTGCAAGTTATACTTTAAGCTATACAGGCTACAATGGTTTCACTTCAACGAGTGAACCGACTTCAGATGTTACGAGTTTAAACACTGCAATTCATGCGGGTACTTATGTTTTGACTGCGGTTTTAACACCGCGAGCAGGGCAAGACTACACTGACCAAATTGAAGCGAGTGTCGCAACATTTACATTGGCAGAATTTGAGATATCACGAGCAAGTGCCAATATAGGGGTTAAAGTAACTGGTTTGAATTATGCTGCTGTAGTTACATTAGGTGACAACGCGACAGTAAAGCCATTCAACCAAGCGCAAGCAATTGATTTGATCATTGGTAAAGATGATTTAATTGAACACAATGGTATTACGACTCATAATACAAATCAATATAACCAACTTCGTTATGCGTTTGTGCATGGAGATGACGAACCGAGTGCATATACTTTGTGCAGTACAGCGGAAAATTTAAATAATGCGGTTAAAAATTTGACGGCGAATTCGGTTGGCACTTGGAATTTATGGTTTAAAGTGGAGCAACATGCAAGTATGACGAATACGGTCTACTTCAAAGCTGCGACAATTATTGTGAATGGATTTAGTGCGAATGATGTTGAATTGACCGGTTTAACGATGACAGGTGCCAATGCGGTCCAACAAAATGGTTCCATTGTTTATGATGGTAAATATCATTCCTTGTGGGATAGTGGTACAATAACGCCAGCGAATTCTAATTTACATCTTGGCAAAGTTTATTATGCAAGCAGTGATAGTGCTTCAGTGACACCCAGTGCGACCGAATGGAAAGAGTCACCAGAAGACACCAGGGCATATGCGGACTATGGAACCTATTATTTATGGGTAAAATGGGATGCGGATAATGGTGCCAATGTCGCGGCATCTACAGGACGTCCATATGCCTATTTAGAAATTACCAAGTTGTCGCAGAATACGCCGAACACTAATTTTTATTTTGCGGGGGTTAATTTTAAAACCAATAATTTTATTTCGGCAACACCGACTTCGACTACGGGTTACCAAACATATGAGTTGACCTTTAATAATACCGACCAAGGAGTCGTCAATGGACAACCGACAATTGCGGCCTATGAAAGTAAGGACCCGGGTACGAATCTTGCGGGTCCAGACGGTTTTGGTACTTTTAAATTTGGTCTAAGTACCAGTGAAGAAACGATGACGGGCAAATATTACGCTTTAGATATGCCAACTTCGTTGACGGTACGTAACGCTGAAACGTATTACCTTTGGGTACAATGGAGTGGCAGTAAGAATATTGAAGGAGGCGCTTCGGTTTACCAAATAGATGCCGACCAAACTAAACCATGTTTCCAAGTAAATCAATTAACCGATGCCGATACAGACATTACGGCAAACATTCATTTAAGCGGAACAACATTTGTTAGTGATACCAGTTTAGTTGGTCATCCATACCAATATAATTTTGATTTTGGAAGTAATTTCTATGAACCGGTAGCACAAGCATTATTTACGGTAACGAATGATCCAGCGGTAATGATTAATGGTTCAAATTATGCTACGGCATTGTCTTGTCAATATTTATTGACACCAAGTGATGATGAAGGTACAGTTCGTGCCAATACAACGGATTGGGTAAGTACGGCTGATTTGGCGAAACAAACAGATGTAGGAACCTATTATTTGTGGGTCAAAGTAACACTAAACGATACCAATGTAAACGTGACGAAATACTTTAATCTCGCTAATACAGAAATTATTAAAACGAGTTCGTTTGCGCAGATTGCACCGACGGTATGTACAAACTTAACCACCGATGGACAAAGTTTCCGCCAGTTAATTAATGCGAGTGTACAGATTGCGCCATTAGTAGAATATTCATTGGGTGATGCTTATGCTGGATTAGGGTTAACAGCAGAACAAGAGTTGGATGATGAAGCAAATCACGGTGTGTATACTGATAGTCAAGGTTGGAGATGGACAACAGATGTTAATGCGTGGGCATTAAAAGCGGTTAACGCGGGAACTTATACCATTTATTACCGTGGTGCAGGTAAAGATAGTACAGGTAATAATTACGCGATGTTTGATACACAAATATTAGCGCAATATCCGTTTGTAATAGTGCCAATTAATACAGCCAATGCGGCAATTAACATTCTGCCGCAAGCAAAGGCCAATGTGTATTACGCTGGTCGAGGACTACGTGCTGATGAATTGTTTACGGATGGTACAGCACGAATAGGTAGTACCGATTCGATTCAATTACAATATCGTTGGGGAGATGATACCGGTACATTCTATGACTATAATGATGAAGCATTGATTTTAACTAATGCCGGAACATATGTATTATATTTTAAACCAAACACGACAGGTTTGAACAATGTTAACCAGGAAGATACGGTGGCAATGTTTATAACTGTAGAAATTAATAAGGTAGACGTTCAAATTGAGGCGCCGACAACTATGAATCGCTTGACTTATAAAGGTGCCGATTACCAAGTTTTCTTGGCACCGGGAAATTATAGTTTGGTTCAAGATGGTACGATTAACAGTGAAGAAAACGAAGATAACTATGTGAAAGTGAATGGGGAAAAGATATCTTATCTTGGAAACAATAATCGCTATGGAGCGATGGGCAAGGTGCAATATGCGATTTCGTCAAGTGTAGACATTCAACCGCATAGTTGGGTAGATGAATATACGGAACTAAAAGTGCGTCAAGTTGGTACATACTATGTTTGGCTTCGTGTAGAATCTGGTGCTAACCATAATGGTCACGAGGCGCAATGTTTCCCAGATAATAAAATAACGATTGTTCCAGCGGAAGAAGCTGATATTCGATTGGTAAAATCGATTTATGTCAACCAAAAAGACAACCAAGGTAACGTTTTCCATTATGATGGCACAACGCACAACATGTTGAGTAGTTTGAATTTGGTAGTAGAAGTTTTGAACCGTGATATTTATGGTAATCCGGGAGATAGTTATAATATTATGCCGGCAGAAGACCGTAAAGGGACACTTTTATATGCGTTAACGGAAAGTGAAACCGCGCCAGCGGGTAACAATTATTCGGTTGCAACGGGATGGCATACAAGTTGGCAAACCTTGTCGAAGTCACAAGCTGGTGACTATTATTTATGGGTAAGATTTGTGAAGAACGAAAGTAATATTAGTACACACAATGTTTGTTTGTCGAACTTGTTAGATGAAGATGGAGAACAACGCGAAGTGATTCGTATTGCCCAAGCAGAACATAATGATTTGCGTGTGTCAGGCATTCAGGGATTAAAGGAAATGTTCACTGGAACCACTTTGTCACTGGGCAATCGTAAGTTGGCGGTTGGTGATTTAAGTGTCAAAGTTGCAAATAGTCGTTATGATTTAGCGGATGAAATTGATTGGGACGAAGTACGATACTTTTTCTGGAATATTACGGAAAATAATGGTCAGCAACCGACAATAGCTGATTACGATTGGACGGAGAAGAACGAAACTGGTGCGATAAAAGTAGGACAATACCAATTATATGTCAAATTAGCGCTATTGACGCAGAACATAGATGATGCGGATTTAATTTATCCAGTATTTGTTACACCGGACACCTTGATTGAAAATCCAATTTATTGTGCGGAAATCACCCGAGCCGATGAACATTATATAACAGTAGAAGCGCCGGTATGGTTTAACGATTTGATTTATAATGGAACAGAACAACGCTTGATAGAAAGTCCGGCCGAAGTAGTGATGCAGAATGGTAATGCATTGATAGGAGATAACGGTACGGCATATTACCGTATAAGTGGTAGTTCGAGTGTCATTACGACGGCGGGTACGACATTGCCAGTCGGGGCGACAGCTGAAGAGGAATGGTATAGTGATTACAGTTCAGTTGATACCAAGTTAAAACAACAGCATGCGGGAACATATTACATATGGGTTAAGTTTGACCAAGGGGTCAGTCATACTGCGATTGAGCCGCGTTACATAGGTGCGGTAACGATTGCACAAGCTGCTGAAAATGGAATTAGTTTAAGTGACATGGAGTTAACGCAAGGGGTAGCGTATAATGGTAATTTATATTCTTTAGTTAGTCATGCGGTAACGCAAAGATTTAGTCGAACAGGAGTAGAGTTGATAAAAGGAACTGATTATGAAGAAATCTATTATGCATACTCAAATGATCCGTTAATTGTGCCAGCCTTGGATGATGAAAGTATATGGAAACGCGAAGCAAACTTGACTGAATTAAAAGCACGTGAAGCAGGTAAATACTATATTTGGGTAAAAGTAGTTGGTATTGAAAATCCGAACACGCATACAGTGAATGTTGCAGATTATTACCGTTGTTATTATTATAATGCACCAGAGAAGAATGATTTTGCGGAAATAGATGCTGCGACATTGACGAATGATTACTTTAAAGGGATTAATCCTCACCAAGGGTTGTCGTATATTGCGCGAAACCAAATTTTAGCCGACATAACACCGAATGCCGAAGGTAAATTAACGATTAAGATAGCTAGTGCGGATATTAATACAAACGAATATAACGACAAGATTATTGTTAAGTGGGGATTGGGCAATGGAGAAGGTCGTGGTATTAATTCGCCACTGGCACCAAGTCTGTGGGTTGATAGTTTAGACGACATAAACATCATGGGTAAAGATGCAAGGACATATTACTTATGGATAAAAGTAACCGGCAGTAAAAATTTAGAAGAGTATGTTGCCTGTTGTGCACCGATTACGATAGATAAAGCGACGATTGAATATACAGTTCAACCAGGGTATTATGGAGACGCCAATGATAATTTAATTTATACAGGTGCCTACCAAACATTGATTAAGAGTGACCCAGTTATAAAATTTAAACCTGATTATAGTAGTGGATATTACGATGCGGAATACTATGATGCGACAGGTGTGACGATTCAATATGGCATTAATATGCCAGCATTAGGGTTATTTGATTACCACAATGTGGTTGGTTTAAATGCAATTAACTATGACATTTATTATGGAGTATTTGAAACAACGAACTGGTACGGTAAGGTAGAATGCGTTAATGTGACGATAGAAAAGCGTGATGCCAGTGACTGGAACTATGGTTTAAGTGCGGTGCCATACGCGATAGAAGGGCTTGAATATAACGAAAGCGAACAGGATTTGATAACATATGGGCGATTAGTAAATTCGTTACCGGTAATGGGATGTGGAAGTGCGCTAGAAGGTTCAGTGATAGAATTCTGGTACGCAGGCGAAAATGATAATCCTGATGCGAAATATCGTTATTATTACAATAAAACAAGTGGTGTGTATGAATGGGAAAATGGTGAAAAGTTACCTGGACGAACAGACGCTGGAACGTATTATATCCAGTATGTAGTTACCGGAACAGGCAACTATAAAACTTCAGTTGTGAAGAATTTACAAATTGAAATTACTAAACGTCGTATTTGGTGGTACCGTAATCCCGAAGCGATTTATGGTTTGAAATACAGTGGGGAATCACAAACAGCGATAAAAGAAGGCCGTTTGTATGCAGGGAATAAATTATTGGAAGATGGAGAAATGCCGAGAGGTGTGACGGTAAAATACACGATAAAAGCGCCAGGATTATCCAACCGAGAATGGAGTTCAAGAATTCCGACGGTAAATTCGATTGGATTGTGGGATATCTATTATTACGTAGAAGTAGATGCGAACAATGAATTTATTGGTTCCGAAAACAACAGTCCGCTATTAGGTACATTAGTACAAGTTTTGGTAGAACGTTTTGTATTGACGATTCGTACAGCGCCAGAATCTGGATATTTAATGTACACTGCGGCGCCGCAGGATTTGATAACATATAAATCATTGTCAACAGATTACACGACGGTATTTGCGGAAGCAGATTTACCATATTTCATATACAGCTTTAACCGTGAATTAGACGAAAAAGACTGGTCACGGGGTAATATACAAGCGGTTAACCGTGGAGAATATACAATTTACTATAAATTGATTTACAAGCCGGCGATTTTTGAGTTAGTTGGTGATATAGAACCGGAAGGTGAAGTAACAGCGAAGATTCAAGCGATGACGTTCCAACGAGATTCGATTCGTGCACTATATAATGAAGAGACGAAGAAGTTGTCAATAGATATGAGTGAATACACGGAAGCGATGAGAACGGAAATCATGAATCACATAAAATATGAATACCGCATGCACGATGAATACAATCCGAGTACGGTATGGCGAGAATGGTTTAATGAGGAAACGACGAGTGGTGACAAAGTAATCCCGCGAACGGAATTAAGTTTAGGGACCTACCAATTTAGGGTGATTATACAAGGTGGAACGAATGGCAATTTTTATCCGTATACCCAAGAAGGAGTCGAAGTAGCGTATGAAGAGATTGCGATAACGGAAGACCGAGTATTGTATTTAGAGATGCCAGAGAACACGTACAGTAATGCGGCATACGTACGAGCATGGATAGATTTTACTGGGACGATGCTTTACGAGGAGGCACCGGAAGGATTCAAGCACGAAGCCTGGGTAAACGTAGTTGATCCATTATTCTATGTGTTCCGAGGTGTGAATACGACGGGACGAAATGGAAGTGCGGTAGTCCGAGTACAAACGGTGAATAGTGGGTATTATTACCGCAGTACAGATGACAATTACCTGAGTGCGGCATATCGTAAAGGTAAGGCGATAGACTGGGAAGAAGAAGAGGAATATATATATCGTTACCAAGGGTTACCGGAAGTAGAGATGACGATTCGCTTGTATGAAGTATATCATGTGCAATATGAAGCGAACGGGGCGGAGATTTTGAGTAACGCGGTAGCGCCGGAAGAAGGCTGGAAATGGCACGGTGTAGATTACTTATTAGCGGAGAACGTATACGAGAAGAAATCTGGGGAAGAAAGATTGATGGCGAATGGATGGAACACATCGCGATCTGGGGATGGGAACAATTATCCGAATGGGTCGTATTACCGAGAGAATGCGACGCAGGTATTTTATGCGAATTTCTTTAGTGCGGAAGAGGAATATTACGAGATCGAATGGATCATAACGGATGGAGTGAAGACATACCGCAAAGCGCGGAACAGTGGGAAGTGGTACGATGCGGGGGAAGATGGAGAGCGTGAGAGTGGGGAGTTTGTGAAGCGCGGTGCCCTGATAACATTACCCAAAACGACGGTCGATGAAGATGGGAACGAATTTTGGAGTGGAACGCTGTTTGGCGGGTACAACATCAAAGGATGGTATGCAGCCAATGATGATTGGACGTTAGCGGACGGTGTAGAAGGAGACGGATGGCAGAACTTTGAATACACATTGAACATGAGGGCGAATAGTGACATAACATTTGTTGCGGTATTGGTGAAACGAACGGAGAAGGGCTTGCAATGTGACTTTACGGATGACAAAGGGAACGTAATTAACAGTTCGGGTGTAGTAGCAAACGGAGCGAGTGCGTATATGGCGTTGTCAGGCATGGACGAAAACACGATAAAGAATTACCAAGCCGGGTATGACGACTGGGTGACGAAATATGGGAACAGTCAATTAAATACGACGGCGACGGGGATAGTAGAATTTAATTTAGGGCCGAAAGGTGCGGCAGAAAGAGCTGGGGAAGAAGAGGCGGTTGAAAGTAAGGACGCGCAGGAATATGTAATGATGTTTGTGATTATGGGAGCAGGGGTGATAAGTGTGGTAGTGATGGTAATGGTGTACAAAGTGAAGCGAAGGAGGTAGGCCCCGTCCCCCCGATAAATTTTTCATTTTGCATTATTTCGGAAGTATATTAAAATAATAGAAGTAAATGGGGAACAAAAGAAAGGTCGCGTTGGTGATTGTGTTGTCGGTCGTGGTTTCGGCGGTCGCGGTCTTTGCGGCGGTTGGCGAAAGTTTGCGCCGTTTCAATGTTTCCAACCAACCGCCGGTCGATGCGGCAACGTCAAAAACTGGTTTGAATTATTTTAATGCTACCACCACGGATACTTATAATTTTGACAATTCTGTGTGGATGATGGTTTTTTCGGGAGAAAATGGTGGCGGTACCAATTATGGTTACGGTGCCACGTGTGTGGCATTTTATAAAGGGAGTAGTAATTCCGTCACAATTACAGGTGGTGGAAGAGGACATGGAAAAGGTGGTAATTATACACAAGTAAATCAAAATTTTGCCACTAATTTGTCGGGACATGCTACCACCGTCATCGCTGGAGGCGGCGGAGGAGGAGGTTCTAACGCTGATGGACAGCCTTACGCTAATGCATATTTCCAAACGTCACCTGGTCAAAAAACTCTGAGTTATACTATGTTAGATAAAACTGTTTCAATAAACACTGGGGGAGCCGGCACTACAGGTTATGTAGGCGGTGATGCGAGTTATACAAAGTCGGAATGGGTAAAAGGCTGGGAGCTTGTGGCACAAGATGTTTGGTTTCCTGATAAGGGTTTTTTTGGCGATGGAAGTTTACACTTGTCTTCGTTTTCTCTTGGTTGGGGTTCGTGGAATGATTTGGGAATGGCCAGCAGTGATCCTTCCTTCGGTGGTGGCGGTGGCGGCGGATACAAAGCTGGTATAGGTGGTAGCGGTGTCACAATCGCAACCTATATTAACTGGAATAAAGAAGTAGGCGATAAGGCAGATGGATGGTGGGAAAGTAATAAGGGACCGTATTACATTTGTTTACGTCATATTTATTATCGTGATCAATCGGTATGTAATATTTCGGCGGAACTGCAGAACTCTTGTATAAACCAATGTAGCGGGAAGGAAAATAGTTACACACTTGAATCGCAAGGTGGTGGGGGGTCGTGTTCGCCGCAATGTTATCCATTATACGGGAACGATACGGTAAAAGGACCGAAATCGGCGACGGCGGGCGCAAAATTTTATAAAATTAAGCCGGCGGAGTCCAGCCGACCAAAAAGTGTGTCAAAAGCTTATGACGGCACCGGGATTAGTGTTACCGATGGCGTCACTGGTCCGTATACGCCGAATTAGGCCAATAGTGATATTGATATTGA
>JAEEGK010019245.1_pt1 | contig 14668 bp, 14 predicted proteins | sample 8958771 | NCBI WGS metagenome assembly JAEEGK01 (sample SAMN16246547, study PRJNA631951) | gut metagenome | biome: gut microbiome; feature: rumen; material: SC-attached | host: Bos | place: Iran: Karaj | collected 2018-10
ACAGCTTCCTTCAGATTCCACCTCACGATAGACACCCTTGCTGTTTGGCTATACACTTCCCACTATCTGGGCGTGTTCGGGACTTACACCCGTTAGAGCGCGCCCATGGCGCGCAAACTCAAAAAAGATCTGACATAATGTCAGACCTTTCTATCACTCCAAAACCAGCTCTTCCCCGGACTTAAGTATTATCTTCCCAGGCGCATCAAAGCTCTCAGCCACGCTCATATCAAAGCCGCTTTTATCCTTCGCAGGTTCCATATGGTAAGGAATCGTGTGCTTGGCACCAATAATCTTTGCACACTCAGACGCCTCCGCGGCATCCATGTTGTAGACTCCGTCGCAGCACAAAAAAGCATAATCAAGCTTCTTTTCCGCAAATCCGGACATCGAAGGCGTCGTTGACGTATCTCCGGAGAAATATGCCTTTACACCGTCAGAAAATGTCAGTATGAACCCGACACACTCCGAAACGTCATGATTACTGTTGTAGCCGGCTTCCACAGTTTCAACGGATACAAACCCAAAATCATAATTCTGATACTCCCCATCTTTGAGAGCATCCGACCATTTTATAACAGTACATCCCTCATTCTTCGAAGTAATCAGATTTTCCTGCGTATGATCATAATGCCCATGTGTCATGAGGACAAGATCCGCCGGAAGATTGTAGCCATCGCCCATAAACGGATCGATATAGATTACTTTCCCTTCGCCTGTGACGATCCTTACACTGCCGTGTCCCTGATAAAGAAGCGTTGCAGCCATATCTTTATCCTCTGTTTGATCTTCTACCTCTGCGTATTCTTCGGCGTCTGCCTGTTCTTCAGCGGCTACTTGTTCTCTATTCTCCGGTTGTTCTGAATTCTCTGTCTTTTCTCCGGAAGCGCTCTGCTCATCAACCTCTTCAATACCGGTATCTGTAGCCGCCTGATCAGCCTGTCCACATCCTGTAAAAAGAAAACCTATGACCAGGGATATTCCTATAGCACGCTTTAATACTTGCTTTCCACCAATCATTTTGCACCCTCATTTATATTTTTTATGAAAAAAAGCAATTTCAAAATGTCATCATCATTCTATAACCAAACTAACATAACCATCCACTTCTTTGTCATAAACATGCTTGCCGATAATCTGCCGCAAATTAACAACATCATCCATGTCATCGGATGCAAATTCCAAATAGCACGTATTAGACTCTTTTACATTCAGCTCATCATAAAAATCAGAGATATAGCAGTAAAACTTATCGAGTATGTCCTCTAAAGGATACTGCGAAATCTCTTCAGCATTTTCTCCTTCTTCAAACTCAGGCTCCTGGTCAAACACAAGAGACGTAACAAACAACGTCTCATCGCCGTTTGCCTTCTCAAAGACACCATCCGCAACCCGCTTATACTCGCTAATACCTGTGCCATCAGCGCCATATTTAGCTGCATTGTAATTTTGGATGTTCTTCATATTAGTTGACCTCCTTAATCTGCATCTACCCGCAAATAGTATTTTCCACAATGCAAACACCGAAACAAGTAACCACAAAGACTTCCATCTTTTCCCAAACATTCACGTGCAAAATCATACCCATCAAAAGAGCCGTCTGCTTCAAAAAATTCATCTGCAATACCAAGTTCTTCCAATTCTTTTGTGCCCACCGTACCAATATATTCGCAATAATCATTGCAACAAGCCACCCAGTTTTCACCTTGCCAACTCAAATATCCCGGAGTCCTGCAAAATAATTCTTCTGTAGCAGCTTCATTATCTATAGGATCAGCATCCTGAATAAAAGAGCCATCAAACTTTTCTGTTGCTTTGCCACTTGCAACACAATCCATGCAGATACAGTCTACATGCGCCCTTGTATACATATGCTGAACATAAGCGTCTACTTCCTTGCCACAACAATTACAAATGCCCTTACTAAACTTTACTTCTCCGCATTCATAAACATTGGGGTGATATTTAAACTTAGGTAATTTATTCTTATCCATATAACGCGTCTCCATTTTTAATGCTCAGCACCTTTCTATCAAACCAACACAATCCTCATAAGTAATTTTCATATACTTAATTGACTGTTTGATTTTCCTTAAGTCCACATTAAAATCCTTTTCATTTTGCATAGAAACAAACTCTGCCTCTAATTCTGATATCCCATTGTTATATTCATTCAAAATAAATTTTGCCTGCGTGACATCATTCATATACACAATTAGGATTTTCATGATTGCAGTTTTAAGTTTGGCACACTCTGAAATAATGTACTCTGGAGAAGATAATAAAGCATTAGATAATGCTCCTCCAGTTGCACCTCCCGCAGCCATTCCCAAAATTGTCCCACCTCCAACTATAACAGCAGCTCCACCAGCCATACCTGCACCGCCCGCAGCAAGAGCTCCACCTCCCAGCAGTGCTAAGCTAGCACTTGTTAAGGCCGAACCATATAAACCTGTAAAATGACTCCCTACTAATGCTACAGCTATTGGTCCGGCAAAAGCTGCGCACAATGCAGCTACAGCAGTTGCTACAGCAACTGCTGAAAAAAAGCCACAATCACCTTATTTCTTTTCCCTCGTAATATCTTAATATTTTGAATATAATCAGAATAAATCTCATCAACATACTTCGGCTCAATATATCCATCAACAGTTATAAGATTCTTTAATACTTCTATTTGATTCTTATATTTAATGCTACGATACTTTTTAATATCTCTATCTAATGGAGTATACGCAGAAAAAATTGATATTTCCAAAACAATCATGTAATACCATGACAAAGAATTAGCCTTTTCCTTCTCAGTCCTTACCTGCTCATGAATTTCATAAAGTCCATACAAAGAATCCACTGTTTTATCCAAACTCCTCAAATAATCTAAAATGGAAGCTTCCCACGCTCTGAGCCATTCTCTTTTAAGCATTTTCTTATCTGTTTTTGAGTTCTCTATATCTGTTTCCACTAAATATTTATCAATCGAAAACAGTATCCTTGTTTGATTAACAGATAATCCAAATAATTCAAGGTTCTCTTCCATACGATTCACCTCATCTATACTATTGCAAATCCATCCTCAATAAGTCTCTTTGCTCTAGCAGGATTTTCCCTTAATTCTATTAGCATCATGAACGCACCCTCTCCTGCAACATTAGGAGATATCTTAGCAATCGCAGAAGCTGTATATCCATCAATAACCACTTGATCTACAAACCTCTTTGTGGATATCCATTCTTCAAATTCCTTGCAGATATCATGATGTTTCTCAAGCGTTTTCATCTTCTGCTCAATGAGGAATGGCTTCACATGTGCTTTTTCATAATATTCTTTTACAATTTTACTCATGCCATCATCGCCCCCTCCCTCTTAAATAAATTAGAAAACGCCCTTGCTTCTGCTTCAACAAATTGGCAAGCGTAATCGGTATATAAGATACACTCGCCATCCTTATTAAACATCGGTGATATATAATTGGCCAGATTTATTCTATATAAGAAATCCTCATAATTCTGTGGGGATTCTGCCCTTTGGTGTTGAAATGCATGCCTAAGCTCATGGGCGGTCGTTACTACTAACTGCTCCGAATCCTCAAGCAGGCATTCATTTAATCCAAGAACATCAAAGCTATCATAATATACACCTCTGCTACTTGGATCATCCTCATAATATAAAACCTCTGGGGCATTCTCTAATCTCAGCTTATCCGATATTACTTCAACCAGCTTGTTTACGAGCTCGACCTTCTTATCTGTAGTAAATTCATTCCAAGTATCAGGTTTAAACTTATCCAAGAGCTCATTCATGTCGGATACATCAAAATCATCAAAAGTAAACTCATCCTCATAATGATCAAGAATATCTGTAATAGATACATCCTTTGGCTCAAAAAACATCTGATTCCAATAAGACCTGGCATCCTCTACAGACATATTGGTGTCAAACTTTGGCTCTACCTTGTTTAACACATCCAAATTGTTCAGTTCTGACGTATTGTTAATCTCACCGAATTTAAACATATAATCGCCTTACAGAACGATATCCTGTGTACCTATTTTCTTGAACTTTTCGTTTTCAAAAACAACAGCCAAGCCATGCTCATCATCAAACTTGTAGTTGCAAACAAGACCTATTACTCTGTTTTTCGCCTTGGGAACTACGATAGTCTGTGGCATAACATACTTAAAGATATTATCAACCTTATAGATTCCATTCTCTTTAAGTCCGTGAGAAAGAATATATTTCTCTACCTGCTCCTGAGCATCACTAAATAAATCCGTGTTTGCTTCAAATTTTGCTACAGCATCTTTCTGCACATCTGTAGGCTCTTTTCCCTTAAAAGTCTTAACAGACATTGGAAGTTCAAAATTTCTATCCCAAATGTTCAGCTTAATCTTATTCATCAAATCCACCTCCAACATTAGCCGCATCTCTTGCCTTGCATTCTGAAACTCCACCTAAGTGAGTACAATAGCTATGAATCTCAGTCGGCACCAAATCCATTGTCTTTGTATCACAGCGTTCATGCCATGTGTAATGATTATCAGGATTGTTTCGCATATCATACACATCCTCAGCCGTCCAATCCGTTCTGCCGTCTCTCTTCTGCTCATTCCACAACTCGGCGGCTTTCTCATCAGCCTTAGAGAAATTACCTAATTGTTCATCGCCATTCTCATCAATGTAATCCCAACGGTGCTCATCCATATCATCAATCTGAATTGTAGCCTCGGAACATTTTGAAAAGTCTGGTTCGAGATTCTTGTACTCTATTCCGTCAAGCTTATACTCAGCCAATTTATCTTTGCATTCTTTACCAACTTCCTCTGTTGGCACGAACTTGGACTCGCCTCTGTCACCTTCCCAATGACCTTTCATTTCATCTGCCGGAACACAGGATAATCTTTTTTCGTAAGTATTATACTTACCACCAAACTCACCTGCATCGGTAGCATCCTGATTATCCATCCCCTTCAATTCATTATCCCAAAAGCTTCTAGCATCTGAAACTGTCATACCACTCTCAGGCTGTATATTTCTGAAATTTTCAGGGACTTTTGATGCAAGTTCGTTAATGGCAACTTCTGACGATTTTACTTCATGCATTAAAATACCCCTCCTTCATTCTTATACACCTCTGTAAATTTACAGAACACACTACCATACGCTGCATCTCTCAAACTCTGCTCATAAAGAATCAGTCCTAGAGCAATATCTATCTGCTTGTGAGAATACTCCTTAGGTGAAGGATTCAGGCTCTCAACAACTTTTCTTGACCACTCAACAATATCGTTGCATTGTTTAGCTTCAATGATTGCTTCCTGTGCGGACATGAAATCAAAAATCAGCTTGCGAAGTTTCTCCAAAGCATCCTCGCCTTCATCAGTAAGATAATCCATGAAGTCACGCTTTACATGGGTCTCCAACTTGGATCTGATAATTCTACTCTTCAAAGCACGGAGGTCTGCCTTGTTGCCTTTTCTGCAAAGTTCCTTGTCCATGATGCAATCCAGCAAAGATTTTTCAATATGTTCTCTGCTTGGAACTACGTCATCATCGCTAGGAATGTATTTGTAAGGTTCTTCAGGAACATTGAATAGATCTACCTTACAAAGTACCGGTTGGATCCATTCGTTCTGATATACTGCAGCCACACCACATGGAAGCTTAGCAATCTCTGTGATCTGGTCCTCATTAAGATTAGCTGCTCTACCAACCAGTTCTCTATCTGCCTGATCCGGCAATCTGAGAATAATCTTTGTGTTTGTATTTCTGATTACAGACATATCCATAAGTCCAGGTGCCTGATCTGCGATAATAAAGCCTTCGCCATAAGTTCTCATTTCTGCGATAGCATTTGAAAGCATTTCTACGCTCTTGCCTAGAAGGTTATTACCCTCTACAGATTGATCTGAAGATGTCCTTCTAAGAAGATTATGAGCTTCTTCAAGAACTGTAAGGTGCTTAAGCTCAGAGTTCATACCATCTGCATTAGACAAGCGATATTCCTGAAGCTTCAGAACCATCATTCCCATTATCAAAGACTTTGTTTCACTTGAGCCTACACGACTAAGGTCAACAATCACATTCTCATCAAACAGCTTGCTATCAGCGATTTCATCGGCAACAAAAATCATTCCGTTAATACCGTTGCAGAGTGATTCAAGTCTTGTAAGAAGTGATCCCTTATATGCGCCCTTGTTCTCTGCATCATATTCGCTGCTATCAATCTTTTCTTTTACGTTTCTGGCAACGTCCTCAAATGAAGGATATAAATCTTCTCCATATTTGTTTGTGGATTTAACCAGATCCCAACCGCTATCAACATAAGACTGCTCTATTGCACTCTTTAATACAGCCGGCATAGCTGCATACATAGGCCAGCAAACATTAAAAATTTCTACGAGTCTGTCCAAGTGCTCAAGCACATGTATATTCTTAGGAAAGCTGAACGGATTGATTCTAAGCAATGGACTAATCAACGGATTAGTTCCATATACTGAAACATCCTTTCTTCCTCCAAAGACGTTTTTATATTCACCCTTTGCAGGTTCTACTACTAAGAAATTTACGCCCTTCTTTCTTGATTTTTCTAGCATATGATAAACCGTGTTGCTCTTACCGGAACCAGTAGAACCCGTAATAAATGTATGCGATGCAAGTGACTTCTTTGAAAGGCTAACAGTATTTTTTTCCGAATGATTCATATGGAAGATGCTTCCAAGCTTAATCTCGTCCTCTTTATAATCCCGCTCGTCATAAGTAATTACGTTTCTGCCAAACTCCACGCACTCAATAACCGGTAAGCCAGCAATTGACTTCTGAGGAAAATTTAGGGAATAAGCAAGCTCTTTTCCTGAAAGAGATGTTGTAGCTGTAACAATTGGAGGATAAACAATAAACTCTGTTTCTTCATCAACCTCTACCTGAACGACTCCATCCTCTACCTTTCCAACAGCCGCTGGATTTAAACCAAATACAGGGTGTCGAAGCATCTTAATATAGTTACTTATTTCTTTTGCCTGTCCTGCTTCCGTCTCAACATTTCCGTACCATGTATTAATTGCAGACTTTGACATATATGATTCTTCACCAAGAGTCAACGCTAAGTATGAATGAGCAACATTGCTTGCAACATTTGCATTTTCGCAGAGCACATACGCAGCAAAATCCCACATACCAAGAGCTGTGCTCTGCTCATATCTCTTCATCTGCTCTGTTAAAAGCTCAAGCGCATGCTCTACATTGTAGTTTGTAAAACTCTGAGTAATACCCTCGTTCTTGCCAAGCATTGCCGTTGTAGTTGATGATCTGGCAAAGTTAGCTCCAATATTACCGCCGAAGTTTACAGCTTTAGAAACACCTGATGTCTTAGCCATTGCCGTTGTGACTGCTTTTCCAAGAGTGTTTGCAACTGCTGTTCCTGTGGTTTTTGCAACGCTCTCTCCAACTGTACTTGTAAAACCTTTCGTAACAGTATCCATTGCAGATTTGCCCAACTGTTCGGTAACAGTTTTGGCCCATCCGTCAGACACAGTTGTACCTTTAGAAGTTTGTACAAATCTTCCATCCATTTTCGCCATCGATACGTTAAGATTTTCGCTAATTGAGCCTTCTAAACCGGTTCCCAGAACCTTTACTGCAACATCCTGTGTAGCTGTTATTCCAACGCCAGCATTTATACTTTTAGAATGATTTTTGCCTTCGGCGCTTGATTCATTTGAGCCAAAATTATGATTTTTAGTATCAGCATTACTTTGAGAACTATTTGTTCCTTTAGCATGCGCTGATGATTCCATTTCGGCTTTTGCCGTATTTTTCCCCTTCGTCTCGTTTTCGTTTTGCGTTATAGTTTGTGCTTCATTTTGCGTTTCACCTTCTGAATTCATGACAGAACTATTTGTTCCATTTTGGATACCAGCACTAGCTCCCACATTTACTCCTACAGTAGCTGATGAACTTATGCTTTCATTCTCCGTACGTTGAAAACTGGTCTGCCACGATGCATATGGCTTTAATCCAGAATAAAACTCCCCAAGTTTAAGTTTCCTTTCTTCAACATCCAGAATGGGCGTAGCAAGCAAAATAAGCGTATATTCATTTTTGTTAGAATCTGGGATTATACCATCTATAAGTTTTTCAATTGTCTGGCTAATGAACTTTTCAGATTTTTCAGTAGGTATATTTGAAGCTATGGCCACAGAATAATTCTTATCATCCCTAAAGCATGGAAGAACACCTGCACCATCTTCATCTGCCCACTCTGCACCAGGGAAGTTTCCGCGAATAGCTTCTACAATTTGATCCTTGTAATTATCGACTTCTGTACTACTTGCGGCGTTCTTGCTGTTTACAACGGCCAAATATACGTTAGTCTTGCTCTGCTTACGGTCAAATACTAGCGCAATATTGCAATCCTCATTGGAAAGAACCGCATACACATTCACAAGCTTTTCAAGATTATTTTCTTTCTTGTCTGTAACCCACTTTGTAATATTGATGTATCTGATATTGTGACCATCATCGAAGCTCTTACCATATTCAGCTTCATTCTGCAGTGGTAAATATAAATCTTTTATCTGAGGCAGGTAGGCATTAAAAATCTCCACGCTACTAGCAGCCATCAAACACTCTGTCTGCTCTCTTGCAGTAGGATCATTTGGATTTGGCACTTCTAACAGATACTTCTCACGTAGTAATTGGACATTCTCAACCTGCGCCGGACTCAATACTGCCAAACCAGCAACCTTATCCCCGGCTTTTCCTCCAATCTTTTTCACTACATTCTTAATACCCATCTACCTTCCCTCGCTTTCTGTTACACTTCTTTCCAAGCCATTAAATCAATGATGTCATCGAGTGATGTCTGTATGGTCTTCTGATTGTTCTCTAATTCAGCAATACTGTCAGATTCTATTCTGATTATCTCGGCTATGCTCTTGAGTTCCGGATTGAGCTCGGTCAACTTAGAATCTACCCAGCCTAATAGTCCCTGCTCCCATATCTTGAATCTTTCAAAGTAATTTACATTCATTTCCTGAGACATGTTATAAACAATCTTGGTGATTCTATCGTTATAGCTCGCTGCCAATCTATTTGTGTTCAGCTTCTCAGAATCACTAATTCGCAATCCAAACAACGCGCCTTTGAGAAACTTCTTCTTAACAAATACACTCTCAGCATCATCCTTATAATCTACAGCATCGTAATTTTTGATCATATCTGTGATTTCGTCACGTTGCTCATCTGTTAATGCGTCAGAATTTGCTATTTCTCTGATAAGAGCTGTTTTAAATTCAAGTTTCTTTTCCTTCCAATAATTATCAAGATGAAGATCTAGCTTCTCCTGTGCATCATCAAGATTAACCTTGTAGCAGTTGATAACATACTTCATGATTTCATCAGATGTCTGCTTATCAAGTTCTTTCTCAGTCTCATCCATTTTGCTCTTGGATTCCTGAATATCCTTGATATCACTTGCTACGTGATCAACCATCTTCTTGGCATTCTCAAGGAAATTCTTATTAAAAAGCCCCTGTCCATTTTCCTTCAGATGCTCCCAAAACTTATCCTTTGATTCTTCATAAGCCTTTTCCTTCTTATCAAAATTGTTTTCAGAAAAATGCTGACTTCTCTTCTGGGCATCCATATTAGCAAGAACTTCTGCATCAAAGCCATAAACCAGCTTCTGAGACGCATACGCACGGATTTCTTCCTTTGAATGGAATTCATATTCATCCTGCATATTCTTTGAAGATTTCGATATTGCTTCCTTAAGTTCAAGAGTCTTAGTGTCAAGCTCCTGCGTACTCTTATCACGGGCCATCTTCAAAGCATTTGTCCTCTCCTCTATGCGGACATTTGTTTTCTGTATTACAGTACTCAAGAATGCACGTACCATCTGGCACTTGTTATAAGCTGAATGCTTGCTTCCAAAATTCTCCATTTCTTTCTCTATGCAATATAATCCACTGTTTGCATAAATAAGGTTTTCACAAGCCTCAGAATAATCAATCGCATTTTGCTTAATCTGCTCAGGCATGATGTTGTACTTGTAGAGCGTCATGTAGTCTTCGTCCTCAGGATCGTTGTACATTTCCTGCTGGGCTCTGAATGTCTTTCTATAGAACTTGTCAATCAGCTGACCATTATTTTTCCCGCCTAAGCCCATGATTGAAGACACGAAGAAAATACCGCTGGCATACATCTTCTCAACAGCCTTATACTCAAGTATTTCCTTAACATGAGCATCTGAAAATCCCCCCTCTTCAAGGTCTGAACCATCAGCCTTGTTAAGGACAATCATTGTAAATCTCTTATCAAGAGCCTCAATAGCTAATACCTTATCGCAAAGGCTGGCATTATCCTCACTGTCGATAGTCTCATACTGCGTAACCCAAATCGGAATACCATTGGAAAATCCATCCATTGCTTCTGCCAAAACCTTGGAATGATCCGCATTTGAATTTGAATTTGAGCCTGGTGTATCAAAGATAACAAAGCTATTAACTGACTCACCAAGTACTCCAGTTCTTGCATAAGGAACATCAAGATTTATAACATTACCTATTTCTATTTCATCTCTGTCCTTCTTCTCATAACTATTAATGAGATCAAGGGCAATCCTAACCATTGTATAAAGGTCTTTATCCTCAGATTCATCAATCTCATCCTGAATACTCTTCAAAAGGTCGTTCTCAGGATTTCCCTTCAATACACGATAATTAGAGCCTTCTATTGACAGTTCAATTCTTTCTTCATGAAAATCAAAGGCTATCTGCGCCCAATCTGGCTGAGTCGATCTACGAATTTCATAAATCTTAGCTGTTACCGGATCACCGCCGCTAGGAAGAATTTCTGCTCCTATAAGCGCATTTATGAATGTTGATTTACCAGCACTATAATTTCCAAAAACACATATAGGGATTACATCATCAAGTGCCTGTGAAACCTTATTAAGTCCTTTAATTACAGCCCCATCATCCTTAACGATATTCTCAATAATAGGATTAACCTTTTCAAAGATTTCCTTGATATCTCCCTTAATAAAACGGGCATTTTCAAGAATAGTATTCTCTCTTACGAGATCTATCTTGTCTTTCACATCAGGATGCTCACATACTGTTGCCACCTCTGCAAATTCATCCTGTGTTCCTTCAAAGTGGAGCTCTACCTTTTCCCTACCTTTTACGTAGTACTCCTTGATGATAATGTTGATAATTTCCTTAATCTTGAAAGGCAAAAATGAACGTTCTGAATCAGTTTCACGTAATCTGCTCTTCTCATCAATTTGCTTTACATCAACCCACTGATTTGTAGCCTCATCAAAGCTAAGATAGGCTATTTCTCTTGTATATGGATTGCTCTTAATCTTGATTTTGATCATTTACCCCCTCCAGGCCTCTACCTTGATTTACCTTGATGGTCACAGTATATCTATTAGATTGTACAATATTTGTCCTTTTTAGAAAAAATTATTTTGTATACAGCCTTCTCTTTTCCGTTCCTTTTCAAGGTCTTACAACATCTATTATATGTGTTGCATTTAAGCATAACATTAAAATTTGTGTAAACTTTTTTAATTCATATCCCCTCTATCTTCACGATTTTTAAAACTGCACATTTCATTGTGAATCACTGCAAAAGAAAAAGAGCATAAAGGTAGCCAATCTCATTGACCAGCCATCTTCTGCTCTAAAGAAAACAATCATTTTATTTTTATTACCAAATCTCTCTTCCTACCGGTTCTCCCCAGTCAAATTTGCCATTCACATCAATCTTTCCGCCATGCTCAGCAAACTTGCTTTGTCGATATCGGCATCAGGTACATCGCAAACGCTAATAAAATTGCCTGGGTCATTGTATGTTTTCGCTACATCACTTTACTTATTTCACTTGTCAAATCTCATTCGAAACAATTTTTATATCTTAAATTTCCGTTCTGAAGAACTTCAAATTTTCCTGCATACATATCCTCAATAACCTGTTCACAAGCTACTCTACAATAACGCATTTCCTTTGAAGCATCATGAACCCTAAATGTCGTCTGATTTCTCTGACGATTTTCTTCAAGATATGATTCTATATATGGTTGTGCCTCATACTTAGTCATTTTTCCATCTATACTTAAGCGCATGAATGATGACAACACACTGATACATCTGGCACCTCCAAGATTTACAATTCCATTACGGGCATTTCTATCATCCGAACAAAATACATATATCTGTTCACCAAGCTTGACATTTAACATCTGGAGCAAAACATAACTTTTTAATTCTCCGAGATTATTACCAATTCCAATCGCATTACAATCCTCTGAAAGTTCCTTTAAAAACAGTTCTTTTGAAACATTCATATAATTAAGCGCCTGTATCCTTGAAAAATTTTCTTTAAAATAGCCGCTCCTATATGCTTCACACCCATTTTTTAACATATTTGAATACATCGCTAATGCTGAATTTGAGTATATTTCCTTTAAATCAGCGATAATTTCTTCATCAGTAAAACAATGAACCAATCCCGAGGATATTTTTTTCTCAAGCCATTCAGGCGAACCGGCGCTATTATGTCGAAGTAACTCAGTCTTTATCTGCTCATGGCAATAAAAACGATAGCCTGGCATCTCTGTTATACGATCAATCAGCTTGTTCTGTTCATCCTTGCGGATTATATGCGTCTTAGAAATAAAGTCAGTATCAAGAAGAGCATATTTTTCTTTCATATGATGCTCACCTTAACCTTCATTAAGAAAGTCCTTTCTAATTTTGTCTAAGTACGCAATGTCAGCATTTTCACGACTTTCAGTAAGAAATTCCTGTTCCTTGTTATACTCCATATCATCAAGAAGACTCCCAAAATAAGAGAAATCTTTACTATTCCTTTGCCATGCTAAAGCTTTACCGGTAAGCATTATCCTTTCAGAAACATACGTAGAATCACAAGAAAGCAATTCTTTAGCTTTAGCACTTGAAATATTATGATTTTCAACAAGCCTTAATACTACCGCTTTATATGGAAGTGCAAATAATTCCATCAAAACAAGAACATTATCAACGGATATTTTATCTCCTGTAATGCCATAGATTTTAATCTGCTCATCAAGTATCCCGTCAGGCATTAAAAGTAAACCGGCAAATGCATTTGCCTCAAGATCTTCTTGGGAAACAGCCATATCATCCGCCGTTTTGGAATCTAATAATGAACCGCTTGCTATAGTATCCGGATCAATATCTTCAGCATAACAATGTATATGATATAACTCATGTGCAACAGCAAATATTTGCTTGCATAGCTCCAATCCAGAATTAACACAAAGAAAAATCGTTCCTTTTTTTACAAACGTAAATGCCCACAATTCATCATCCTTAAACGGATATCTGAGCACTTCAAGCGTTAATTCTCTTTTTCTGGCATAGTTTTCTGCAATACCAAATATTGAATCGCGTACAATCGTTGTTCCGCAAAAATTAGCTGCAAATGATTTAGCCAAGGTACTTATGCTTTCAAATTGCTTAGGTTGCCTACTGAACAAGCTTTCCTCTAATAAATTTCCCATTATTCATCCCCCCAAGGAGTCATCATAGCTGTACCATTTTCACGAACCCTTTTATGAAAAAGAATCATATCAGAAAGCTCATCAGCAATTTCCAGAGCATGTCTTGCCTCCTCAGACTGGACTTTTCCCATAAATGCATGGACTATATCAGTATCTTTATACTCAGAGGATATCTTAGTCAATTCCTCCATCTTGACGCCAAGATATTCTGATATAGATTTAAGCTCAATAGCATTAATCATACGTGCACCATTCAACATCTTATTTACTGTTTGTTTATTTGTTCCTAGGGCATCCGCAAGATCTGTCTGCTTTTTATTCTGTTTTTTTAGCAGGGCTTGTATATTACCTGCAATAATCATGTTCATATCAATCATAACCATTGCCTCCTGTACGTTCATTTAACTACTCTTGTATCTTAAGTATATTTTATTACTTTTGCACAGTCAACAAATCCGTTACTTTTAGATTATTAATCTGCCAATAATAACCATAACATTTACCCGTAACTGTCTGTCCATCACCACTATTTGATGAAGGCGCGCTTCTGTCAATGTTCTGATCCGCCGAATCTGAAGTAATCTTAAAATCCTGTGTTTTCGGTGAAAAAACATAGATTATTATCTTCCCTCTATTTCCATACTCACATCTCCAATATCCCTTCCAACTCCTCCGTCAAATACTTCTTCAATATCTCATCCGCCTCAATATCCCCAAATCCATGATAAAACTCTTCCGCCACACCGCCTGCGATAGCACCGAAAGTATCACTGTCACAGTTAAGGCTGTAAATATTCCTAATAAACGACTCATAATCCGTGCTCTCGTAAAAGCATCTCATAGCTGCAGGAACAGAGCCCTGACAGCTTTCATTCCACGTATAGCGCGGCCTAATTTCATCCAGGCTATAGCCAATGCTATACTGATAATCCTTTACCGGATACTGCTCCAGAACATAATCGTAGATTTCCTGCTTAGTCTTGCCATGTCGAGCCATCCAGATGCAGGTCGAAGTAACAACTGCTCCCTTGATGCCTTCAGGATGATCATGAGACACCGCGGCCACCTCTGCAGCCTTTTTCTGCATCTCATCATAATCTTCAAAAGCCTCGCCGA
>JAEEGK010019246.1_pt1 | contig 14667 bp, 19 predicted proteins | sample 8958771 | NCBI WGS metagenome assembly JAEEGK01 (sample SAMN16246547, study PRJNA631951) | gut metagenome | biome: gut microbiome; feature: rumen; material: SC-attached | host: Bos | place: Iran: Karaj | collected 2018-10
CCTCGGCCCCGAACTGGCTCCTTCCCTCGGAGCCGTCCACGACGTTGATCGTGGTCGACGTGCGGGACTGGTCGTTCTGCATGACGAGGTACGTCCCCGCCACGCCGATGGCCGCTCCAGCCGCCAGCCCCACCCCCGCCAGCATCGCGGGGTTCTGGAGCACGGCGTTGAAGGAGTTTAGCGATGCGTTGATGGCCGTCGCCACGTTGAGCGCCGCCATCGCGCCCTGTATCGCCTTGATGGTGCCCGCCGCGCCAGCCATGATGCCGAACGCCGCGTTGATCTTCCCGAGCACCTGGGCGGTGTCGTCGGAGACTATGCCCAGCTGCTGGACACCGCCTATCATGGCGGAGACCCCGCCCTTCAACGCGCCGATGGCGACAAGCTGGTTCGTGACCTTGATGCCCTGGACGTCCATCTCCGCGTTCGTCTCCCTGATGGACGCCTGCGCCTCCTCCTGGCTGGACGCTATGGCCTGGACGGCCTCGTCTGCCATCTCTTGCGCCCTCTGCGACTCGGCCTCTATCTCGGCGTCTATCCGCGCGATGGCCGACTCCACGCCGGCCCTTATGCTCCTGATCTCGGCCTCCGCCTCCGTGGTGTCGGGCACGGCCATGCTGTAAGGCTCCGAGGCCTCCTGCCTGACCCTGCCGATGACCTCCTCCACGGCTTCGAGGTCGGGCCCCTCGAGCCCCTCGGCGAGGAGCCTGCCGAGCTCGGCCATGTCGTCCCTCGTGTCCGATATTGCGCCCGAGACAATCCCCCTCGCCTCGTCCACTGCGCCCCTGACGGGCTCGACGGACGGGGCGGGGATCTCGACCCTGACGTTGGCGATGGCCTGCGCCTCCTCCACGCCCTTGCGGACCTTGGAGAGGTCTGGTTCCGGAACGTCGACCGCCTCGGCCAGGACCGCCTTGAGCGCGTCGCGCTCCTCCATGAGCGCCTTCGTCCTCGCATCGGCCTCGTCCTTCGCCCTCTGTGCCTCCCTGGCGAGCCTCTGCGCCTCGGAGGTGCCGGAGGACGCCTCCGCCCTCGTGTCGCTCAGCGTCGCCCTCAGGGCCTCCGCCGAGGACGCCGTCGAGTCCTGCACCGCGATGAGGCCCTCCATGCCCGCCTTGGCCTCCTCGGTCGTCTTGGATATGCCCTTGACCGCAGGGGTGACCTCGTCCCTGACCTTGAAGACCCACTCTATCGTCTTGCGGATGTCTGCGTCGGTCATGCCATCGCCTCCCTGACGCCAGCCAGCGCGTTTGCCCTGCCGACGTCCGTGGACAGGTCGGCCTTGATCGTCGTCGACCTCATGATGACGGCGGTCGCCCCCGAGGCTATCGCCGCGCCCGCCACCCCGGCGGCAAGCGCGGGCCACATCGCAGGGACCGCGCCCGCCTTGGCCGCATTGGCGACGGCCCTGGCGCTCTGTATCGCGTTCCACGTCTGCATGGCGCTTGACGCCATCGTCAGGAGCGACAGGCCTCCGGAGAGCACCTGCAGGATGCCAGAAGCCTTGCCGAGCAGGTCTGCCTCCCTCTCGAAGCCGAGGCCCTTCATGGTCTGCGAGAGCTTCTCGGCGGCCTCCTTGCTCTCCTTGGAGAACTGCACTATCTCCGTCATCTGACCCTCACCCTGCCTGCGGCCCTGTCGATGGCCTTGGCCTCCTTGCTGATCCTTCCGATGTGGTAGGCAGCCTGGCTCACGGTCATGAGCTCCAGCATGTCATCCGTGACGAGCCGGATCCCCGCAGACCTCGCCACGGCCTCGGCGGTGGGGTCCACCGTCCTGGGGTCCCTGACGGACGCGAGGACGCGGACGGCCGTGGTCAGCCTCAGCCTGTCGCCGTCGTCCAGCGCCTCGTACAGGGCCTCGTAGTCGTCCATGCCTGCGAGGCGGGGTTCCACTATGACGCCCAGCGCGGTCATGTCGGTCATGGCCAGCTCGCGGTCCAGGCGTAGGAAGTCAGCGACCTGCTCCTCCGTCATCTGCTCGGGAGGGGCCTTCCTCATGGCCTCGTACTCCTCCTCCAGCGCCACGGCGGAAGGGTAGACCGTGCGCCTGACGCTCTCGATGACGCGTGCCATCCTGAGGGGGAGGTGGCGGAGCACCACGGCCCCCTTCGATGTCTGCAGGACGTACCTGACGAGGTGCTCCCTGTTCAGCTCCATCACGGAGTAGGCGCCCTCGTCGGGGTCCGTCGGCTCTCCGGAGTCGAGGTCTGTGTAGTCGCAGGTGACCATGCAGGCCGCCTCGCCTCTGCTCAGGGTCCGTCGGCTCTCCGGAGTCGTCGTCATACGGCTCGACGGGCTCGTCCTCAAGGGCGCCCCTGTTCCCGTCGTCAGGGGCCATCGAGGTCAGCCCTGCGGGGGCGGCGGTCATGTTGACGTAGTAGTCCTTGACCTTGAAGGTCAGGACCTCGTCGTATCCGTTGGCGGCGGTCATCGGGGACTGGTCCATCATCAGGCGGCACGCGCCGAAGCGTATGGCGGCCCCGTCGAGGCTGAGGGATATGGCGATGAGGCCGTTGGCGGCGTCCAGCTTCTTCTTTATCCAGGCGGAGTCCTCGGACGGGATGGTGACGCTCAGCTCCATGTCGAGGTCCCCGGCGTAGAATCCCCCGAGCCTCTGCACCGCAGTGCCGTCGGCGGCGGCGTTTGGCAGTCCGTCGACGTTGTTCGTGATGGTCCAGGACCAGGACCTCGCGGGCAGGGATATGTTGAGGGCGGACTCGGAGTCGGCGTTCCACTTGATCTCCGTGTCCCACGTCACGGGCTTGCGGAGGGGCCTGGCCTGGTAGGTCGCGCCCACGGTCAGGGCTGTCCCGTCCGGCTTGGTGAATCCGCTGGCGGAGTCCTTGACGGTATGCCAGGCGGCCTTGCAGTCGGCCTCGAACTCCACGTTCGCGCCCTACTCGCTCGCGCTGATGGTGAGCTTGTCGATGACGCTCCCGAGATAGAGGTGCTCCTCCGTCGAGGACGTCTTGAACCACGCGCTGAAGGACTGCGGGCTGGAGTTGGACCCTCCCATCCATGTCCTGACGGCCATGTTGGAGGCCAGCTTGAGCCACTCCTCCCAGCCGTCCGTGCGGCTGGCGTACTGCGTCTCGCCGACGGTGTGGGTGCTCTTGGCGCTGAAGGCGTAGTCTGCGCCTGTCCTGTAGATCTGGCGGTAGCTCCTGCCCCCCTCGGCGGGGACGTAGGTGACCTCCTCCGAGTCCTTGGGGGTCACGGTGTCCAGCGTGCCGAGGTATATGGAATCCGTGCCTGGGGTGGCGTATGTCGCCTCCGCGATCCTGTTCAGCGCTCTAAGGTCGCCCTTCTGCCTGTATGTCAATCCCGATGCCATGTTCTCACTCCATATCTCCGTAGTACCTTGTCATTCTGACCCCGAGCACGTAGTCCACGGTGTCCCCGCTGACCTGCTCGTAAGGGGCGGCGTCCGCTATGATGGACAGATAGCGCGTCCCGTTTATGTCCCTCGAAAGGTCGAGGGAGTACCGTTTGTAGATCCTGAACGCCAGCGACCTTGCCCGCTCCTCGGCCACACCACCATTGCCGGCCCCCGCGACGGTGACAGTCAGCAGGGAGGTGTCGGTCTAAGTGATGGGGTCCGGCTCTGGCGAGGAGTTGCGCTGCCTCACGAGGACGCCGTGGGCGGGGCCGTGCCTGACGAGGCCGACCTGGTCGTACAGGTCCTTCCCTGCGACCCCGATGCCGTCCTCCTCCATCGCGGTGATGAGGTCATGCACTGGCGACGTGCTCATGTCCGCATCCTCGCGTTGATCCTGTCGGCCATCGCCCTCGCCATGCGTTCCGCGTCGACGACCCTTTCGATGTACTTGTTCCCCGTTCCAGGCGTGCTCCATCCGTGGCCCCCGTTGCCTGGGGTCCAGTACTCTCCCTCGGCAGGCCTGTCGGTCTCATGCATCCGCCCGGCATACGGCACGTCCGACGAGACCGTCATCTCGACGCCCTCCGAGGTCGTGCGGAAGCCGAGGACGTCGATGCCCGTATGCGCCCCGTCGGGGAGCAGGGAGCTGGCCAGCCTCGTCTGCCCGTAGGAGTCCATCCTCTCGGCCTGCTCAGGGGTGACCTGGTTTCTCCAGCCCCTCGCGAGCCGGCCGTTCCTCGGATTGTATTTCAGCCCGATCTGCTCGGCGTACTTCGCCCTCTGGCTCTTGGGGGTGCGCTTCCAGATCTCCTCCATGACCCCTCCGTTCACGAACGCCGCAGTCAGCGCGTCCTCCGCGAGGTCCTTGAAGTCCCTGGACAGCAGCGCGAGGCAGACGGCCAGCCCCTTGTCGTCCACTACCACGACCGCATCGGACATTGACCCTCAGCTCCGGACGGAGGATGGCGAGGACGTCGTCAGTGACCACAGGCCCCGTGCGGTTCTCGTAGGCCGTCTTGAGCGCGACGAGCATGGCCTGGCGCACGACTGCTGGACAGCGCCCCTCGGCCCTCCACCAGACCTCGACGGCCTCAGCGCCCTCCACGGGCTCGACCTTGATCCCGCCGGGGACGGGCCATGCGCTGACGGCCTCGGCGACGCCCCCCCTGTACGCCACGGCCCTCCTGACCTCGGCCACGGGCCATGACGTCGGCACGTCCTCCGCATAGGGGCGCACGACGTGCATCTCCCTGTCCATGACGGGGTAGGGAAGATAGGACTCCACTGACTCCGCCACGGCGTCTATTAGCAGGGCGAGCGACTCGTCCTCCTGACGGTCGTCCTGCCTTATGCCGAGCCACTGCCGTGCGTCCTCGACGGCCAGCGGCGCGTATGACTCAAGCTCCATGCTGATTCGACTTGGACGGCGGTTATAAAACGTGGGTTAAAGGGTTTGGAAAGGGGTTTCAGCGGTATTGGACGCAAATTGAAGCCTTTCCGCTTGCGGGATTGGCGACAGTGCTAAAAGGCGTCGTGGTTATGGAAACTGTGACGTTTGTTTTGCTGACGGTCCATGATGATGTTCCCATGGTCTCGATGATCATCCTTAAAGACCCTGACCCACCAAACAGCGTTTTGGGCTTCAGGTTCATCGAGATACGCGGCGTGGAATCCGAATTAAAGCCGCCGAGAGCGACCACGCTGCTCGTGACGTTGACATACGTTCCTTTCGGAAGGTAATATGTCATGCCTACCTTTGATGAACTTGAATTGCCATAGTACGCATTAATGGAAAATTGGATGTCTTTCAGTGTTTTATACACGTCTGACGATACCAGTTCAAATAACGTATCGAATTTCGTTGTCGTGTACTCGTTGGTGTTTACTACCGTCCACGTCCCGCTTCCGCCCCCGCCTCCGCCAGCGTTGTCGTCCACGTACTTCTTGGTCGCGACCTCGTAATCGGTCGTGGGCGTCGGCACTATCGGGCTCGACGTGAACGTCTTGACACCTGCCACGGTCTCGGCCCCGCTGTTGTGGACGACTGCCGTGTCCGTCGCCTTCCCGCTGACGGAGTCGTCGACGTACTTCTTCGTGGAGGCCTGATAGTCGGTCGTAGGCGTCGGCACGAGGGGGCTCGAAGTGAAGGTCTTGACGCCCGCCACGGTCTCCGCGCCCGTATTGTGGACCACCGCAGAATCAGCGGCCTTGCCCGAGACGGCGGCGACCGCCGTCTGCGATGTGCTGTCGAGGGAGAACTCGGTCCCCACGAGCTGGAGGCCCGCCCCGGCGGTGTAGGCCGTTCCTCCGCCCCCTCCGCCTCCGCCAGCGACTGCGGCGTCGACGTAAGCCTTGGAGGCGACCTGCCCGTTCTGCGTGGGCGTGTCGGTGGGGATGACGGGGATGGACGAGAAAGTCTTGACGCCCGCCACGGTCTCGGCCCCGCTGTTGTGGACCACGGCGTTGTCGGCGGCCTTGCCGGACACTGCGGCGAGGGTGGTCTGGGTGTCGCTGGACAGCGAGACCTCCGTCCCCTCCAGGGTCAGGCCCGTGCCCGCCGTATAGGACGTCCCCCCGCCTCCGCCTCCGCCTCCCGCGACGGCGGCGTCGACGTAAGCCTTGGTCGCCGCATGGCCGTTGGCGGTGGGGGTCGCGACCGTCACGGGGTTCGAGAAGGTCTTGGAGCCTCCGACGGTCTGATCCCCGCTGGTCTTGACGGCGTTGCTGACGACCCCGTTCCATGCGGTCCTGTCGGCCGTGGAGACGTGGGCGGTCTGGTCGCTGAGGTGGTCGGCGACGTCCTCAAGCAAGTCCTCGGTCTGCGAGGACAGCGAGAACGCCCCGTTCGCCAATGCCAGGCCGTTCCCTGCCGTGTAGGGGTCAGCGGCGGCCCCGATGTTCGCAGTGACAGTTGAACCGTCCTGCAATGTCGCTGTCAATACCTTGGTGTCCGAATTCAGAGCGAGGCCCGTGACCCCCTTGCGGGGAATAGTGACCTCTGACAGCGTCGTTCCGGTAGGCCCCTTGAGGGCCAGCTTGCCTGACGAGGCAGTGTAGGTCATGGTCTTGCCGTAGGCCGTCGGCACGGTCACGTCGACCGCCTTGGACGCGTCCGGCTCCAAGGGCGTGCCGTTGACCTTGACGACCTCGACGACGTTCTCCTGGGCGTTCACCTCCATCGTCTCTATCTTCGCCTTCTCGTCGTCGGTGACGAGGTTCCCCCCGTCGACCGCGTCGGCCTTGGAGTCGAGGGCGTCCTGGAGGCCCGTGATCGCTGAAATGGGGTGGGAGTTTCCGAGCTCCCTCCCGTCGAGCTGGTCGTGGCGGGGGACCACGGGGACCTCCGTGTAGACCTGCCCGTCCGGAGTGCGCCTCGTGGTCATACGACCGCCTGCGTCGCGATGTATATGGTGACGGTGTCGCCGAATTCATCGATTATCTGACGCTCCTCGATGATGTAGCTCATGGGGTCGGGGCTTGTCGCGTTCTGGCACAGCGCGTAGCCGTAGGGCCACCTCGCCATGCATGTTCCGTCCCCGATCCAGGGGAGCCAGTCGCTCTCGAACCATACCTCTGCCTGATAGACAGGACTTTGCTTTACCAATGCCTTCATTTGTATCACTCCGCATAATAGACCGTGATGTTCTCCCCGCTGGGCAGGCTCTCCTGGGCGTCGTCCACGGTGGGCGCGAGGGCGGCCCATGAGGTCGCGGGGCCGTATGCCGTGTATTCCTCCATCCTCTGCGTCAGCCATGAGAATCCGTCCGCGTGGACCCACAGGCTCCACTCGGGAGTCTCGCTAGTCGCGTCATAGACGAGGGCCGCCTGATGCAGGGACGCCTCGGCCGCGTCCGTCATCCCGCACATCCACTTGAGCTGGCACGCCGAGGCCCTGACGCTGGCCATGAGCATCCCCGACGGGGCCGTCTGGTTCAGCGCTGGCGAGCGGGGAGACGCCCATAGGACGATGGTGTAGTTGTTCGTGTCAGCGGGGGCTATGGAGTACATCTTGTACCAGTAGCTCTCGCCCTGGGCGGTGGCGGGGGTCATCACCATCTTGGACCTCACTGACCCTGCGACGTCCATCGTCCCCGTGAAGGTCTTGACCCCTGCGATGCTCTGCGCCCCGTATGTATGGACCGTCTGCGGGTCGGACGCGAGCATCCCCTGGGTGATGATGGCGTTCGCGTTGGACACGGGCACGCGCCCCCCCTGCCCGTCCACGGGAAGGTAGGTGGGCGCCACGCCGAAGCCGTAGCCGTCGTCGGACGCGAACAGCGACAGGGAGTACTCCGAACTGTCGCGCCCCACGAGGTGCAGGCGCCTGATCAGGAAGCTCGACTGGAGGTAGACGTCGTCGTATGCTATCTGGAGGGGGTCGCCCTGCCCGTCGGTGATGTAGTGCCTGATGACTGTGGTCCCTCCGGTGTCGCTCAGCCTCTTGGTCGAGTTGAAGATCAGCGTCGGCAGGGAGCCTGCGAGGTGCAGCGGGGACGTGAGCGTCTTGGACCCCGCGATGCTCTCCGTCCCGTAGGTATGGACGACCTGCGGGTCGACGGCCAGCCTCCCCTCGGTTATGACGGTCCCCGACGGCACGACGGCCGGAGCGCCCTGCCCGTCCACGGGCGAGTAGGTGGGCGCGGTCCCCCTTCCGGTGCCGTCGTCGTACGACTTGACCGCCATCTCTGCGGCATGGTCCCTCAAGTGGTTCCATGCGGTCAGGCGGGTGAAGACGCCGTCGTTCTGCGAATAGACGTCGAGGCCCCCGTAGATGTCGCTCCAGGTCGAGTTTCCAGACACGACGAACTCGCCGTACTGGACGTTGACGTCGGAGGCGCCCATGTCTGAGACCATCCATATGATGGGGCGGTCGTTGGAGACCCTCGGGTTGCTGGTGAAGGTCTTGGTCCCCGCCACGGTCTGCGTGCCCGTGAGGTTGACGGTGTTCTCCACCTTTGCCTTGGTCCCTGCGGTCAGCGAGACGACTACGCCGTTCTCCGTGGCGGTCGTCTGCGTGTCGACCCCGTCCCCGACGACGGGGACGAGCGTTATCTGCATGGGCACCAGGAAGCGGGTGCCGTCGGCCTTGGTGAGGATCAGCCTCGTGTTGGCCTCGTCCCATTCAGCCGATGTGATGATGCTCCTCAGCGGGGTCTGGATCCTCGACAGCTCGGAGCCGTCCGAGGCCATGAGCCTGATCTCGCCAGTGGCCTGATTGTAGAGAATCGCATCGGCATATTCGCCGACTGCTGGTATGTCGAGGTCGACGGCCCTTTCCTCGTCCGGCTGGACGGCGGACCCGTTGACCTTGATGGTCACTATCGTGTTGGCCTCGGCGTCGTCCTCTATCAACGACAATTTGGCCTTCTCCTCCGTGGTGTAGTCCTCTGTGCTGAGCCCCTTCCCGACCTCCGCATCGACCTTCGCGTCCAGCTCGTCCTCCAGTCCGGTGATGGCGCTGATGGGGTGCTGGTCTGGCGCGTCCCTCCCTTCCATGTCCTTGTGGACGGGGATGACGGGGACCGTGGTGACGGGGTCGAAGTCCGGTCTGTATGCTCTCCTACTCATGAGATTACTCCCTCCTTGAGCGCGTCCATGATGCGATATGTCGCGGGGGCGGACGTCACGACGGCCCCGTCCGAGAACAGGGCCCTGACCTGCATCAGGGCGAAGCCGGGCGCGAATGCCAGCGTGTCCTCCTGCGTCATCGGGACCCATATCCTGCCCTCGCCCACGACGACGTCGGCGACGTCCATCTCCAGCACGACCTGGCCCTCCTGGGTCCATGTGACGTAGACCTTCTCGATCAGGCGCGTGTCGTAGGGGACCATGAGCTCGACGTCGGGCGTCGTCCCTCTGTGTATCGTCCCGTACATGGTCTTTCGACCTTGAGAGCGGTTATAAAACGTGGGTGGGTAAGGGGTTTCAGGTGCGCTGGCGGTGCTTCGCGCATTCCTCCTCGAGCCTCTCGATGCGGAGCCCGTGCTCGGTCGCGGTGGTCTCCACCCTGTCGAGGCGGGAGTCGATGGCCTTGATGGTGCTTCCGGCGTCGGCCATCTTGTCCTGGAGGGCTGTCAGCACGGTCTCCAGCCTCGTGATGGCTGAATTGAGCTTGACGAGGGGGCCTGAGACGGCTGCGACGAGCCCTATTATGGACCCGAGGGCGACCACGACCATGCCGATGCCCTCCAGGTCTGTCATGCGTACCTCCAAAGGTAGCCTCCAGCGGTCTTACGCCTCCCCGTGCATACGCTACTGATTGTCTGGGCTTTTGTTCCAGTGTCCCTCTCCGCCTGCTTCGCGGTCGGGTACCTTGCAACTTCGTTGCCATTCATGTCGATTTGTATCACGCATTTGCCTCCTTGATTCAGATGGCTTTGGCTTATCTTCGCTATGGTCTCTGCGGTGTATTTGCGGCCCATCTGTGCCTCGGAGATATGTCTCCTGTGCTCCTCGGTGAAACGACGTCCTTTCAGCGCCTTGGAGAGCTTCATCCTCTGCTCCTCGGTCATCGGAGGGCGCTTGACGCCCGTCTTCTGCTTGCTGAGCTTCGCCCTCGTCGCCTCGCCTTGGGCGTGGCCCGCGAATCCTGCCGCGTTGGTGTTGTATCCGTATCTGGGGTCGGTGGAGCAGTGGGCTATGATCTCGGCCCTCTCCCTCTCGCTGGCCTCCTCGAACGTCAATCCCTCGACGATGACCACGTGCTCCATCCCGTCCCACCCATACGTCTTGACGGCCTCCCGAAACCTCCCCGCATATCCCCCTTTCCATCTGTCGGCCAGGGTCTTGGATGTGGCTCCGATGTATACTCTACCGTCCGGTGTTACGTGCTTGTAAACTGTCCAACCCATGTTCTCGCATCCCCCATGTATTCTAAGAGACGGCAGGCGCGATACATGGGAAACACGCTTTTCGAGTTTGCAACCTCTATCCGTCTTAAACATGATTCACAAGCACCTTCTTGTGTTTTTTTGCAGTTCATAGCAATACGTGGCCGCCGCCGCGCACAGGATTCCCTGGACGATGCCCGTGAACAGCACGAGCGCGACGTCTCCGCCGTTCCTCGTGGCGAATCCGTACAGGGTCGCGAGCATCATCCCCAGCAGTCCGTTGACGAGGGGGATGACCTCGTCCTTCGTGTTGGAGCGCTTGATGCCCTCCCCGACGAGGAACAGGACGGGGACCAGGATCAGCAGCTCCGGATTGATGTAAGGAGTCAGGTCCATGCCCTTTCGACCCCTGTGAGTCGTATAAAACGTGGGTGGGTGTCGGCCCTGCGGGGTGAAAACAGGAGAAAGCCCCGCGCTCCCAGGATGCAAGAGGGTCGGGCCGGCATGGTGGCGAGGGGGATGGCCCCCTCGATGGTTTCAGCTGTTGGACCAGCCCTGACGGGGCTCCCCGAGGACCACGATCACGTTGGTGGTGGTCCCGACGGCCTTGATGAATCTCTTGGGGCCGATGTAGGACGCGATGACCGTGGTCCCGGAGGACAGTCCGGTCAGGGTGGGCGCGGCCCCGGTGACGGGGTCTATGACCTCGCCGGCGGCGGGGGCGGCGTAGGTGCCGTTCACGGTGTCGCAGACGGTTATGGTGATGGCGCTGGACGCGGCGGTCGTGGTGCCGACGACGGTCACGGTGCCGTATCCGGCGGTGTCGATAGCGGTGCTTCCGCCGGCGGCGGCGGTGCTGGGGTATGCGGTTCTTGCCATTTCTTACACCTCACAGGGACGCGGCGACCTTCATCTTCACGAAGGCCTCCGGGTTGACGACCTGCCCTCCGAACCTGCTGGAGAACCAGGTGACGGTGATTCCGTTCCCGGCCTGGGAGTAGGGGTCGCGGAGGTAGGACAGCCCCTCGTGCTGGATCCCGCGGTATCCGTCGCGGAAGTTCCCGAGGACCACGGGCCAGGCGTTGGAGGCGATGGCGGGCATGTCGGCGAGGATGACCTGGTGCCCGAGGATGGCGGGCTGGATGCCTGCGGCCAGGGGCATGTTGACGTAGTTGGAGTCCTTGCCGAACTCCTTGGCTATCGCCCAGAAGGTGCTGTTGCTCATGAGCCACTTCGCGCCGGGTATCGCGGACTCGGGGAGCTTGCCGACCATGTCGAAAAGCGCGTCGGTGGTGATCTTGCTCGCGTTGCCGGAGGCGATGGTGCCGGTGCCGGCGGCGGTCAGGACTCCCTCGGGCTGCTTCGCCCCGCTCCCGTCGATGATGGTCTTGCCGATGGCCCTGGACAGGGCGCGGGACGCGCTGTCGGCCATGTACTGCTCGACGTTGAACAGGTTGGCGTCGTTGATGAGGACGTTGCTCAGGGGCACCTTGGCGATGACCTCGTTCATGGGGATGTTGGCGATGCCGAGCTTGCCGACGTCGCCGGTCCTGGTCTCGGTCTCCCCGACCCACGAGGTCGCGGGGGCGCCCTTCTCGACGGGCACGACGGCGACGTTGCCGGAGACCTGGTTGATGGTGATCTCCTGGAGAAGCGGGTTCTCCTGGTAGTACTTGGCCACGACCTCGGAGACGAAGCTGGGGACGGCGGCGTAGCCTCCCGTGGTGGGGTTGGCGACGGTGCCGGTCTTGACCTCGGCTCCGGTCCTGATGTGGTCTATCATGCTCTTGACCTCGGGGTCGAGGACGGGGCCGGATGCTCCGGCGACGCCCTTGGCCTGCAGGTCTCCGACCGCCTGCTTGATGGCGGCCATGTCCTTGACCATGCCGTCCACGTCGGAGGCGATGGCCCTAATCTGCTCTGCGTCCATTGTTGTCACGCTCTCAGTTTCGCTTTCAGTTTTGCGATGGCGTCGGAGAGGGCCTTGAGGGCGTCCTCCACCTCGTCATCCTCTGCGGTCTGGTCCTCGGACTTCGCGTCCTCGTCCACGGTGTCGTCTGCGGCCTCGGTCTGATCCTCGGCCTCCTCGTCCGCCTTGTCCTCTCCGGGCAGGTCGACGTCGATGACCTCGACGACCTCGTTGCCGTCCTCGTCGACGTCCCCGACCTTGATGGAGTCCAGCTCGGTCAGGATGGCCTTGCGCTGCTCCTCCGTCAGCCCTTTCAGGCTCTGCATCTGGGCGTATCTGCTCATCTTCTCCATCCTCCCCGCCTTGGCCTGGGCCTGTGCGAGGCTGTTGGCCGGGATCGTCACGAGGCTCCCCTCCAGGAGGTCCACGTCGGTCAGGTGCCTGATGCCCTTCTCGTCGTAGTAGTAGTCGCGTGCGACGTATCCTATGGACAGTCCGGTGATGTCCTCGGCCTTGAGCAGTGCGTAGCCCTCCCTGCCCTTGGCCACGTCCATGTTGAAGCGCCCCTCGATGGAGAGGTCGGCGTCCGAGGACGTGATGACGAAGGAGCCGATGGGCTCCCTCTGGTCGTGCTGCCAAAGGTAGGGGCGTTTGATGCCGCGCTCCCGGATGGTCCTGTCGTAGCATCCCTTCTCGCACACGTCGCCGACGTCGTCGACGTTGCCGTATGTTGAAAGGACGCCCTTGAACGCCCCCGGAGTCTCGGGCGAGGCTTTGACCTCGATGATACGCTCCTGCATGGTTTTTCGACTTGCCAGCGGGTTATAAAACGTGGGTGATTCGCGGACGGTTAGAGCACCCATACCGACGGGGCGCCTCCCCTCGACAGCTCGCGGAAGGCTCCGCTCATGGCGTCGACCTGGTCGTCGTGCTCCCCGAGGGGGAACTCGCACATCTCGTCGATCAGGTCGCGGTTCCATCCTGCCCTCACGAGGTCCACGTTGCCGGCCTCCATCGCCGCCGCCAGCCCGTTCGCCCTCGTCGCCTTGTCGCCCGTGACCTTCTCGGCGCGGAAGTCGTAGCCCTGGAGGATCCGCCTCGCGTACAGGTCGATGACGTCCACGCCCGACGACCCCGGCTCCTGCTCCATGCGGATGCTCACGTCCCATCCGTCCGCCTCGGCGGTGGCCCTGACCCTCGCCTGCACCTCCTGGGGCGACCCTTGGAGCCTGACGACGTCCTCGACGCAGTAGCGCCCCTCGTCCTCGGCCATCAGCACCCCGACGGTCCAGTCGCCCCCGCCGGAGGTCGCCGCCTTGTCCCAGTACCTGACGCGCCTGGCGTGGTCGGGGAACCTCATGCCGTAGCGTATCCACGAGCGCTTGAACAGGCCGCCCTCCAGCGGGGTCGGACGGCCCTGGTAGAGCGCCTCGAAGACCCTCGACCCCACCGCCCTCCGTATCGCCTCGAGCGACTCCAAAGGGTAGCGCTCGGGCCACAGCGCCCTGCCGTCCTCGGAGATCGCCGGGAGCGTGAGCGACCCCCATCCGTCGGGCGAGTCGGCCAGCGTGCGCCCGATGAGGTCGTCGTGGTGCCATCTGGTCGCCACCATCAGCACCTTGCCCCCGGGCGAGAGACGGGTGAACGCGGTGCTGGCGTACCATTCCGCCACCTTGTCCCTCATGGTGGCGCTCTCGGCGTCGGCCATGTCCTTGACGGGGTCGTCGATGATGAGCAGGTCGGCCCCGCTCCCGGTGATGCCCGACCCCACGCCTGCGGCGATGAGCGACGGCCTCCCGTTGAGCTTGCCGGAGAGCTGGAGCACGTCGGCGGAGTCCACGTCCCACGAGCACGGGGGCATCATGCGGCGGTGGCTCTCGCGGTCGAAGGCGAGGCGGACGGAGCGGGCCATCTTCCTCGCCTGGGACTGGTTGTACGAGGCGATGATGACCTCGCCCTGCGGATGGGTCGAGAGCCACCACGCCGGGAGGGCCTCGGAGATGATCGTCGTCTTCATGTGCCTCGGGGGGAGGCTGACGGCGAGGCCCTTGCCGTCGCCCTCTAAAAAGCGCTGGACGGTCTCGCAGATCGTGCGGATGTGGGCGCCGTCCACGTAGCCTGGCTGTGCGAGGACGGTGTTCTGGACGTACTTGTATAGGTCGCGCTGGACGGACTTGTACTCGGCGTACAGCGCCCTGGCCTCGGCCTCGGTCCCCTTGTAGCGTATCGTCCTCATCGCCGAACATCCCGTCGAGCTCGTCGAAGGTCACCGTCGTCTTGTCCCTCACGACGACCTCCACGGAGGACTCGTCCCTCTGCCCGAGCCTGACCTTGCCGAGCCAGACCAGCATCGTGGCGTTGCCGTCGAGGGCGCGCGACACCTGGGCGGCGCGCAGGCGGTTGTCGCACTCCGACACGCCCTTGGAGTACGCCTCTTTCGTGCGCTCCCTATTATGGGGGGCGTAAAGAGTCTGCTCGTTGATCCCCATCTCTGCGGCGATGTCCTTGAGGACGCATCCCCTCCGCGCCATCCTGCGGATGTACTCC
>JAEEGK010019251.1_pt1 | contig 14663 bp, 14 predicted proteins | sample 8958771 | NCBI WGS metagenome assembly JAEEGK01 (sample SAMN16246547, study PRJNA631951) | gut metagenome | biome: gut microbiome; feature: rumen; material: SC-attached | host: Bos | place: Iran: Karaj | collected 2018-10
GGCCTTATTCTCGGCCTCGCTCTCGACGAATCGCTCCCGGTCGGTAACGTGATTGCTGCCGCTCGCGACGAAGGCATGATGGTTTTGAGTGCCAAGGGCAACGTGCTCCGTTTGCTCCCGCCGCTCAACGTCTCCGCTGCCGAATGCGACGAAGCTTTGACGAAGCTCGGTGCTGCATTCGTTATGGTTACAAAGTAAACCGCGTTTGTCTGATTTCTTTATTCACCCGCCGTTATGCGGGTGAATTTTTTATTGTAATATTTTTATAACAAAATTGCGAAATAAACTTAAAAACAAAAATAATCTTTTTGTAACATGTTTGTTAGTGTAAAAATAAGTTTAAAGCCCTCGCTTTTTCCTTGAAAATAATATATCTTTGGTTCGCGCTTTTTGGGGAAACTAAAAGGTTAGTTTGCTTGAAAAACGTTGTTGGAGTTTGGTGTTGTGTTGTTTGTAATAAGGGATTATAGACGCGTGAAACTCCGTTTCGTAAATACGCTAATATTATCGAGACTTGTGAAGCTCTCCAGTCGCTCTTTCTCGGCTCGAGCTGTTTCTGTCGCTCGGACTATTGCAATCGTATGTTGCTATAGCTGGGTTAGTTCAATGATTTTTTTAACAAAAACAAATGAATTCAAATTGGAGGGTAATTCATGAAAAGTTCAAAAATTCTGGCTGTCGTAGCGATGGCTTCTCTGTTTGCGGCTTCTTCGTATGCTGCTGATGCAAAAGAAGAAGTCCTTGCCACATATGGCGCTATCACCATTAAAAAAGTGACTGTAAAACAGTTGGAGTACATTTATAGCGGCCCTGAAATTGAAGTGGAAAAGACTGTCGCCTACATTGACGATGAATCCAAGGAAACTCCGGTGATTACGAAAAACATCGAAGTGGACTCTGTCTATTTCACGCGCGAGTTCAAAGTTGTTGATAATGAATCTCGTGCTTCTACATTGATGCTTCCTGTTGATGGTGGAGATGCTTCTGCTTCATGGAGGACTGGTCTTGATTTGTTCAGATTTGTTGAAGTTGTCAAAAAAGATGGTGAAAATAATTATGAAGTTCATGTAAAAAATGTAAACTCGGGGCACCTAGAGGCAAATACGCCTTATATAGCCCTTGTAAAGAACAACTCAAGTGTGAAGATTTCTTTATCTAAAAAAGATACGGATATGAAGAAATTTGTCTTGAAACCGACTGCTGGGAATCACGTTGTTCGCCATGAAGTGGGGAACTACTACTGGGATTTAACAGGTACTTACGAAAACATCGTGTTTAAGAATCCAAAGAACATCTTCGGGTTTGCTGGTGGTAAAGATGCAAAAACTAAGCTTGGTGAATTTGTAAAAGCCGCCTGCAATGGGGATAAGTGCGCCTCGATTAGACCGTTCAGAGCTTATCTCAAGTGTGTTCCGAAGAGCTTGAACAAGTCTGCTGATGAAGTCGAATTGCCAGAAACCATCAAGGTTTTCGTTATTGATGATAACGGCAATAAGGGCACGACCGCCATTGGAACGCTGAATACTCGCTCGGGTGAATTTGTCAAGGAAGACAACCATTGGTTCGATATGAAGGGTCGCGTGCTTGATCACAAGCCGACTGCCAAGGGTACTTACTACAACAACAAGAAAAAGGTCATTATCAAGTAGGAGGGACTTGTATGAATATCAAAATCGAAAACGAAAAGAAGGCTTATGTTGCTCCTGCTATGGAAATCATGAGCATGGAACAGAATATCAATCTTCTCACCGGTTCCGAAGTGGAGATAGAAGACTTTGAAGGCGTTAAAGATTGGGATGGTGAATTCAACTAATCTGTTGATCCGCTTTTAACATTGTCCCGGCCTCAGTGCCGGGATTTTTTGTACATAAAAAATCCCCCGGCGCTTCGGCAAGCTCAGCGACCTTAATCCGGGGTGACAATTCTGATAACAACGGCTTTGTCGCGTTCTCTCGTCTTTATACATGTATCAAATGCTAGGCTCAGTTATAGGTCTGCAAGCAGCCCTGCAACATTCGCCTTACGCATTTGTCGTCTATAGCCCGCTTTGGCGGGCGTTCTTTCGTCTAATTACACGTTAAACAAGAAGTACATGATGTCGCCATCCTGCACGAGGTATTCCTTGCCTTCGGTACGGACAAGCCCTGCTTCCTTCGCGGCGTTCCAGCTGCCGTGCTTGAGGAAGTCGGCGTAGCTGAGCGTTTCGGCGCGAATAAAACCGCGTTCGAAGTCCGTGTGGATGACGCCTGCGCATTGCGGAGCCTTGAAGCCTGCGTGGAACGTCCAGGCGCGGCATTCCTTTTCGCCTGCGGTAAAGAACGTGCGCAGCCCGAGGATTTCGTAACCCTTGCGAACAACGGAATCAAGTCCGGATTCGGTCATGCCGAGTTCCTTGAGAAAATCGGCCTTGTCGGCGGGTTCCATCGCGGAGAGTTCTTCTTCAATCTTGCCGCTGATGACAATCACGTCGTGGCCGTGCTTCGCGGCGTATTCCTTCAACTGATCGACGTAGGCGTTACCCGTGAGGATGTCGTCTTCCTTGACGTTTGCGCAGTAGAAGAGCGGCTTTGCGGTAAGGAGGCCGAGGTCTTTTACGATGAGTTCCATTTCGTCGCTGTCGTGCATCACAGTGCGTGCGGCGCTACCTTCTTCCATGGTCTTCTTCAAAAGTTCGCAGGCGGCGAGGCGTGCTTTCGCTTCGGCGTTGCCAGTACGTGCAGACTTTGCTTCGGTGGCGAGGCGCTTTTCGACAGTGTCCAAGTCCTTGAGGATAAGTTCTGTTTCGATGACTTCCACATCGCGGATTGGATCAACGGAACCGTTCACGTGGATGATGTTTTCGTCGTCAAAGCAACGCACTACTTCCATGATGGCTTCGCATTCGCGGATGTGAGTGAGGAACTGGTTACCGAGACCTTCGCCCTTGGAAGCACCCTTTACAAGACCTGCGATATCGACAAATTCCGTAACGGCGGGGACGATGGATTTCGGGTTATAGACCTTCACGAGTTCGTCGAGGCGTGCATCCGGGACGCTGACCATGCCGACGTTCGGGTCGATGGTGCAGAACGGATAGTTTGCAGATTCCGCGCCAGCGTTTGTGATTGCGTTGAAGATGGTGCTCTTGCCTACATTCGGGAGGCCCACGATGCCACATTTAAAACCCATGATAATCTCCGGTTGCGGCGCAGTTCTAGACGCGCCTTCTGTTTTCGGCGGTAAAGTTAGTAATTATTGGAGTGTCGGGCAGTAGTTAAAATGCTGTTTTTACAGGCTTTCTTGAATGTAAATGTTTGTTATCGTAATTGCTTGTTTGGGCGGTATTGTCAATTACTTGACATTTTGTCAATGAACGGATTTGGCCATTTTGATAACAAAGCGTCAAATAAACATAATTTACAACCGACCAAGTTGGTCAAACTGCCGATTTGGGATTAGATTCAAAGGTGCCAGTTAGAGTTGGAGAATTGGTGCTTCTGTTATCGGATGGAGCTTCGACTCGGGCCTCTGCTAATTGCCACGAGCGTTGCCGACCAGAGGATCTAATCCCAAACGGCCATTTTTGTATTATGAGTTAATAGTTACTAGGGCGACTTCGTCGCAGTTTAAAGTTTGAAGTTACTAGTTACTAGAGATGTTCTTGTTACATCCACTAGTAACTATTAACTAGTAACTAGTAACTATTAACTAGTAACTAGTTAAAGCAAATCGTCGAGGTTGATTCCGTACATCCTGACGTTGTCTATCCAAATGTCGGAACCGTTATAAACGAATATCGTGAAACGGGTAATTTTGTTGCGGGTTACGTTCCATCCGTGGTAGCTCTTTCCATCGGCATTCGTAAAGTCTTTTGGTGTGACCGCAACGCGGGCCCATTTTTCGTTCAAACTTCCTTTGTATGTAGTTTTGTAGTTCGTGTCGGATTCGACAATCGTTTCGAGAATGATTTCGTAGTCGCCGTCGCCCTTGAGCCAAACTTCGACGGAATCGAGTCTGCTCAGGTCGTGTGCGTGTTCTGCAATGCGGGTGCCAATGACGACATAGCGCCCAAGCTTGTTTGCCTGGTACTGCACGTGGAGAACGTTCTTGCCGAAGGTCGCGCGGTCGGCTTTTTCGATGCCGTTCGTCGGTTTTGAGTCAAGGTTGTTCTTGACGGTTGCGCTATCGTGCGGCTGGATGTACCAGTCGAATTTGTTGTTCAGCGGTGCCGGGAGTGCGTTGTATTTGGTGCCGCTTTCGAAGTTCAAAATTTCGACGCTATTGAGAGCGGCCACAAGTGAATCGCTCAGATCCTTCCAAACGTTCACGTCTTTGAGTTTGGCGGCCTTCTTGTCGCCCCACGTGAGTAGCCACGGCCTCACGGTGTCGGCTGCGCTTTCGACGCGGATGTTAAGCGTTGCGCTATTGAGGGTCGTATCCCAGCCGTCAATTTCGAACGGGAGGAGGTTGCCGCTACCGTCGTAGAGGCGGATGTCGCTTCCATCCTTGGCGGCCTTTTTGAAGTCGAAGTTTTCGTCAGTCAGGCGCATCACTAGTACGGTCGGGAAACTGAGCGGGCGCATCCAGTCCGAAATGAGCTCGGACGGCATGAAGCGGATGGCGTTCTCCGGAATGACCTTGTTTGGATTCTCGATGAGGCCGAGGTCAACTGTGTCCTTCGATGTGACGCTTGCGGAGGTTTCGCCGATGGCATTGAGGTCTTCGGAATCCCAAGCGCTTACGGTGAAGTTTCCGCACGGTGCCCTGCGGATGATGAACTGCCCGAGGGTATCCGTCTTGACAATTTCGTTTGTCCCCTGGACGGCGACCCATGCGTAATTGGCGCTGTCCGGCAAATCGACAAGTCCCTTTACTGTTCCTGCGGTTTGGAGCGCTGCGCTATCAAGCGTATATTCGTGGTTGAGATTGTTCAGCGTGTATTGCAGAACGATGGAGGATTCGCCCTTGGTAAAGCTGATTGTGTAGGAACCGTCTTGGTGGTTGCCGATGCGCACCCAGCCGTTTGTATCCGTTTTGCCTTCGTAGGTGTAACGGACTGAACTTTCTTCTGTGGTGTCTGCCACGTACCATGACGGAAGCACCTGGTAGCGCACGTTGGCTGCAGGCTTCTTGCCGTCGTAAACGCGAATGGCGATGGCGTTTTCGATTTCCGTCGTATTCCCTGCCGAATCGTTGCCAATACCACACGAGGCGATGAGTCCAAGAGTGACAAAACAAAGGAGTGTGTAAAAGTATTTCATTTATTTATCCTTCTTCTTGTTGAGGGCAACGGGGAACAGGGCTAGATTGAGCTGCATGACTCGATCGGGGACAATGCATTTATCGACTCGTATCTGGATTTCCTTGCGGAATTCCTTGAGCATTTTTTTGAGATCGTCGAAGCCCTTGGAATCGACAGCCATGGTAATTGTTGAAATGTCTCTGTTTTCTGGAGGAATTTCGCTGAGCGAGCGGATGCCGAATTGCATGACCTTTGAATGGAAACTGCGGATGGCTTGAGCTTTTTCGGCGCCTTGGACCGTGATGTGCGGATCGGAAAGGCGGACTTTGCTGTTGTTGTTTATCGGTTGGATAAATCCCAGCGATTTTAAAATTTCGATACTCTCTTGCGCCTGTTCTTCGGTGATGGGCGGAATGACGCTGTTTGCGATTTCCGGGATGTCCACGTTGCCGTGCTTGACTTCGATAAGTGCACGAACCACGATGGTCCACCAGGCGCTGAGGTACTTGAGCTCGTTGTCCTTGAGCAGGTGACGCTTGACGTCCCTTAGCTGGAAGGCTTTTTGTAAAATTTCCGCTTTCGTTTTTTCGGACTTGGTGCGCGAGGCGACAATAAGCAAATCGAAATAAGCGGCCCCGCGTCCATCGAGTCCGAGCATCTTTTTAGCGGCGGGAACTGCATGTACGGGGAGATTGCGTTTTTTCTGAACAATATAATACGCATGGCTTGAGTCCAAGCCAAGTGTTTTGCCGAGAGTGCTAAAGGAATACAAGGAGTTGTGTTTTTTGTGCTCCAAGTAGTAATCCTTGATCATATCTCGGTAGTCGTCGTAATCAAAGATTTCTGCCATAACCAAACCTTCCTTAGGAAATATACTTTAAATTAAGGCTGAAAGTGAACGGTGAGTGAATCGTAAGCAGTGAAATCGGATATAATTGCTAGAATTGTATGGGAATCTTTCGTGGAATGAATATGGCTCAGAAGAAAAAAAATTGGATCAGGCGAACGGTTTGCCTTTTGCCGGTGTATGTTTTGATGCTTGCGGGGTACCTGTATTACGAAAAAAAAGTCGGAGAACGCGAACAGTTCGAAACCATGATCCATGTAACGAACGAGTGTATCCGGGTAGGCGACTGGAAGTGTGCCGAGCATTATGTCCGGGAACTTTTAAAGTCGGAACCGAACGATACGAATTTGCAGATGCACATGGCAGGCATTCTATTTGAACAGGAACGTTATCAGGAATGTATCAGCTACATTGAATCGTTGAACTTTAAACACAAGGATTTAGATTACCTTGTTGAAAAGTCAAATGCTTTGGAACAGGAATTAAAAAATCTCGGCGTTGAAAAGTCCATGCATTTCCGGTTGGAATTTGATGGTGGTCCTTCCAAAAAAGATGTGATGGAAGCGCTTGCTGTTTTGGAAGTTGCGTATGATTCGATTAGTAATTTGTTCGACTTTTTGCCCGAAAATAAAATGTGCTTGGTGCTGTACCAAGATAAGGAATTTCAAGGGGTGGGGCCACGCCCGGATTGGGTGGGCGCCGTGTTTGACGGAAAGCTGCGTGTGCCAGTGAACATGATGGCGTATCGAGAAATTTATCGCCCCGTGTTGTTCCATGAATTGACTCATGCGTTTGTTCGTGCGATGACACATGCGCATGTGCCTTGTTGGATGAACGAAGGTATTGCGCAGGTAGTTGATGGCTCGCATAACAACAAAGAACGTCCGGCGGGAGCAAAACCGAGTATTGAATCGCTGAGAAAATCTTTTGTGAAAGAAACGAATACAGAAAAGGCAACGAAACTTTATTGGTACTCTAGACGAATGGTCGAGGAACTTTTGAAGCGTGATGGTGGCGGTTTGGAGGCTTTCCGCAATTTTGCAAAATGCTTGCAGGATTTGCGTGAACTCAAAATGGACGGAGCGTTGCAAAAGTATTACGGAATAACGGCTCAGGATTTGTTGGAAACGATTCGATGAGTGTTGGTGGATTGTACGATGGATGCAGTAATGAAAAATATTGTGGTTTTGGCGACTGGCGGGACCATTGCCGGTGCTGGGGAACAAGGTAAGGATATCGGCTACAAGTCGGGCTCGATTGATGCGCAAACGCTGGTTGATGCTGTGCCAGAGTTGAAAAATGTGGCGAACATTCTTGTGGAACAAGTTTGCAATATCAATTCGGACGATATCACTTCTGAAATTTGGATTTTGCTTGCTCGGAGAATTAAGGAATTGGCGTCGGACGGGTTTGGAACATCGCGCGAGAATGTCGATGGTTTCGTGATTATGCACGGAACCGATACGATGGAAGAGACCGCGTTCTTCTTGAGTTTGACGCTTGATGGTTTTGCTCCGAATGCCGCCGAGAATGTCGCGGAAAACGCCGCCAGAAGTGTCATCCTGAGCGAAGTCGAAGGATCCAGGAAAAATGTCACCGGAAATGTTGTTTGTGATGCTTCAGGGAATGCAACGGGGAATGTCGCGAAACCCGTGATTTTGACTGGCTCGATGCGCCCAGCAACCGCTGCCGAACCCGACGGCCCCGCGAATCTGCTATTTGCCGTTCAAAGCGCTGTTCGTTTATCGTCTTCGCTTGCGACTTGTCATGCCCGCGAAGGCGGGCATCTCCCTTTCGTTGATTCAACGGAATCCAGTGCTAGTCATTCCGGATTGTCATCCCGGCCTCAGTGCCGGGATCACCGTTTATCGTTTGCGAACAACGTGCCCGTATTTGTTGCATTCGCAGGCAAACTCATGGACGCCCGCACGGTGCAAAAAATCCATGCGAACGCCCTTGACGCCTTCGCCGAAGTGCACGATAGCAGTGTCATCCTGAGCCAAGGCGAAGGATCCAGTGATTGTCACCCTGAACGGTCTTTCTCTGATTTGTCATCCCGGCTAAATTGTCACCCCGGACGTGTTCCGGGGTCGCCTTTAGCATTCGACATTTCCTCTTTGCACACCCTTCCTCGCGTCTCCATCCTTTACTTCAACGCTGATGCCGATGCAGAACTGGTGCGCTTTGCCGCGGAACGTTCCGCGGGTCTCGTCATTGCGGGGGCCGGTGCTGGCGAATTCTCGCAAGCGTGGGTGGCTGCAATTACTGAGATTGTTGCAAAAAAGAATATTCCTGTGGTCATTTCCACGAGAATCAATTGCGGCTCCATTGTGCCAGAGCAATTGCTTGTTCCTGGAACCATCGCTTCTTACGGCTTGCCGTCTGCCAAAGCCGCCGTACTGTTGCGCCTGGCGTTGACCGTCACGAAAGATTTTGCCACCATTCAGGATATGTTTTTTTCACTATCGCATATGTCAACCTGACCATTATCTAGGAAAACTATTGTTATGAAATTTCTTATTCAACGCGTTACAAAAGCTCAAGTCGATATCGAAGGTGAAACCGTCGGAAAAATTGACGGCAAAGGATTCCTCGTCTTGATTGGAGTAGGCGAGGGCGATACCCGCGAAATTGCCGACCGTTTTATCAAGAAAATGCTTGCACTCCGCATCTTCGCCGACGAAAATGGAAAGACAAACCTCTCTATCAAAGATGTCGGCGGTTCGCTGCTGCTCGTTTCGCAATTTACGCTTTACGCCAATTGCAATAAGGGCAACCGCCCCACATTCAACGGAGCCGGCAACCCGGCGCTTGCAAATGAACTTTACGAATACATTATTGCGCAGTGCAAAAAAGAAGTTGCCGTCGTTGAAACGGGAAAATTCGGTGCCGATATGCAAGTGAGCCTCGTGAACGACGGCCCATTTACTATAATGTTAGAGTAGCACGGAATTGCTTATTCTTGTCATTCCCGGTTTAACCGGGAATCTCCTTTACTTGGAGTTTTTATGAAAAAAGATTGTCTATCGTTCACGGCTTTGTTGTTTGCTTCAACCTTGTTTATCGCATGCGCAGGCTCGCGTGACGCCGCTCCCGAGGGCGATAACGGCATGGCCGATACCCCTTGCACAGAATGCGGTACGCAAGGTGAAATTGAATTGAAAATCACGGACGAGAAATTCTATCGCGAATGGAACCCCGAAGCCTTTGGCCGTATTGATTCCAACGCCGTCGTGGGTGTATTCCCGTCGCTCAAAGTGACGGCAAACCGTCCCGAAGAATGCAAAATGTGCCACAGCTTTAGTGCCGATGCACTCGATTTTGACCTTGCGCGGGTGGAAGATTCCCTCTTCGCAAAAGCGTTCCCCAAAATGACTCGTGAACTCATGCTTCCGGGAATGCGTGTCCCCGAAGCGGATTCCGCTTATTTGGATACGTTGTCTTTAAAATTGCTTGCCGAAAAGTTTGTCGAAAATAAACGCCTCGATGACGTGACTCCGTGGAAAGAACGCGATGGTGTGGAACAGACTCTCGCTCGCCAACTCCCGTTCGAATTTTCGAATCAGCTGAATGGAATTGCAAGTCGCTATGAACTCCGTTACCTGACCATCCCTCTGCTGCTTGAAGTGACGATGGATCCCGACCTCGGTAAAAAAGGGGGCTACACCTGGAAAATCGTATGGAGCATGTGGGATGCCCGCTACGGTGAACTGCTCTGCCTCACTTATTCTGAATTTACCGCCGCAACGACGACCCGCGTAGCGCCCGAAAAAGAATGGGCCGAACCGTTTGCTTCAAGACTCTGGAAAATGTTCAGCACCGACGTCGCGCATTTCGAGAATCACTAGAGCGACTACGTCGCAGTTCTGAGTTTTAAGTTACTAGTTACTAGATTGCTTAAATCAAGAAGCATTTTCTCTTAAGTCCACTAGTAACTAGTAACTAGTAGCTAGTAACTAATTACTATATTCTCCCTCATGAACACTCCATTTTACGTCTTTATGAAGCTTTTGCCGAAGAATGCCGTGAGCCGCATCTTTGGTGCGTTTACGCGTTTGCGCATCCCGTTCTTGAGCAAAATTGCCCGTAACGCTTTTGCAAATTATTATAAGCTGGATATGTCCGAAGCCGAATATCCGCTGAGCCATTACAGGAACATCGGTGAACTTTTTATCCGCAGGCTCAAGCCGGGCATGCGTCCTGTTGCCGATGCCGAAGTCGTGAGCCCCGTCGATGGAGTGCTTTCGCAGACGGGCACGTTCGATGGCGACGAGCAGAATTTGATCCAGGCGAAGGGCAAGACTTATACGCTCAAGAGCCTGTTGCGCAGCGAGGAACTTGCTGAACGGTTCAAGGGCGGTGCTTTCGCAACGATTTATCTGGCACCGTTCAATTACCATCGCATTCACAGTCCTGTCAAGGGCGACCTTGTGCTTTCGAGCTATTGCCCGGGAACGCTGTGGCCGGTGAATGTCGGGAGTGTCGAACGCGTGGAAGGCCTTTTCTGCATCAATGAGCGTTTGACGAGCCAAATCCGCTTGCAGGACGGTTCCGAGATTCTCGTGGTCAAGGTGGGCGCGACGAATGTCGGTCGCATTGGCGTCGTTTATAGCGATTCCATCATAACGAATGCGGGCAAGTTGCCGCGTGACAACAAGCGCATGGACTGGATTCCGAATCAGCAGTTCTCGTTTGAAAAGGGCGGTGAACTCGGTCGTTTTGAAATGGGCAGCACCGTGATTCTCGTGGTCGATAAGAAGATTCGCGAACGTCATCCGGACTTGTTCAAGTCTCGTCTTGGACAGGCGGTAAAGGTGGGCGAGGCGCTTTAGTTGCGCTTTGTAAGGGGCTGTCGCGGTGGTCTCGGTAAAAAAGTTCATTCACGACGAGCCTTCGCTTTTCAAGGCTTCAAAAGCTTTTGTGGCGTTCTTTAGCAAGTGCGCTGATCCCATTGTCTATGTTGCTCGCAAAATGTCTAATCCAAATGTGCAGATTGCATGGACTTTGTTAGGAACAACCTTATTTCAGGATCGTTCCTATCCTGATATTTTGCGGCTTCTTACAAAGCTTTACGAAAAATTCCCGGACGATAAGCTCTGGACTCTTCCGGTGCCGAAAGCATCCGAAATTGAAGAGGTTGTCGAACAAACTTTCAACAGCCGTAACTGGTCCGTCTTCGAAAATGTTGCTGGGATATTTTGGAGTGTTGGGCTTTTTGTCCGCCGCCATCCTGACCTTGTCACATGGGCTCGTGAACGCACTCCCGAAGAAATGTGGCGCGACTTGGGTGAAATCTATTTCATGGGACGTTCGAATCCGCGGCCCAAGGCGTGCGCTGCAGTTTATCGGTTGATTTCTCCTGCTCCGATCGGGCTAGGACTTGCGTATCGCGACGATTTCAAAATTCCACCCTTACCGCTTACGATGGGGGCACGTCGTTTTTTGGCGATGCTTGGCCCAGCGAAAGATGGTGGTTTTTCGGAACTCGAACCACAAAAAAAGCAGAAACTCGCGAACGACTATTTTGTGGCGCTTTCTCCTGAAAACCCTTATTTTGCGGCTCATTCGCTTCAGTTCTTTCTTGAAAACGGAACGGATGGGTTTATCTGTCGTGAATTGACTTCGCACTGTTCCAAGTGCCCTCTTTATGAGTATTGCAATTACGCGGAGGCCCGCAACCGCAAACCGGATGTGTATTAAATTTTATGTGTATGAATCGACTTGCTGCGAATTTGTTTCCGAAAATGTTTTGCCTTGTGGTGTGTATTGTCGCCCTGCTTTTATGCGCTTGCGAGAAAAAAGTAGAAGAACATGTGGACTATTCGCTGATTTGCTATAACGATGTCTGGCCTATGGACGATATTCGTGTGGATGAACATCCGAATACGGATATCAAAGCTCTTGAAAAGCAAATAGATTTGCGCTATCCGATGATGATTGGCGATACGCTTGATGTGTCTATTCTGGAATTCAAGAGAGACGTCTATGCTTTGGATTACTACATCAACAGCGGTCGCTTTCAGGGAATCGTCCCGATTCTTCGCGGCTCGTTCTTGGAACAAAGTATCCGTTCCGGCGCCCGAATCTTTATTTTTAAGCATGACAGTTTCCGCCGTTACGAACGCAGCGATCTTGAAAATTACGTGCGTCAATTCCCGAACGCTCGTCATGGAGGGTTCCCGCAAGAATTCTTGAGCCTGCCGTTCGAACATCGCGAGCCAGGACACACCTCGATTCAGACAAAGTATTTTATCGGCGTCAAGGCTTATTTCCCGGTGCTTGCGCAGAGTTACAGGGATTCCGACCTGCAGTGGAACGTCGCCCGCAGTTGGGACCTCGTCGATGAAAACGACTTTATCGCTTGGGGACGCCAGCTGAACATTGTACAGCCGAGGGGCGTTTATCGTGAAGCTTCGACGCTCTATTTCAATGCGGGGGAGGGCGTCAACGGTATGGCGACAAGACTTCCTGGCGGTCGTGTGGTGGCGGTTTGGGGCTATCTCGACTGGACAGATCTCGAACGCAAGTTCTTTACCGCAAGCGACCGCGTCTATGGAGCAAGATATTAGAGCTTTGGGCTATGGGCACGCTTCGCTCTGGGGTCGCTTCGCTTTGGGCTATGGGCCCGGGCTTTGCCCTCTGGGCACGCTTCGCCGCGGTAAGCAGTGGTTAGTAAACAGTGGCTAGTAAACAGGGTGGCTTCGCCGCTATTTAGACGAGAGAACGGCTCTTTGAGCCTACAGACGAAAGACGAAAGGTGAATAATGGTGCTTCGCACAGATAAAGTTATGAAAAGTGTAGATTTCTCTCGTCTCTCGTCTCTCGTCTCTCGTCTATAATCTATATTAATGACATGGCTATTGAAAAACTTGCTGAAACTCTTTTAGAAAAGCTCCGCTTCATCACGAAGGCGGAAACCGTCATTGGAGACCCTATCCAGGCGGGTGAATCTACTGTTATTCCTGTAAGCCGTGTGTCCGTTGGCTTCGGCTTTGGCGGTCACCAGAACAAGGGTGATACTTCGGCGTCCGGCGGTGGTGCTTCGGTCGATCCGGTGGCATTCCTCGTCATCAGGGGCGATGATGTTCGCATTATGCCTATCACCAAGGATAGCTCGCTAGTCTCGAAGGTCATGGAAATTGTTCCTGAGATTGCGAATAAATTCACGTCCAAGAAAGACGGCGATAAATAGTCGTTCAAAACGTTTCTTGAATCCGGGCCTGTCTATGGACAGGCTTTTTTCTTATCCGGAAAGTTGTAACCATTAAACTCCAGACGTTGTGGTTTGGAGTTTTTTTTGTGCGTTTGAAAAAAAACATGGCAAAAAGGTGATAAATGGAAGTTTTTTGGTCAAAATGGAACTTTTTGTCGCTAAAATTTTTGAGAACATTTTTTATTGTGATGGAAATCGCAATTTTTGATTTTTTTTGTAAAAATTGCTTTTTTCTATTGACAATGGCGATTTAAAAGAGTATCTTTCTATATGTAAAGAACGAGAATGACAAGCCTTTGGGTGTATGTGGATTAGTAATTTTGAGAACATTAAAGGTTCTAATTCATTCTCCAAGTTTCGCAAGGTGAATTGGTGCATTTTGCGAAACGCCCGGCACGGGGTCATACGTGCCACAAAATCCTCCTCCAAGGCGCCGTAATGGCGTACTCCTAACACAAAAAATAGGGCCTCCTCATGAACAATGAGGAGGTTCTTCTTCTTTAATACTTGTGCGCCTTTTTTCATGCCCCGCTTTTTTTTCATGCCCCGCTCCGACGTTTTTGACTACTTGCAGCTGTGCTGTTTAGTAGTCATGGTCCGCGTATGGGGAGGGTCATCTCCTTTCTGGGGCATCTCCTTCTTCAAACGAAAAATGCCCCGGCACATGGCCGAGGCTTAAATTTGTTTGTGTTGCGAAAGGTCGCATCGAATCGATTAGCCGAGCACCTTCTTTTCGAAGTCGCCGAGGCAGTCGACGAGGGCCTGAACGCCTTCGACCGGCATCGCGTTGTAGATGGAGGCACGGAAGCCGCCCACGGAGCGGTGACCCTTGAGTTGCTGCAGACCGCGGTCCTTAGCGAATTCAAGGAATTCCTTGGCGAGGTCATCGGCCTTGTCGGCAGCGACTACATCCTTGTTGAACACGAACGGGACGTTCATGATGGAACGGTCTTCCTTAGCAGCGGTACCGACGAACACCTTGGAGTTGTCGAGGGCGCTGTAGAGGAGGGCTGCCTTGGAGCGGTTCACCTTTTCGATTGCGTCCACGCCACCGAATTCCTTGAGCCACTTGAGCGTGCGGTTCATCACGTACACGGCGAATACCGGAGGCGTGTTGAACATGTTCTTTGCGTCGATGTGGGTCTGGAAGTTCAGCATGGTAGGAATGGTGCGGTTCACCTTGCCGAGCAAGTCCTTGCGGATGATGGTCACAGTCACGCCAGCGCAGCTGATGTTCTTCTGGGCGCCGCCATAGACAACGCCGAAGTCAGAGACGTTGATCTTGCGGGCGAGGAAGTCGGAGCTCACGTCGGCCATGAGGAAGCCGGACTTCGGCTTCGGGAAGTTGTGCCATTCCGTACCGTAGATGGTGTTGTTGGCAG
>JAEEGK010019253.1_pt1 | contig 14663 bp, 15 predicted proteins | sample 8958771 | NCBI WGS metagenome assembly JAEEGK01 (sample SAMN16246547, study PRJNA631951) | gut metagenome | biome: gut microbiome; feature: rumen; material: SC-attached | host: Bos | place: Iran: Karaj | collected 2018-10
CCCTGCCATGATTACCAGCAGGAAGTCATGCAGAGCATTCTGTGCGACTCAGCAGAGGTCCGGGCCGAAGAACAAACAGCATCTACCGAAGACGGCGGTTCGATTACCGACCGTAATGCGGATCGATAATCCGCCGAATCGAAGGATACACTCTATTGTTGAGGAAATTATACCGGGCTGTGAAAAGAAGGCGCAGTTCACGAAAAGTTCAGGACTTGGAAACATTGATATTCTTGACTTTTTGGGTTCCATTCCTTACTATAGCACATAGGATAGGTGTTGCATACCCACCTGTCGTGATAGCCTTGGAAGGAGGCGGTTGCGGATGGATGAAAACAGAAAGATCAAGGTATACTTGGACACATCAGTGATTAGCTACCTTGATCAACAAGATGCCCCCGAACAAATGAAGGAAACACGCGAGGTCTGGGAGCGCATCAAAGCTGGTCATTATGAAGTTTTCATTTCTGATGTCGTGCTTCGCGAACTGGCTGACTGCAAGGAAGAAGCAAAAAGAGATTTACTGATCGGGCATCTTGCTGAGATCAAGTATAACCTGATCGCTGTGGATGACGATATCGCAAAGCTGGCTGAAAAAATCGTCACCAAGGGCGTTCTGAAGCAAAAGAACATTGATGATTGTCAACATATCGCGGCTGCGATTCTTTCTGATTGTGACATTATTGTTTCTTGGAATTTCAAGCACATTGTGAATGTTAAAACCATTCGTGGGATCAAGGTGATCACCACAGTTGAAGGTTATAAGGATTTGCTGATTTACCAGCCAACGGCGTTGTTGAACGAGGAGGAGTGAAAAATGGACGAGATCAAAAAGCCTGAGATCAGCTCCAGATTCGATGTGGAGGACATCAGGAAGATCAGGGATTATAACTCACAGCGCCATTCAAGAATGACTCGATCTGAAATTGTCGAGGATATTCGGAAGGGTGCAGAAGAAATCATTCAGAAATATGGTATGAATGTAACCTACGCTCAGAAGCTACGGTAAGCACGGTAAATGAATAAACCGGGAATCTGGAAGAGCAGGTTCCCGGCATTTTTCCATGACGATAGGCTTTTTCAAACCAGAGAAACGACTCATAATAATGCGCAGCCAAATTCTCCACATCCCCCCTGATTTGAGTTCAACAAAAATTCAACTACGATGCTAAAATTCAACAAATTTCACTTAACGGTAATATATGGTAATTCGCGGAATCCCCTTATTTTTCAAGGGTATACGGCACATTGCCCAATGTTGATAAACGCTTTTTTCAGGACTCATAACCCGGAGGTCGTGGGTTCAAATCCCTCCCCCGCAACCACTAAAAACCGGTCATTTCTCACGAAATGGCCGGTTTTTCTAACTTTTTCGACCATTTTGTAACCACCTCAAAAGGCTCAGGGGGACTGTGAGGGGACCGCAGCGGCATTTCCCGCTTTTCCGCGGAAGAAAACGTCCGCCAGAAGGTTGCTCGCCAACTGCTTGCTCTCCTCGATCACATGGCTGTAAATATCCTCTGTCGTAGAAACTTTTGCGTGTCCCAGCATCTTGGAAACCGTGACGATATCGGAACCCTGAGAGATCAGCACCGAGGCTGCCGTGTGGCGGAAGGCGTGGGGATTGATGTGCGGAAGCCCGTGGCGGCGGCTGAATTTGTTCAGCCATTGCGTAATACCGTCAGGACGGACGGGGCTGCCGTCCTCGCGGGTAAACACATAATCCGATTCCTGCCAACGGTCCCCCATGGCCTGGCGCAGATCATCCTGCACAGCCCGATAGCGATGGAGCAAATCTATCGTCTCCTGCGGCAGCGGGATATACCGCGTGTTGCCTGTCTTCGTCGTGGATTCGTAGATGCCCACGGTGCTGGATTGCAGCAGCGCACTGTCCACCTTGACCGTGCGCCGGTCAAAATCGATCTTCGACCATTTGAGTCCCGCGATCTCGCCCCGTCTGGCCCCCGTGATCATGAGCATGTGGGTTAGCAGCTGCCACAGGATCGGTTCGCTTTCCAGCGCCTCCAGGATCTCGCATACCTGCGCTGGTTGGAAATAGTTCGCCTGCTTGGGCTGGCGCTTGGGCGGGGATGCTTTTCTGGCGGCATTATAGGGGACGATCATTTCCTTCTCCGCCTGGGCCAGAACGCTGCCGATCAGCCGGTGGTATTCCAGGACCGTCTTGCTGTTCAAGGGCTGGGATGTCTCCTTGGTAGTACGGAAGTAATCGGAATACTTCACGCCAAGCAGCGCTGCGACCTTCTCCGCCGTCTCCTTGAAGACTGGATTTTGCTTGACCAGGGTATTGATGGTGGTAGCCCCGACGCCGATCTCCTGCGCGATCTTTATCCGTGAGAGCTTTCGCTCCTTCATCAGAGGCTCCAGGTCCTTCGTCAGCACCGCTTTAGGTTTCAGCTTGCGGGAACCAGGCTGCATCAGCCGGTTGTAGAAGCTGTTCAGATGCATGGGGCGGATGTCACGCAAGCGCAGATGACCGATCCCGTTATTGATGTCCGGCAGCATGGTGAGATACCGCTCATAGGTGGAGCGCTTCATCCCGTTGCGCAGCTTGAGGTCCAGGACATACTGCGTATAATCCGCGAAGGTGCGGTTGTCGTCCAGCACAAAACCGGCTTCCAGCTGCTGCTCAAAGAGAAACGCCTGCTTCTGCGCAGCCTTCTCCGCCTGCTTCTCGCTCATGCCGTTCTCGGGAACGTAGGTCATGCGTTTGCGGACCTTCCTGCCCGTCTGATCGAATCCGGCGCAGACCGTGATATGGAAAGACAGCTTTCCGTTTTTCGCTATTCTCTTTTCAATACTTGCCATAATTCGGCGTTCTCCTTTCATGAACGCCTTGTAGATATCCTGCCGCAAGCATTATACCGCTGCGGCAGGATAATCGCAAGACGCGGCCTAGCTGCTGCTGCCCCTGGCCGTGGGTTTCTTGCCGGCAAGGAAGTTATCCAGCGCCTCCAGCGACACAAGATACTTTTTGCCGACCGTCATGCTGGGCACCTGTCCCGAACGGATCAGCATACGGATGGCGGTCTCCGTCAGCGCCGTTTGAGGATCCTGTTCCTTATAATGTGCCGCAGCCTCTTTGATGGTACGCATGTGCAACATTTTCGTTTTCTCCTTTTCCGGCGGAAGCGCATCCTGTGCTCCCGCCTTTTCAAATATCCATATCGTCCAGCAGGAAGCCCTGAAACACCGTGCCGTCGTAGAGCAAAAAACGCCCCCTCGCGTGCTTCGGGATCAGGTCCGCTGCGTCGGTGTTGTCCAGAATGATCTGGGACAGCACGTTGTCCGCTCTGCCACAGATGCGGCAGTTGATGTTGTTCCGGATCTGGCCGGACAGGATGTTGGCGTCGGGCCGTTGGGTGGCCAGGATCAGGTGGATGCCAAAGGCCCGGCCTTGCCTGGCGATCAGCGACAGCCTGCTCTCGATCCTGGCGACCTGCTCCTTCTGCTCCTTGGTCAGCCCAGTCTTGTCCAGCACCTCCGCGATCTCGTCGCAGGCCAGGATACAGCGCCGGAGCTTCGTTCCCATTGCCTTGTTGTATTCGTCCAGGTTGGCGATCCCCGCTTCCCCGAAGATGCGCTTGCGTTCCTGCAAATCGGAAGTGTATTCGTCCAACAGTTCGATCAGCGCAGCCTCGTTGAAGCACATCCGGCATTTCTTCCGCCAGGACAGTGGGAAGTCCACGCCGCCCTTGAAGTCCGCGATGGCGACCTCCGCCCCTTTGCGGACCGCCTGGAGGATGAGGCATTTCAGCAGGATGCTCTTGCCGCTGCCCGTTGCTCCGCCCAGGAGGACGTGCGGGATCTCCGCCAGGTTCACTGTCACATAATCGATATGGCTCTTGCCCAGCACCAGCTCAAAGGACTTCGGTGACAGATAGCTGTCCTTCCAGGCGATACGATCCGGAAGTCCGGTTCCGGCAGGGACGGTGAACAGCAGGACACGCTGATTCCCCTTCCCGTACCGGGTATCGACGATGATGACGCCCAGGGCGGTTTCGATCTCCGCCCGCAGGTCCTCCCAGGTCCGCAGTGCGATGCTGTTATTGCGGAAATGCCAGACCGTCACATTGGGATGGTCCCGGTCCTGCTTCTTTCGGATCAGCCTCGGCGCGTCGTCCGTCCGGTTCACCATTCCGATGGAGCGCAGGGCGTTCTCCGTCCAGCGCCGGTCAAAGGGGTAAAACAGCAGGAATACGACTGCCGCGCCTCCGGCGGCTTGAAATACCGTTCGGATATGGGTCATGGCCCAGGCCAGGTTCGGCGAGGTCAGGGGATTCTCGGCTGCCTGTGCGATCTCAGCGCTGTGCCGGGAGACGTAGATCGAACCGGCGATGTATGCAGCGATCGCCAGCAGCCGGATCAGGTAGGCGGCTGCGTTCTCCCGGATCGCGTACCGGATGCGCAGCCACAGCTTATTCTGCTTCATGGACCTGCACCTCCCGGATCGTTCCGTCCCTGTGGTACTCAAACACCTGATGGATACGCCGCAGGAACGCATGCCAGGTCTCCTTCTTGCTCCGCTGTACCTGGAGGTATTGCTGCTCCAGGGGAATGTTCGACGTGATATACACCGTCGTATAGCAGGCTGTACGGTCGCTGTACCGGGCGGGCAGCTTGAGGGGGTAGATGTCCAGGTAGTTCAGCATGGCGTTGATGGGGATCTCGGAATGGAACTCCTCGAATACCAGAACGCTCTGCCCGTGATAGGCGTCGAAGCGGACGCCGGACTTGTTTCCGTAATCCGTGATCCGGCAGATGTCGGCTGCGTCGTGACGCTCATAGATGCCGCGGGTCTTGCCGGTGCCGCTGTCCCCGAAGAGATAGAACACCTTCAAATCCCGGTTCTCCCTCTCGTAACGCTCGGTCAGCAGGGTTTCCCGGAGCTGGTCGATTTCCCTGCCCTTAAACGCAAATGCCGGATTGCTCTTGATGATCTCGATCGTGGAAAAGCCATCCGTCACATCCTGGAGCAGCTGATACATTTTCGGCGAATTTTCCTCCGCCTCCGACGGCAGCTCGCCGAATTCCAGAAACGTCCCCTCCACGCTGGTTTCCACCTTGGCGGTCTCTGCCCACTTGCCTTCCTTGCGGATGTAATCCCGATTCTCCTTCGACGTGCCGTTGGCCTTCTCGATATGCGCTGTGGGGAAGCGGTTCTTCACTGTTCCGAAGCGCATGGGCGAATGGGAATACAGATAGACGTGCGTGTGGTACGTGCCGGTGGTGGCGATCTCGTCCGCCAAGCAGAAATACGCAGGACGGAATAAGTGCAGCCTTTCGATGATTGCCGCATGATCCATGCCGCAGTCTTCCGGGTGGTTGATGGTCAGATTCCACTTCCGGGACTGGACGTTGTTTGCCTCGGCCACGGGTATTCCTCCTTTCCGCGTGGTTGCTACTGCTACTTCGCTTGCATGGGGTAATACTTCCCCCATGCAAGCGGGGCGGCACGGTGCAGCGCCGGGGATAGTTCCCTAAGGGGACCTATCTTTTCCCGGCCCCACCCCGCGCCGCCCCATTACTCAGCTCTGCTTACGACCGACGGGCGTGATTCCCATGGCTTTCGCTGACAGGTTGACATGTCCGTCCTTTTCGTACAGACCGATCACCAGGCCGGAGAACTCAACCTCAGCGAAGCCCTCCTCCGGTTTCTGCATCTGCTGCTCGCCGTCGATCCTGACGGTCAGCTTTTCGAAACCGAGTTCCGGCAGGGCAACCTCGTAGCGATAGCCGGTCACGGTCTCAGTCCTTTTTCCGTCCTTGTAGTCATACGCAGGGCGTACGTCCACAAGAAACTTCTTGCGCCCCAAGGACGAAGGATCAATGCGCAGGTCACGAATGTTCATGGTTTATGGTCCTTTCCGTCGGCGGGCTGATCGGGCACCGCCGACTGTAGTCTGATTTGTCCGTGACGTCTTGGACTAAGGTGAGTTTACTCCTCTGCCTGCTGCCTGTGGTTTCGCAGGCGAAACTCTTAAGAATATAGGAATACCGGCACCCCCGCTGTGTCGGGATGCCGGTATTCATTCGTCATCAGTATTCGCCAGCAAAGGCAGGCCAAGCTCATAAAGCTCGTCATTGACTTCGTCTACAGACTTCTTTTCCTTCAAACCGTTTTCCATAACGATGAATTCAGGAAAAGCAATTTCTCTGAGAGCCTCATACCCGTCCAGGCCGAGCTTTAAGGCGATACTGATTGCTATAACCATCTTTTCATTCGGACGATAAGTTGCACCCCTATCGTCCGAGTCTCTCAGAGCCCGGCTGATCGTCGTTTTGGAAAGCCTGCTCTCCCTGGCTAGCTTTGCGGCGGTCATGCCGTTCTCTTTCAACAGGTGTCTTACACATTGGCTAAATGTCACATTTGGGTCTTGCTCCGTCCATTTCCGGAACGAAGCGCCGTCCATTGACGTTCAGCCTTACTGGTTCATTACACTGATGGGGTTGTCGGAGGTGGAGCAGGAACAGACGTGCATATAATCACGATAGAAAAAGCACGCTGGGGTAAAGGTGTTTTCCATGCTGCCACCCCCTTTCGATTTAACACGTTGGTGGATCGGTTTTTCTTCGGATATCCACCTCCGACGTGCAAAACCCGTTTCTCTTCGATTCAATCAATCGCGGGATCAACCGCGTCACGTTTCCGGCACTTTTACGGCTCCTACACAGCATCGGGACCAGTGCCGACCAAAATACAGATCTTCCGGTTTATTCTTTATGCGGAACTTGGCACCATCGTATTTTTTCGCATGCAAAAGCCTGATAATCTTCTAAGGCAGAATGAAGCCACAATTCAACCGGAATAATGTGAAGTGCATTTGGAAAAGAGCTGTGGACAGCGTCGTTGATGATGGGGTCGCAGTCTGTGAGAATTGTTATTACGCGATTCGGATCAAGTTTTTTTAATGTGGAATGGAGTTCCTCTGAATTAACGCCATAAAGAATATCAAAAATCCTGATCCCATCATCAAAAGCCAGAAACAGGGTATACCTTTCTTTGTCCGTTTTACCGGACAGGATCACCAGTTGTTGCGGTGCCCACCTTGCGCTTCTGTATGTTTCATGATTTGCGACCCATCGATGAAAAATCTGCCCAATGGCCTGGCGGGAAAGATTCCCCTGCAGATAATCTTCTATCATCCCAAACGAATACCCGGCTATTATCTTTTTCGCAATAGCGTCTTCCAGTCTGTGCGTCACATTGTCGTTCTTAGAAGCAAAATCGGTCTCTTTCACAAAAACATGCCCGCAGTTTTCTTCCAAGCAGAGAAATTTATAGTAATCATAATTGAGTTTGATTACATGCGGTCGCCCGTTCTCTTCGATTAGATCATAATATGATTTAGAGAATAGGCCATGGTTCTTTATTCGCTCACTTTTACAAAGTGGACATTGGCCAGCCTTTGCATCGTAGCTCCATACATAATAGTTGTTCTGATCACCGCGGCCTTTTATAACGAAGAGTTCGTCGAGGCCAAGCAATTCGGTCCGTTCCGTATCAGGAAGGCGTTCCTGTCGTTTTGCCATGACGAGCTCCTTTCTTTTGATCCAGACTCACTATAACATAGCTCTCTCTTAAATACCATCACTCGCTTTACAATTACAATAATTATATCTAAATTACCATCATTTTCTTTACGTTATGTACTTTTCTAATTCTATCCGCTTTGGTATATTGTGATTGTAGGAACCGGGCCTCTATGATTCGTGTCTGAAGCGCGCCGGATACAGTTTCACGGTAACCTGGCCTGCAAGTCTTTTTGATATAGGAGTGTTCTATGAAAGTCATTTTCCTCAGCGCGAAGGATTACAACGACCCCAGCAAAAACAACGGCGACTGCATCTTGGTAGATAACGGCAATGAGCTCGTCGTTTATGATTGCGGATGCGAGGAACACGCCAAGCGTGTCGTTGAGTACATGCAGCAGCACATGTATCAGAAAACCAAGGTTGTGCTTTCCCACAACGATGCGGACCATTTCGACGGGATCCCCTATCTGATCGATCATGGGGCAGTCTCTGCGGTGTACACCCTGCTTCTGCTAAAGTACAAAAAGGAACTCCTGAACAAGATCAGTGATGGACGCATGACCAAAGATTCCATCGCAAGGCGCATTGAGGAGATTTACGACAACATCTATTCTCTGGGCGGAAACGTAGATCTTCGAGACGCCCTAGCAGATACAGATGTTGCAGCAGGCATCACAATTCCAGGTCCAGACAGGGAATACGCGCTTGACGCTGTGGCCAAGCGAATCGACAGCCGCGAGAGTGACGATATTGACAAAGAGACCATCGTCAACGCCGTCAGCATTCAGCTTTCCGTGGCGTATGGCGTGAAAACGCTGTTGCTCACCGGCGACAGCAGTTTCGCAGCCATTGAGGATGTGGTAAAGACCCACAACGCGATCCAACTCCCGCACCACGGCAAGCTCAGCCAGGCGGAGGATATCTTTGCGGCAAAAGCAAAGGACAACAATGTAATCTATTATGTCTCCGACAATACCGGCGACAGTAACGGCGGTTCGGATGATTTGCTGAAGAAGTATCCACGCGGTCATATCATTCTCAACACCTTGGACGGCGATCAGGAATGCTCCTTTGCCACCTTCAACGCCACCAGTTACACCGGGTCTTATCACCGGGAGCTCTAATCATGCGTTACCTGCTGCATGAGTCACAGCGGGCTGAACTGGCTGGGCGTCAACAGTACCTGTATGACGTCTTCCGGATGTACTTCCTTCCGGGCAAACCGGAAGGAGGTTTCATCCCTCTGGAACCCGTCGGTACAAATGATCTTGATGTGGTATTCATTACCGGCCATGCCAATTACGTCGGTGACTACCTAAAAAACCGAATTAAGAGTATCCCTGAGAGGATCATCGTTATCACGAGCTGCATGGGGCGGACCTTTAGGAAGCATATAGCAAATAAGGCCATCTACGTTCCAGATACAAGGAAAGACTTGTGCTATCTGAGGAGCGGGAAGCCCTATGGTTTTGACTTCAATATCTCTGATGCAGAACTGAACTTCTACAACTCGTCCGGTTCAATAATGCAGCGAATTCAATCTGCATACGATCGGCTGTTATGATGGAGGTCTTATGAAACTGGAACTGCTTGATGCCTACAATATCCGTGCAAGGTTGAGCGCCAGCATCATTCTGCTGGCGCCCGTTGCCATTACCCTCTTCCTGTGTTTCGAGGAACTGAGCTCCCTCGCTTCGAGTTCTGTGATTCTATTGGTTCTGCTTGCCCTTGCAAATTACCTACCCATTTGGCAGCGGAGAATATCCGCTCCAAACGCTCCAACCAAGAATTATGCCGCACAAATGCTGCACCTCAATGATTCCACCTTCGACAAAACCACTAAAGCTCGCTATTATAAAAAACTGGCTTCGCTTGACGATGTGTTTCTGCCTTTCGGTGCTCCCGATGACAGTGAATCCTTTCAAGCTTGCTGTGAGAGCGCTGTCTTGTTTCTGCGGAATCGTACACGTGAGAATCGGCTGGTCCAAGAAGAAAACATAAACTATGGTCTCTGTAAGAACCTCCTAGTAAACAAGAATATGGGGATTATCGTTTGCATTCTCTCCGCAGTATTGGCGGGCAGTTATTCTGTGGTTGCTTATAAAACGATATCCAACATTCCAGCATACCATTTCATCGCATTCTTTTCAGATATTCTCCTGATGCTGTTTTGGATTATGTGTGCGAGTGAGAAGGCTCTGGAGAATTCAGCGATTCATTACGCAAAGGCCCTGATCATGTCTATCGACACCTTTGAAAACAACGATGGGTAAGGATACGTGTCCGGGTGTTTTCCTATAAGAACAGATGCCACTCTCCGTGTTTTTGAATATCTGCAATCTCTGTAATCGGGGATCTGATGACCGACTGGAAATGGCATCATTCTTTTCACAGTCTTGTAAGCTATGGGTATTTATGATAGTATTCTCACAGTATCTTTAATGATAATCTTTAAGGGTGACTGGACAAGCTTATTTCCCCCTTTATCTTTCCCTTTGATGATTACACGGGGGAAGTTTAGGGTTGGCTTTATGCTACTTCGTCTCAATCAGGTAACGTGATATGATTATGGTGCTTAATGGAACACTGATGAGTGGAGAGAATCCTGTGGCAGAGATCCGCCACGGATGTGTTATGCCGCTGGATATAGCTAGGATGCCATTATATCTTCGCGATCACGATGACATTCTGGGCTGGCTGGAGGAACGGGCCATCGATCGCCACCGCACCAATTCCCGGATCCTCAAGAAAGTCCTTCGCCTTTCGGACAGCAGCGACCTTGCCGCCGTGCTGCACAGCCACGGGGCCGCGATCACGGACGATTATTGGTTCAAAGGAGAATCGGAGCCCGACCTCACCTGGCGGGAAGTCCGTTTCTCGGCGGACAGCTTCGCGGAGATTGCTCTCACCGGCAGCTTTTCCAGTTATTCCCGTGAATTCACCCCGGAAGAACTCCGGGCAGGCACGCCGGAACTCACCAACATCGGCAGCTACGAAAAATGCTGGCGCATCGAGGACGGAGCCTGGTGGCTGTATAAGAACGAGAATGAGCTGGAGCGGTTTTCCGAGCAGTTCATCGCCGCTTTGGGCAAGGCCCTGGGCTTTTCCATGGCGGAATATCAGGAATCGGGAGACTATGTGAAAACCAGGGACTTCACGGAAGGCCGGATGAACTTTGAGCCGGTGTCGGCCATTGTGGGCGACAATGAGGATTATGCGCTGAATTACGATCGGCTCACCGCCCTGAAGCCCTCCCTCGGCAAGGAATACCTAGACATCCTGTTTATGGACGCTCTGTGCTTCAACATGGACCGGCACACGAAAAACTACGGTGTGCTTCGGGACCGGGTGACTGGCGATGTCCTGTGCATGGCGCCAAACTTTGATAATAATATTGCCCTCATTTCCAGAGGCTACGGCAGCGACCCGCGTAAAACAAGCCCCCTGCTGATCGACGCATTCCTTGATTTGTTGAAAGAAAAACAGTTCCCCTATTCTGCGCCTGCCATCAAACAGGAGGATCTGCTTCAACTTGCTAATGCCATTCTTCCCTCCGCAGATATTCAAAGGGATTATGTGGTGAGCATGGTGGAGAGCCGCTGGCAGCTTCTTATGGATGGCATTGGCGAAACAGGGTCGGTTGTGTGAAATGGCATGTTTACCCTGAAACAGTATGATACACCGCTGCTCTCCTTTGAGATCGAAGACGATCCCCTGGAGGGTCAGCGGTGCAAGATCCTCCGGCTGGAGGATGAAAACCGTGCATGCCTGCCGGCTGGCATAGCGGTGAGCGATGCGGGCCTGATGAAATGGCTGCGGGACCGCATTATCCCAAAGAACCGGCCTCATGCTGATTCCTTATTGGCGAAATGCGGGTTATCCCACAGCGATACTCGCGGCATCCTGCGCGTTTGCCGGGGCCTATCGCTCAACGACTGTTACTGGGTGGTCGAGGACGGTTTTGACGGAACTTTTGCGGATTTCAACCTGTATGAACATGATTTCGTAAAGGTGCTCTCCCTGATTGCCTACACTGGCTACGGCAGCTCCCGCGCCGCAGGATTCTCCTCTTCCCCGGAGTTCACTACCTCCGGTATGCTCCGCAAGGGATGGCGCAGGATGGGAGGAAAAGTGCTGCTCTACAAGGGAGGCACTTCCGGCGCTGCCAACGCGGGAAACGAGCCCTATTCCGAATACTATGCTTCTCAGATCGCTGAGCGCATGGGGCTGAAGCATGTGGAGTACGGTCTTTCAAAATGGAAAGGCTGCCTGTGTTCTACCTGTGAGCTGTTCTGCGACATCGAACATTCCTATGTTCCCATCTACCGCTTCGTGGAAAATGCCACCCTGCGCACGGTGGCGGAGTTCCTCCGGGGCCTCGGAGATGCATACTATGAACCCTTCATGGATATGCTGATCTTTGATGCGCTGATCTATAATGAAGACAGGCACTTCGGCAACTTCGGACTGATGGTCGACAACCGCACGAACCGGCCTTGCGCTTTCGCGCCGCTGTTTGACCACGGGATTTCCCTTTTCAATTATGCCTTGCAGGATGATTTGGCCGATCTGGACGCTCACGCCCGGACCCGTTCCTCCTCCTATGGCGCTCCATTTGAGAATATTGTGACGGAATTCATTGCTCCCCATCATCGGGAGCAGCTCCGCCGGATGATCGGCTTCCGCTTCGAGAACGGCAGCAGATACCGCCTGCCGGCCAAACGGCTCCGGGCTATCGAAAAGCAACTGCAAAAGCGCGTGCAGAAGTTGTTGGAGATGGCGGAGTATTCGAAAAGATAAGCTGTAAACTAAATTGGCGGAGGACATCACTCCCCCACCAATCTCATATTATTACTCATCCAGGTTATTTTGAATCAGTCGGTCGCAGAATCCTATTGAGGATACAAATGGCTTCATGTTATAATGTAAACAAAGGCGTTTCATTGCTATTGACAAAAACAGACCGAAGTGTGTGCACTTGATGATAAGCCTGCAAAGAAGGAGGCGAAATCATGGGCATTTATGTAAATCCGGGCAATCAAGGGTTTTCTGAAATCAACGATCCGGACTATATTGATAAAACCATGCTGATCGACTTTATCAATCAGACGATCGGCACCGGGAAAAAGCTGTCGTGCGTCAGCCGGCCGCGCCGTTTCGGTAAATCCTATGCAGCCAAGATGCTGACGGCCTATTACGATTGCACCTGTGATTCCCATGATTTGTTCGACGACAAAAAAATCGCCGGTACCGGGGATTTTGAGAAGCACCTGAATCGGTACAATGTGATTTGCCTGGATATCACCGGCTTTATATCAGATGCGCAGCGGGCAGGACACTCCCTGAGAGAAGTTCCGACGGATATCATTAAGGCTGTCAGGAGAGAACTGATCGACTTGAATCCCGATCTTTCATCGGAGGATAGTCTGGAAGTCTGTATGCTTCGCTGTACCGAAAGGGCCGGCGGAATACCGTTTGTCTTCATTATTGATGAATGGGATGCCCTGATCCGGGAAGCAAAGGACGATCCAGAGGCTCAGAAAAGATACTTGAATCTTCTGCGGGGCTGGTTCAAAAACACTAACTTCACCCCGAAAGCCGTCGCAGCAGCCTATATGACAGGTATCCTTCCCATCAAGAAAGACGGTTCTCAGTCTGCGATTTCCGATTTCAATGAATATACGATGATCGACCCCTGGCCCTTGGGCGATTATGTCGGATTAACCGAAGAAGAAGTCCGCAGGATTTGCGCCGACCGGCATATCAACTTTGAAACGACGAAGGAAGGGTATGACGGATACGAGTCTGAAGGCGTCGGAGCGGTCTACAATCCAAATTCCGTCATGAAAGCTGCTTACCGAAAGAGATTCGACTCGTATTGGACGGAAACGTCAGCCGCGGAAGGCCTTTTGGAATACATCAGCAAGGATTACAACGGTATGACCAGGACGGTTGCCGAACTCATCGGCGGCGTTGACGTTCCGGTGAATACCGCCGGTTTCGCCAATGATCTCACTACCTTCCGGGGCAGGGACGATGTTCTGACCCTGATGATCCATCTGGGCTACCTGGCTTATGATGCGGAAAAACGGACGGTCCGCATTCCGAATGAAGAGATCAAGCAGGAATTCCAGCGTTCGATCCATGAAGCCAAGCATGAAGCCACTCTGAAGCGTCTGGAGGAAAGCGAGAAGCTCTTTGCCGACACGATCCAGATGCATGAGGATGCCGTGGCGGAACAGATCGAGAAGGTCCATACGGAGGAAACGGTCGCCCTGCATTATAACCGTGAGGACAGTCTGCGGAGCGTCATCAAGCTGGCCTATTACTCTTATCGGGATCATTATGTGCAGTTTGAGGAGCTTCCTTCGGGCGAGGGGTATGCGGATATCGTGTACCTCCCCAAGGCAAACACGGATTGGCCTGCGCTTTTGATTGAACTCAAGTGGAACAAAACTGCGGAGGCTGCGATTGATCAGATCATGAAAAAGAAGTACCCGGCTGTTCTTGAACACTATGGCCGCCCGGTCTTGCTGGTGGGTATCACATATGACAAAGACGCAGAAGCTGGAAAGAAAAAACATCAGTGCAGGATCGTTGAGTACACCTTCTGAAGTCGAAGCGTGAAAGCCTGAACAAGAACGCTGTTTTTGAGTGTATTCTTTCAACAGTGAGATTGAAGCCTATGAAATCCGGCAGATATCTTCAAGGCCGGTGTTTCATATTATCCATTCTGAGGGGACCGCGACCGTCAAAAATGGCCCGAAATCGTCAAATACCATAAAATGACAAATCGCGAAAACCGTTGATATATAAGGGTTTACGGCACATCGCCGCAAATCGTGAGAGGCAAAGGCGAGCCCTCATAACCCGGAGGTCGTGGGTTCAAATCCCTCCTCCGCAACCATATCGAGTGGTAATAACGAATTTCACGTTGTTACCACTCGATTTTTCTTTGCTTGCAGGTCTTTGGCCTGCTTTGTTCTTATGCAAGCTTAATGATGCGGGACTGCCTTATTTGCAATTCGATAATAGCAAACCGTCTCCGCGTTCTCTCCGGCTGTCCGACCTTGAAAGGCTGCACGACACATGGTAGAATACAATTAACT
>JAEEGK010019256.1_pt1 | contig 14661 bp, 8 predicted proteins | sample 8958771 | NCBI WGS metagenome assembly JAEEGK01 (sample SAMN16246547, study PRJNA631951) | gut metagenome | biome: gut microbiome; feature: rumen; material: SC-attached | host: Bos | place: Iran: Karaj | collected 2018-10
TATGTTATAATCAACTATAAAAATATTGAAATTAATTCTTGGATTAATGGAAATTTAAAAAATGAAATGAAAATGGAAAATAATAGAAGTTTAAAACCTGAATCAGTATATTATGAAATTCTTGAAGAAAATGAGAATTAAAATTAATAACTAATATAATATATAATTTCAATATAATACCTATTTATAAATTAAATTTATTTTTACAATTATAAAAAAAAATTTTAAAATAATTTTGAGTCTTATAAGGAAATTGTTACATTATAATATTTATTAAACATTTTAATTAATATTATTTTATTTATTAGATTGAAAAATTTCATTTGGAAAAATAATATTATCATTAATAATATTGTTGCAAGATAAAATAGTTTTAATAATATTCATATTTTCTGAACTTACTAATTCAGATTTATCTCCAAATCCATTAAAAACAGAACTAATTAAATTATCTTTATCTTTAATGAAAACTGAATTTTGATCAAATTTTCCAACAATAACAAAATTAACATTTTTATCTTTTTTAATCTTAGTAAAATTTTCTCTAAATCCTTCATCTAAATAATAATTACTTTCATCATTAGAAAATAAATGAGTAAAATAAATAAGAAATTTTTCATTAGTATCAACACCTTTTAATAAAAGATAATTAATACAATAATTAATTGAAGCAATAATTTCTTTAATATTCATTTGATTAGAATTATTATCACTTGAAGTTCTAGAACTAATATATTCACTTTCATCAATTTCATTTTCTTCATTATCAAATGAACCTTTATATGAACTTTCACCTAAATTATGAAATTTATTAGTAAAATGTTCAAAATATTGAATTAAATGAGTTAAATTAATATATTTTCTTTTCATCATTGGACAAACAATTCTACATTTTGAATTAAAAATAAACATTGAAAAACGGTCATTTCCTGTTAAATAATTTTTTAATATTGTTTTTGATTCATCTAAATATAATTCATATGGGTTTTTATCTATATTTATTCCATCTACTATTATTAATATATCTTTTAATTGCTTTGTATTACATTCATCTATATCTTTTATTATTTTCTTTGATATTTCTTCTAATTTTTCTGAATAAGTTATATTTGTTGATGAATTTGATTCATTAGGATTTGAGTTTCTATTTGATGTTAAGTCATTAAAATTTAATGAATAAAGACTTTGATTTGGAATTTGTTTTTGATTTTTATTAAATTCTATTTCAAAAATTGAATTTGTTAAATTATATAGATTTATTTTTCTCTTTAATTTTTTGGTTAATTTGTTTAAATGTTTCAAAGCTTTTTTTTTAATTAATCCATCAAGAACAATAGTTTTACTTTTAGAAGCTTTAATAAAATAAAATATTGCTTCTGAATAATCATGGCAAATTAAAGCAAATTTAGCTCTTAGAAAATCTCCTCTTTGAATATGAACTTTATATAAAAAAGCACTTTGATTTCCTGAATTTATTTCATTTAAATTATTAATATTATGATTATATGCATCAATTATACTTTTATCACTTCCTAATGCTGTATTATCATTTACATGATTCACATAATGATCAAATAAATCAAACCATTCTATTATTTTATCAAATATTTTTCTTTTTACATTTTGTTTTTCTTTATAAAATGGAATATTTTCATATTGTTTATATAAGAAATTTTTATTGTTTTTGTCTGTTTTTAATTTAAATTTTAATAAAAATTCTATATAATCTAATATACTTTCTCCTATTTTAATTAAATCATTTGATGAATAACATAAGAAAATATATTGAATAATAATTTTATGATAATAATCAATTGTATGATAAGAAGTATGCATAAATAATCCAGATAAATCTTCATATCTTCTGTTAGATTTTTGTAAAAATGAAAAAAATTTAAAATAAATATGAATTAATTTATTATATCTATTATTAATTAAATTTGAAATAACTCTTTGACTAAAAGATTTATGAAAAGAATTTTTTTGTTTTTTAACTAATAAATTAGTAGCTGCTTCTTGATAATTTTTATTATAAGATCCATCAATCATATGTAATAAAGTATTGCTAACATCTAATTCATCACTTAATGTTTTAGATAAAAATTTTTTTAATTTTGGATCTTGTAAACTTAAACAAAGATGATAAATAGCTTTATCATAATTTAATATTTGACTTTCTAAATTACCAATATTACTTTGACAAATATAAGTTCCTTCTTTATTTTTTATATTAAAAAATATATTTTCACTTGTTGAATAATTAATTATTTTTTCTATATTATTATTTGTTGATGTTAACATTAAAACTTGTTTTAATCCTAATAAAATTTTAACTAAATTACTTATTTCTTTTGGTCTGTATTGTAATAAACCTTCATCAAAATCAAAAAAATGTAATTCTCTTTCAATATTTTCTCCTTTTACTTTATCTTCTTCATAATAAGAGTTAAATTCATTATCCTTATTCTTTTTATCCTTTTTTTTCTTTTTTTTATTTTTATCTTCTAAATTTTCATCTTCTGAGAAAGGATCAAATAAACTTCCATTTTCTGAATTTATATCTTCTTGTTTATATTTTAAAGATGTTAAAAAATCTAATCTATTTTCTCCTCCTATATTAATTCCTCTTAACATATATTGAACTTGTTTAATTGGAACAATAATAAACTTAGCTAAAGAATTTACTGTTAATCTTACCATTGCAAGTAATACAAAACCAAAAAAGATAAATAATATTAATTCTAAATATAATCTTTTTTGAAATTTATTTTGAAAAGAAAATAAATGTTCATATAAATTATCTTCATTATATACGAAAATTATTGTTAGAATATGTTGATAAATATCATCATTATTAATTAAAATAGGATGTATAGTAAAATTTAAAAGTTTTCCATTTCTAAAATAAAAAGGAGAATCTAAATATAAAGAAATTTGATGATAATTATTTATTAAAGGCTTACTTTCATCTGTTAAATACTGCATTATTTCAGTCATATAATCTTTATTCATAATATTTATAATTTTATTAGTAAAATTAATCTTTTCTTCTAAATAATAATCTTCACCCCAACTAAATTCAAAATCATTTAAAGGAACATTTCTAATTTTTTGTAAAATTTTAGGATAATAAAAAGGTTTTACAAAATTAACATCTGTAACTAAAAAATAACCTCTAAATTTAATATTCATTTCATCTAAAACATCAAATAATTCATTTGGATAACCATCTACACACATTAAAACATAAGTTTCAATATTATACATTTTTTTTTGAATAGGATCAATAAATTTTTTACAAAGAGTAAAAATAAAAGAATTTGGATTATATTCATATTTATCTTGATTAATATTATTATAGGGAGGAATTAAAATATAAGATTTATTTTCATTTCCTTGAATTTGAGTAAAATATTGATAATCTAAATACCAATCTCTACATTTATAATAATAATATGTTTTTATTTTTCCCCCTTCGTCAGCACAATAATTAGGATTTTTATCATAAAATTTCATAGATTGAATAAAATCTTCTTGTTCAGTTGCAGGGTAATTAACAAATAAATCAGTATTATCAAAAACAAAATAAACTGAATCAATTGATTTATTTAAAATAGTATATATAGAATATAAAAAATGAATTGTTTGAGCTATAATTGATAATTGAAAAAAAGCTAATTTATTACTGTTTTGTTTTAAAATATCTACTGTAATATTAGTTTGATCAATAAACCAAATAGCAACTTCTTCAGTAGTTCTATTGTTCATATAATAAGAAAAATTTTCTGCTAATTGATATCCATTTACAATAGTAGTATCATTTATACTTTCTTTTTCGAATATATTTGATTTTTCCACTAAATTTTCAATTAAAGAATATCCTTCTTCTAATATTAATTGAGATTGAACTAATGGACGAGAAATCAAATTATTTATTGTCATAATATCTATTTGAGATAAATTATGCTCTGTAACTAATACATTATTAAAACTACGTTGATCAAGACATTTATATGAATAACGAAATAAAAATATTGTTACTAGAATTATACTTGATACCACTCCAAAAAAAAATGGAAAAATAACTGATTTTAAAAATTTATCCTCTAATTTCATTTTTTTTTGAATTTTTCATAATATTTATTTTTATTTAAGATTAGTTAATGATTTTTATAAAATAATATTATTATGAAATAAAAATTTTTTTAAAAAAAATTATTATTTAATTAAAATCATTGATTTTTTCAATATTTTTTGTTAAAAAATTTATCTTATTTATGTTTTGATATATATTACAATTAAAAGTTAAATGTGAAATAATTGATAGTATTATAAAGGTTAATCCTCAGAATTCGGGCAATTTAAAATTTGAAAAAAATTTTATTATTCATAAACTTTCAAGACGTTGCTAATTGTTCACAAATGCTATTATTAATTATCTTTCAAAATATAAATTTGGGATAAAATAATAAATTTAAAAATAAAACATTATATTTTAAGAAACAAAAATAATAATTAATATATTCACCATTAACTGTAATAGAATCACATGTGAAAGATACTGAACTATCTAATTTATAATTAAACTAAATATTTTTTTTAATTATTCTTTAATCTTATGATTTAAGTTTTCTATTTCTTCTTTTAAATCTCTAATTTCTTTTTCTGTTTTTTCTTTTTATTCGTTAAATTCTTTTTTTAAGTTTTGATTTTCTTTTTTTAAGTCTTCATTTTCTTTTTTAAAGTCTTGCATTTCTTTTTTTGAGTCTTCATATTTTCTATTTAATACATAATTACTTAACATAACATTTTCTATTTTATCATCTGATTATCAATCAATTTTGAATTTTTATTTGTTTATTTTATAGTCAAATCTTTCTGTTCTCTTAATCTTTTTTTTTTAATTTTTTGTTTCAATTAATTGTTCTAGATATTTTTTATCTTCATTTTTATATAAATTTCGAAGTTCATTTATTTTTTTTCTCTATTTTCTTTTTCACTTTTTAAATCGCGAATTTCTTTTTTCAAACTTTTCAATTGATTTTTTAAATGAGTTTGAGAGGGGGAAACAGCCTTGCCACAAGTTGGACCGCCCACCTCCACTGGGCCCTCATCTTTCTACAGTGGTTCTGCACTTACTCTGCCCATTGCCCCTGTTGTTCTAAACCATTACGTTTCCTTTAAACCTCACTCCTTCCTACCTTCATATCAGATGTTTTTAAATTTTCTATTTGAGAAATTAAACTTTTTTTTTCTTTTTCATTTTTAACTAAATAATCAGACATTTTATCTATATAATATTTTTCATTTACTTCTTTAATATTATCCATTATACTATTTTCCTTTTCTTCATATTTTTTTGTGATCATTCCAATTTTATCGTGGTAACTTTTTATCTCTTAAGAATTCGAATTGAAAAAACTAAATTCCCAATCACATTTGAATAAATATAATAAAAAAATTTTGCATCTTTACAACCATTAATTTTCTCAACAATCATTGAAGTAAAATCATTAAAATATTTTTGAACTAGGATTTTTTTTTTCTTTTATATAACCAATCTTATAATCAGTTAAAATTTGAACTTCAATGAATTCAATCTTTAAATTAGTTTTATAATCTCCTAAAATTTTTGTAAAAAAAATTCACTTTTTTTTTTAGAATCTAATTCTGAATCATTATAAAAGAGACTTATATCATACATTAGGTTCATCAATACTGAATTTTTTTAATATATTGAAGACAAAGATAATAGATAGTTTCAGGTGTATTAGATATCATTAATTGTTGATAATTTACTTTATATTAATTTTTAAATTTAAGATTTAAATAATCAACTGAAAAATCACTAAAAGAAAAAAAATAAAATATTTAAATAATTACTTTCAATTTTCTGATTATTATTATTTAAAGATAAACTTTTATATTTTTCTATTTGATTTTTATTAACATATATTCTTATTATTATAAAAATATATGATTAAATGATATATAATCTTTTTTCTTTCTTTTTCCCATTTTTTAATAGAATAACAATTTCAAAGAAATAAAACAAATATTATTAAATTATTTGGAGGAATAATATAAAGAAAGAAAATTTTAAATATACTATTTAAATATAAAAAAAATATTAATTTTCATAATCAATTTTATATTTTTTAATTTCTTCTTTAAAAGCATCACCAAGTGATTTTTCAAAATTTTTATATCTATGTAATTCAGTGACAATATTATCTTCTTTATTATTTAATTGTTCAAGTTTTTCTTTTAAATTTTTTAATTTATTTTGATATTTATCTTTCATTTCATCAATATTTTTACTAGGAAAAATATTTTCAACTTCTTTTTTTTCATCAACCAAAATAATTTTTTGAGCAGCATCAAAATAATTCATAAATAAACCAAGAGTTTCATTAAAAAATTCAAAAGTTTTTTCAGTTTTTTTTTCCATAACATATTTTAACTTTATTTTTAAATCAGTAATTTCTTCATCTATTTGATAATTTTCTTTCATTTTATTTTTTTGATTTTCTTGTTCTTTAACTTGATCTTCTAAACTTTGAGATTGATCATCAATAAAACCATGTTGTTGGAAAAATTTTTTTTTATATTCATTAATTTCATTTTTCATTTCTTCATTGGCTAATTCTTTATGTCGAGTATCTAATTCTAAATTAGCGATTTTTTCTTTAAAATCATAAATATTTTTCTCAGCTTGTAATAAGAAATTATCATCATTTTCTTCTTCTTGAAATTTAACATCTCTAATAGTCCAAAAATGATTAGAATTAGGGTCATTTTCAGTAATAATAAATATTTTAGGAAAATTCTTATTTTTATCAGCAACACCATCATTATCTTTTACATTACCTCCGATAATCATAATTTCATAAGAATCATTTCTAAAATTTCCTTTTAAACCATAATTACCACACATTGAGAAACCCATTCTTGGATTAGGCTGAATTCCACCTATTAAAGGATTAACCCAAATATTCTCTTTTAAATTAAATAAAAAAACATCATTATACATTAATTCTATTTTATTTAATGTACCTTTTATTCCTCCAAATATAATCATATTATCTGGATTTATTAAACTCATTTCATGATAACATCTTTCTAAAGGTGGTTGTCCTTTAGTATTAACTTTTTCAAAAAATGAAGTATTAACATTAAATTTATATAAATTATTATTATTCTTTCCTTTATTATCAACTCCTCCAAATATATATAAATGACCGTGTGCAAATTCCATTGAATAAGCTTTAATTTTTCCAGGAGAATCACCATAATAATTGATTTGTTTCCATAAATTATCTCTTGCTATTTCTTTCTTTGCATCAGGTTTAAAAAAATCATATCCATCATATCTAAAAACCCACATATCATCATAAAATTTTTCATTAGGTGATGATACACCTCCATATAAAAAAGCATTATTTGTTATTTGAATTTTAATCCATTGAAATTCAGTTCTATTTGAAGGAACAATATTACTTGATATTTGTTTCCATTCAAAATTTCTTGTATTTAAAACATACATATCTTCATTTGATAAATTTTCACTTTTTGGTCCTAATTCAACTCCACCATATAAAAATATAAATGGTGATATATATATACATTTTTGAAATGAACGTGGCTTTGGATTATGTCCTTTTGTTGTTGTTTTATACCAATGAGGTTTTGGAGTTAATTCATATATATATATATCTATTTGATTTTCTGTATAATAATTTCTTGTCACATTCTGAGTTATATATGCTAATTTCTGCTGCTCTGATTTCTGGTAGTCTCTTATTGATATATCTGCTGCTTTTATTATTTCTGAATTCAATTCGTAGTTTATCTTCTCGTTCTCATATGCATTATGGTTTCCACCTATTAAAAAATATTGATTTAAATCATTTAAATATAATAAACATCCACCAAATGTTTTCTTTGGCCATATATCATCCTTATCTGATTTTTCAATATTTTTCCATATTAATGGTTCTAGATGCATACTCATTTTTAAAATCTAAAACTTAAAAAAAAAATATAAATCAATAAAAAAGATAAAATGGTTATGATGATATAAAATCATATAAAAAAAATAATAATTTCAAAAAATGTTCTTTTTATTGTGAATGTATTTCTATTATTGTACTCAATACTTAGAGTAAATATTGCTTTATATAATAAAGATGATACTGTTGCTTTATTGTTGTATAATTTATTTATTGAGAAAGTTAATAAATTTAAATAAGTGGATTCAAGAATTAAAAAGTAAATTCTTCTTATAATGAAAAGAAATATGATAATTTGTATTGAGGGAATAAATTTAATTTGAGGTATAAATAAGATAATTTAAATTTACGAAAAAGTAAGATAATAGTAATATTATTATGAGAATTAATATGAAAAGAGATTTTTGGACAAGAAATTTTAGAAGTTTAGGAAAAAATAAGGAATATTAATTTTATTATCTTTGGAATTAATTTTAGTTTTAGAGAATTTATTATGAAGGTTTTATTTTTATTAGTTTTTAATTGTTGAAGTTTATTATTTATAAAAATAAAATTTATTTTATATAAATTGAAATAGAAAATATTACAATTAAATTATATTATAATATTTCATTAAAAATTTTAGCCATATTAAAAGGTTCTCCATCTCTTTCAATATCTTCATCTTTAATATCCCAAAACATCATTCCTCTAATATCATAATTATTCTCTTTAATGAATTTATAACTAGAAATAATATCATTTTTAGGTATAAATAAAAATCTTTCATTAGCCCATCCATTAGCAAGTCCAATAACAATTTTATCTTCAGGAATGATAATTTTTTCTCTTCCAAAACCACTTTCTTTAACCATAGAAAAATCAACATAAAATCCATTTTTAACTTTACTTAAAAATTCCATTAAAATATCTCCAAAAAATTTCTTTTCTCTTTGAAATTTATATAAAGCATGAGTATAACCTTCATAAAATTGAAAAGAAATAAAATCAAAAGTTTCAATACCAAATTTCTTAATTAAATAAGCATAAACATTTCTTCCATGATAATTAAATTTAGGAACTTCATTTTCCCATTCTTTATGATTAAATAATAAACTTAATGAAAATTCTTCATTAAAAGGATCTAAATAACTTTCAGCAGGAGCCATTGAAACAATATAATTATTTTTTTTCAATAAAACACTTAATTGACCCATTAAATCAAGTTCTTTAAAAGTAAATTTATTGATACTATTTGAAAAATCATCATGTCCTTCAATATCCCAATCAATACCATCAAATCCATAAAAATCTAATGAAGGATCTGATATTTTTTCATTAAATTTAATGAAAGTTTCATAATATTCTTCAGCAGTAAATTTTTCACTTATATGTTTACTGTTCCATCCTCCTATTGATATTAAATTTATTATTTTATAATTATTATCTTTAAATTTTTTTGTCATTAATGCTACTTTCTTATAATCTAATCCACGTTGAATTTCACATTCTTTTGTTTCTGGATTTTCTGATAAATCTATTGAAAACCATATTATTATATTTAACCCATTTTTCACTGATTCATATACTTTTTCATCACATTGACCCCATGATGTATATCCTATTTTTAATTTTTTTGGTAATTCTGGTTTTGACCTTTTTTTTAACTCCATTTTATTTTTTATGATTATTGTAATTATTGTTATTATTAATGGAAAAAAAATAGAAAATAAATATTTTTTGAAATTTTGATTTTTTCTCATTTTTATATGATGAATATATTAGTTGCTATTTTTTTTAATTATTTTTGTTTTATTGTTTATATACGTTAAGAACAAAAATAATTCTATTACAATTCATTTTAATACATGAATCAAAATATTTTAAAATGAGATTAATTGTATTTTTTTTTATATTATAATAAGAAACATTATATTATTTTGTTTTATGAATTTCTAAAAATAATTAAATATTAAAAAGAAGATCTAAAACTTAAAAATAAAAAATAAAAATTATAATAAATTTTATTCTTTAAAAATAAAATCAAATAAAAATTCAATAAAAAAAACAGAAAATTAATAAGAATATATTAATTATAACAATATATAATAATTATTATTTACATTTAAGAAATTTTTCTTAAACATTTTATAAAACTTGGGACTGGTTCACATTCCAAAGAAAAATCATTAACATGTGAATTATTATTATCATATCCTAGATTAATAGTATTTAAATAATTATCTAAAAGAATATTTTTATAATTATGTAATTTTGTATCAACATTAGTTCTTGCATTAGTTGATCCTATTGTTGAACATAATTTATTTAAGGTACTTTTATTATATTCTTCTTTCAAAGATTTATATTTTTCATTTATTTCTTCAAAATCAGATAATAATTGCTTATAATTATTATTTCCTTTTAAGTTTATAAAAAACTGAGAAATTGTGTTTTTGTAAAGTTTATTCTTTTTTTCTTTTTCTTTATTTTTTATTGTTTCTATTTGTTCTTTATATTTTTTTTGTAAATTATTATATTTTTCTTGAACTTCAATCACTAAATGTGAAATATTATTTTTAGATTTTTCAAATTCTTTTATTGATGATTGAGTTTCTTTTAATATGTTATTTAATTCTTTGTTTTCATCTTTTAATTTATTATATTTTTCTAAAAGTTCATTAAATGAATTTTTCAGCAATAAATAATCAGAATAAGCTATTTGTTTATTTTTATTATCTTCATTCATCTTAAAAATTAATAAATTAAATAAATGAATAATTATTAAAATTAATAAATTATTTTAATAATTTGTTTTATTAAATATTCTTTTAGTATATGAAAGAATCAAAAATAGATAAAAACAAATATTTTTTGATTTATATACAATAAAATCTAATTATTATATTCTCCATATTATAATATAAAAAACGAAAAAAAATATAATAACTAAAAATAACACATGAAATTCTCAAATAAAAACGATATCAATATCACAATAAATAATACTCAAAATTTATTAAATGCAACTCAAACAAATCAATTTCAATATAATAATTTCAATCCTGAAATAGAAGAAGAAAGGAAAAAAACAGAAAAAATATTAAATACTTGTCAGGAATATAGAATTCAATCAATGAATTCATTTAAAGAAACAAAAATACAAGAATCATTAGTATATTTAAATAAAGAATTTTCTATATTACAAAGATTAAAAGATTATATAGAACATAAAGCAAATTATTTAAAAGATTATTTACCAATAATAACAAATTTATTTTCACAAAATTTAAAACTCAAATCTCATTATTATATATCATTATATAGTTTACAAGAAAAAATATTTAAATATAAACCAAAAGATAAAGCAATTTCAACTTCAGAATATATAAATCAATATATCATTGACAATACATTTTTAACATTTAATGAAGTTTTTCAAGGAGATGAAAATGATAATTTACAAAATTATTTAATTAAAACTTATCAAAAATCACTTATTTCAAATAATAAATCATTATTATTATATGGTCCAAAAGGATGTGGAAAATCAATTTCTGTTTTAGCTCTCGCTGAAAATGAAAATGCTAAATTTATCCAAATAGATAATATTGAATTTTTTAAAATTGAAAAATTTTCTCTTGTATTATCAAGTATATGTACTGCTAATCAACCAATAATTCTGTATTTTAAAAATATTGAAATTTTTATCCCATTTTTAAATCATATCATTTTTATTTTTGATAAATTAATCAAAAATAATCAAGTTAAAAATCAAATATTTATTGTAGCTTCTTCAAGTTTAAAACCTGAAAAATTACCTAAAGAATTAACAAACTTATTCGTTTATTTATATTATGTTAGTCCCATAATTTCAAAATATAGAATTGATTATATCAAATTTTTATCAGAAAAATTTAATATTTTTTTAAATATCACTGATGAAAAGTTAAATAAATTAAATGTAGAATATTTACATGATTATTCAAATGAAGATATTAAAAATCTTTTATTATATAAAAATAATTTTACTGAAGCAAGAAATGGAATTGTTTTATCTTATGAAGATATTATTCATGGATGTAGATTAATCGCAAAATCAATTTCTCAACAAGATATTCTGGAATTTCAATAAAAATTATTTTTTAAATATATATTATAAATAAATAAAATATATATTTGAAAATTTATTTTTTCATGTTTTATTTTTTTTATTTTTAATATAATTATTAAAATTATAGTTACATATTAAAGAAAAAGTATCATTCTTTTTATGAGTAGATGATATTTGATTAATATTAGAAAAATAATTAAATGCATTTGTTTTGTTATCAAAAAAAATTTCTTTTTTATTATTTTCTTTATTTTTTCTATAAGTATCATACATTTTTTCAAATTTTTCATCATATTGAGTAGCAAGTCTATTAGAAAAGTTACTTATTTTTCTTTGATTAAAATTATTATTATTAAAATTTCTAATTTTATGTTTATTCCTTATATTATCATTATCATTATTTGTGAATAAACTTCTTGATCTTTTTGTTTTATAAGCATTTAATAATATATTTTTTTCTTCTTGAGATATTTTTTCATATAATTGATTCATATATATAATAAATTCTTCTTTATATAAAAATTCTTGTTTATCCTTATTTAATTCAGAAATGAGAGGTTGTAAAATTTTTAAAACTTCTTTAGGAATATTTTTAAGATTAATTGAATATGATGAAATATAATCATCTTCATCAGAATCTAAATCTTTAAATATTTTTAAAAAAATTTCATTAATTTTATTTTGTAATATTACCTTATTAATGTCTGGTTTTTTTATTTTATTTATTTTTGAATTTTCATTATCACTTTTAGATAAAATTCCTTTTTCGTTTGGTTTTTGACTTTTATTTTTAGGATAATTTGTATTATTTAATTTCTTTGATATTAATAATGGTTTAAAAAATTTTTTTTCTTCTTTTTGAATTAATTTTTGTTGTTCTTCTTTTCTTTTTTTGTACAATTTCATAAAAAAATTTTGCCTTTCTTGAAAAGATAATATTATTTTATGACTTTCATAATCATTATCCTTTATTTTATCATTTATCTTTTTTTTTGAATTTTCCTCTTTTTCTTTTTCAATTTTTTTGTTTTCTTTTAAAAATTTCTTATCAATCATATTTTCTTTTTTATATTTTTAAAATTATTAGTAATTTATAATATTTTTTTTCAAATTATTAAAATTTTGAATTTTAAAAATGCAAAAAATTTAGATTTATTGGTTAAATCTTATTAAATATGAAAATGAAAATAATTTTAATCTAAAATAATATAAATTTTTGAGAATAAATTTTAAAATTTCATTGGTAAATATTTTTTATTTTTTATTTTTTCGTTCATTTATTAATTATTAATATAGTGTTATAACAATTATCTGAGTTATTTTATTAATAAATGTAATTAGTTTTTTAATTTAAATAATCCTTATAAAACAATTCAAAAAAAAAAATATAAATAATTGATTTCTCTGTATGAAATCATGAATAAAAAAAAATAAATTTTAACAATAAAATAAATTATTATATTATAATAAAAAAAAATGAATACTGGAGGTAAAAATTTTCCAATAAATAAAGAAAACAATTTAAACATATCAAACAATGATGAAAACGTTGAGCCATTATATATAATGACTTTAGAATTACAAGAAGGAAAAGCTGAACAATTAAAAATTTATTCAAATTCAGATTCATATACTTTAGCAAGTAATTTTTGTCAAGAACATGGATTAGATAATTCAGCTTGTGATTATTTAAAAGAAAAAATAGAAAATTTAATGAATCAATATAGAGAAGTAAATAATTTTGAAGAAATTGAAGAAGAACAAAAAACTGAAAGTACAAAATCTAATCAAAAAAAAACTTTATTATTTTCTAGTGGAGAAGAAATTGAAGAATTAAAAGATAATGATGATAGTTTAAATTATTCCACAGAAAAAAATTTAAATTTAAATGATAATTTTATTATTAATGATAATAATCAAAAAGATGAAGATAAAATTTTTAATGAAAAAGGAAATTCTTTAACTCTTGAAGATTTAAAAAGTAGTAAAAACTCAGAAAGATACAATAATAATGATAATGATAATTTTAATGTTGAAACTTTTAAAAATAAAGGAAATAATCAATTAATTGAAGATGATAATGAAAATAATAATTATATAGATGAAGATGATTTTCAAATAAATAATAATGATAATGAAAATTTTATCGATAATGAAAATGAAATTAAAGAAAAAGATAATAAAAATGAAATTACAAATAATTTAAAAATAGATAATGATAAAAATATGATTAATGATGATAATAATGATAACATAAAATATTATAATGATGATGAAGAAAATATAAAAGAAAAAGATAATGAAACTGAAATTGATCATAATATAAATGAAGGAATTAAAATATTTACAATGAATGAAAATAATAATATAAATAAAAAAAATCTAAATGAACAAATAGAAGATAATAGAGATTTTGAAATTAATGATAATATAAGTAAAGAAAAAAAAGAATTTGAATTAAATAACAATATTCATAAAGACAAAAAAGAAAATGAGATAAATAATATTTTAGATGAAGAGAAAAAAGAAAATATAATAGAAACAAATAATAGAAAA
>JAEEGK010019257.1_pt1 | contig 14659 bp, 10 predicted proteins | sample 8958771 | NCBI WGS metagenome assembly JAEEGK01 (sample SAMN16246547, study PRJNA631951) | gut metagenome | biome: gut microbiome; feature: rumen; material: SC-attached | host: Bos | place: Iran: Karaj | collected 2018-10
GGCCGCCACCCACGATATCGAGCTCTGCGCCCTTCTCGCCGGCGTCTACCGCCCGGTCCATTTTGAGGAACAGGTCGGGGAGAAGGAAATGCTTTTCGACTACCGCCTCCGGGAGGGCCCGGCCACCTCCCGCAACGCCATTGCGCTGCTGCGGCTCATGGGCTTCGACGCCTCCCTGGTGGAAAACGCCCACGCCCGGGCCGACCGCTATCTGGAAACCGGCCTCTGGTAAACCCAGGCCCCGTCCCCGCCGCAGCGGTAAAAGGCTCCCCAGAAAGGGGAGCTGGCAGTCGCCGCAGGCGGCTGACTGAGAGGTCCGCCCCCGTCCTTCGTCTCTCGCCTTTCGTCCCCCGTAAACCCCCGTCCTCCGTCCAAAAGTGGGGAATCCAACGGGGGCGGAGCCCCCTTGGTCGTCGGGGAGGGAGTCCAGAGGGGACCGCCTCGAAATAGGTCCCCTCTGGCGGTTTCTTTTCCCCTTTTCTTTTCCGCTAAAAGAAATGGGGTCGCGCCGCAGCGCGAAAAGCCCCGTCCAAACCCCCGTCGCCTCCTGCGTCTCCCATGTCCGGGCAGGCGGTTTCTGAAACCATGCACCGCTGAAACACTCACTATTGACATACGATATGCCGGATGCTATTTTCGTGTGATATATCTATCCGTAAGGAGGTGTCGCCATGCTCGGCTTAAAACGGGGGACCGTGGCCCTTTATCCCCATGAAAAAGCCTGGGAAACGGAAGCGGCAAGGACCATCCAGACGCTTTGGGCCATTCTGGGGGACGCGGCGGCGGACATCCAGCACGTAGGCAGCACCGCCGTCCCGGCGATCTGCGCAAAGCCCATCGTGGATATCGCCGTAGCTGCCCGCAGTTTCGACCGGATACTCGAAAAACGCCAGGTCCTGGAGGCGCACGGCTTCCATTACCGCCCCGGAAAGAATATCGCAAATCAGGAGCTTTTCGCCTGCGGCAGTTATTATGAGGGCACAGGGGAGGCGCAGACCCACTTCATCCATGTGGTGCCGGCCGGCGGCCCGGACTGGCAGGATTATCTGAATTTCCGGGACTACCTCAACGCCTTCCCGAAGGCGGCCAAGGCTTACGAAGCCCTGAAAAAGTCCCTGGCGGCGGCAAACCCGGAGGACGCCGGGCGGGAAAAATACCTGGCCGGGAAGCAGGCCTTTGTCCGGGACACCCTGCAAAAGGCGGCGGAATGGGTCAGTCTTGGCAGACCTGCGCCCGCCGCAGACTAAATACACGGCAAACATAACCATCGCCCGGAGGGTTCCCCTCCGGGCGACTTGCGCATTCTCGATCAAATCGTGCCGCTTCTCACCTTGCTCTTGAAAGCGGCCAGGTCCTTTTTATAGAGCTTCTGCTTTTCCTTGTCGAAGCCCACGGTCAGGGGGAAGCCCCGGCTGCGCAGGGCGGCCACCGCCTTTTCCACCGTGGCCTCGCTGTCCAGCTTCGCGGAAGCCTCGCTGCCCCAGTCGGTCTTCATCACCAGGCTCCAGGCCTGCTTTCCCCCCTCCAGCCGCTTGCTGCGGGGATAGGCCCAGAGGACGTCCTTGGTCTCCAGGATGCGGGTGTTCATGGGGCCGAAGACCCAGATGAAGTCCTGCCCGATCCGCAGCTGGGGGCCGAAAACCTCCGCCGTGTCGTAGTCGGCGGTGAGGCGCTTCCCGTGCTGCCGCAGGGCGGCGCGCATGCGCTTCTCCCAAACGCCCAGGAGTATGCTCACGGCCAGGGCCAGAGCCAGCAGGACCAGCAGGGCCGCGAGCACCGTCATGGCCTTCACCGCGCCGCCGCTGCGCGTTCCCAGGTTCCCCACGTCCAGCTCCAGGGGCAGGATCACGTCGTCCAGATAGGTATCGAACTTCCCCTCCGCCACGCCGGGGTAAGAGGAGATGTCCGCTCCGCTGTACTTGTCCACCTGGTTATGGGCATCCAGCTGGTGGCTGATGAACCAGCTGCGCAGCTGCTTCATGGCGTCGGGCCGGGCCTTGTTCACCGTGCCCGTCAGCTTGCCCATGTTGGCCTCCAGCACGCTGCCTATTTCGCCGCTCTGCACCAGCTCCGCGGCGTGGAGGTATTTGTCCAGCACAGGCAGGTCCTTCTTCGTCACCCGGATCATGAGGTATTTCCCCCGTAGCTTGCAGACGGTGTATTCCTCCGTGATCACCGGGTTGCCCGCGCTGTCCTGATAGCCCAGGTAGGTGAACTGTTCCCCCGCCTCCGTGACCGGCGTCGTCACATAGCTGCCCTTCAGCCCATCCAGGGGCAGCTCGCTCAGCTGCGCGGGCTTGCGCAGCAGATAGCGGAAGCCGAAGCCGCTGATCCACAGCAGCAGAAATGCAAGCAGGATCAGCAGGGCAAGCGCAGGCAGCAGGAAGCGGAGATAGCGCCTCCTGACAGCCATTTTCATCTTCATGGCTTACAGGTCGGCAAAGTCGCTGAAGTCCTCGCAGCAGGAATTCAGCAGCTTCTTTCCCTTTTCCTTTGCCTTTTCCAGGGCGGCCTTGACGTTTTCCCGGTAGCAATACAGCAGATAGGCGATGGCGGCAGCCGCGGCGGCGGCGATCACCACGGTCAGCAGCGTGCACCAGAAGGACTTTTTCTTCATGGGAATGACCTCCGTTTCCAGTGTCTCCGGCAGCCGGAAGGCTGCCTGTCTGTATATTTTACAGGAACGGGAAAGGTAATGCAAGGTATCCCAGGAAAAATCGACCGGGAAAGATTTGCCGTTCCGGGGGAAATACTAGGGCTGAAAGGTGGTTATCGAATGGGCAGGATGGATTTCCTTAAAGCTATGGGCGCCGGGATGGCCGTTGGCGCGGCGCTGGGCCTCTGCTTCATGCCCCGCCGCAGCAAGGCCAGCCGCCGCATTTCCCGCCTGCTGAAGCTGGCTGGAAGCGCTTTAGACGGCGTCGGCGCTACACTGGGCTTCTGATATGCCGCAAGGCTGCGGCCTGAAAAACCGGCGCGGGGTTCTCCCGCGCCGGTTTCGGTTTCGGATCGGAAAAAGGTTGCGCCTCACAGGGGAAAAAGGTATAATATAGGTTACCCTGATGCGAGGTGAAGGATTATGACACAGATCGACATTATTTCCGGTTTCCTGGGGGCGGGGAAGACCACCCTCATCAAGAAGCTCATCAAGGAGGCTTTCGCCGGGGAAAAGCTGGTGCTGATCGAAAATGAATTCGGGGAGATCGGCATCGACGGCGGCTTCCTCCAGGAGGCGGGCATCCAGATCACGGAGATGAACTCCGGCTGCATCTGCTGCAGCCTGGTGGGGGATTTCTCCAAGGCCCTGGGGGAAGTGATGGAGCGCTTCCACCCGGACCGCATCCTCATCGAGCCCAGCGGCGTGGGCAAGCTCAGCGACGTGGACGCCGCCGTGCGCAAGCTGCAGCGGGACGACTGGCAGCCCGGCAGCAAGATCACCGTGGCGGACGCCCTGCGGGCGAAGATGTATCTGAAAAATTTCGGGGAATTCTATAAAGACCAGGTGGAGGCGGCGGACCTCATCGTCCTGAGCCGCACCCAGAATATGGACCCCGCCAAGCTGGAAGCCTGCCTTCAGCTCCTGCGGGAGATCCACCCCGACGCCGCCATCGTCACCACCCCCTGGGACGAGCTGGACGGAAGGCAGATCGTTGCGGCGGCCCGGGAGAAGGACAACTGGCAGCAGGCCCTCCTGGCCCACGGCCATGACGAGGACCATGAGCACGAGCATGACGAGGACTGCGACTGCGAGGAGTGCCGGGAGCATCATCACCACGACCACGACGAGCATGACCACCATCATGAGCACGATCATCACCATGATGATGACGATGATGACGACGAACATGAACATGAGCACCATCATCACCACGACCATGACGACGATGATGAACACGAGCACGAACATCACCACGAGCATCACCACCACCATCACCACGACGGGGAGCACGACGCCGACGAGGTCTTCACCTCCTGGGGCCGTGAAACGGCCCGGAAGTTCACGGCGGAGGAGCTGGAAAGCATCCTGAACGCCCTGAACGAGGAGGAGAAATACGGCATCGTCCTGCGCTCCAAGGGTATCGTCCCCGCGCTGGACGGGACCTGGCTCCATTTCGACTATGTGCCGGGGGAGCAGAGCGTGCGCACCGGCCCGGCGGAAGTGACCGGGCGGCTGGTGGTCATCGGCTCGGAGCTGAAGGAGGACGCCCTGGGCGCCCTGTTCGGAGGGGTCTGAAATGGCGAAGAAGCGGGAGGACATCGGGGTCTATTTCTTTGAAGGCTTTCTGGAGGGGGGCAAGACCACCTATATCCAGAGCCTGATCTCCGACCCCCAGCTGCCGGAAGACCTGCGCATCCTCATCCTCCAGACGGAGGAGGGCATGGAAGAGCTGGAGCCGGTGCCGGGCCGGGAGATCTTCGTGGAGCAGCTGGAGGGCTGGGACGACGTCACGCCGGAGCATCTGGCGGCGCTGGAGGACAAAACCGAATGCAACACCATCATGGTGGAGCTCAACGGCATGTGGCAGGAGCTGGATTTCTTCAAGCGCATGCCGGAGAACTGGTATCCCTTCCGGAAATTCGTCATTGCCGATGCCTCCACCTTTGTGAGCTACAACAATAATATGCGCGCCCTGGCGGCGGACAAGCTGAAGGAGAGCACCGTGGTGGTCTTCAACCGGGCGGACCCCGGCGTGGATCGGGACGCTCTGCGCAAGATCGTCCGGGCCGCCTCCCGCCAGGTTCCCATCTACTTCCAGGCCACCGGCGGCAAGGAGGAGTTCGACGACACCCCCATCGAGCTGCCCTACGACCTGAACGCTCCCATCGTGGAGATCCAGGACCGGGACTATGCGGAGTGGGAGCGGGACATTTCCGAGGAACCGGAGAAGTACGACGGCAAGATCCTGCGGCTGCGGGGCTTCGCCGTGAAGAGCCGGGACCATCGGAAGGGGCATTTCGGCTTCGGGCGCCAGGTGATGACCTGCTGCGAGGCGGACATCACCTTCCTGGGCTTCCCCGCCGTGGCCAGCGCGGCCAACACGCCGGTACCCGGCAGCTGGGTGGAGCTGACCGCCCAGGTGGCCCTGACGGCCACGAAGAAGGGGCCCGCGGTGCCGGAGCTGATGGTCATCACCTGCGACAAGGTCGAAAAACCGGAAGATACTTTGGCTACCTTCTACTGACAGAACAGCAGCGTTTCCCCAAAACACAAAAGCTTACGTTTTGGGAGAGGACGTTTTGCCGGAACCTCTGAGCAGCCGGACTTGTTCGGCTGCGAAGTGTTCCGGCAAATAAGGACGAAACGCGCCTTTCTCCAAATCGAAGCATTTGCTTCGATTTGGAAGAGGAGGAGCAGCGGAATGAATGAGCATCGGTCCAGCGGACCGATGGGAATGATATGGAGCTTGCGACGACGACATGGGACAATGCCGTTACCCCTTCTTAGAAATGTTCCCCTTCTGCGCCCCGGAGGCCGGCGGCGCAGACGAGGCCATCATGCGCCCCTTTGCGGACGCGGTGGTTTTTGAAGCGACGGTGGATAAGTCTGCCGCCGCCATGGACCTGTCCGTGGAATTCCCTTCGCCCCCGCCCCCCGTGGCGGTGAGCACCGCCGAGGGAAGGATCGCCGGGACTTATAATCTGGACCGGGTGGAGATCAAACCCTATATCAGCGCTTCCGCCAAAAAGGAGAAGGAAAAGTCCTCCGCCGCCGGGGAAAAGCTCCTCTGGGGCCGGAAGGTCAAGGGGGAAAGCGCCCCCATCTCCTCCCTCACCCCGGAATCCGGTCGCACCCAGGTCTCCGGCCAGGTCTTCGGCAGAGAGATCCGGGAGGTCCGGGGCGGACGGAAGATCCTCAGCTTCAACGTGACGGATTTTGAGGGCAGCATCCACGTCAGCCGTTTCCTCCAGGAGGGGGACGAGGGCCTCACCGCGGTGGAGGACGGCATGTTCGTCACCGTGGCGGGGGACGTGAGCTATGACCGCTGGCACGGGGACATCGCCATGGAGCCCCGCGCCGTGCTGCGCCTGCCCACCCCCAAGCGGGAGGACCCGGCGGCGGGGGAGAAGCGGGTGGAGCTCCATGCCCACAGCCGCTTCAGCCAGCTGGACGGCCTGACGGACATCACCAAGCTGGTGCAGACCGCCGCCCGCTGGGGCCACAAGGCCATCGCCCTGACGGACCATGGGGTCCTGCAGGGCTATCCGGAACTCTGCAGCGCGGGGAAAAAGGCGGGCATCAAGGTCATCTACGGCGTGGAGGGCTACTACGTCAACGACGTGGACGACCGGGTAGCCGTGGCCGGGGAGCAGGACGCCGCCTTTGAGGATGAGTTCGTGGCCTTCGATCTGGAGACCACGGGCCTGAAGGCAGACTATGACCGCATCATTGAGATCGGCGCGGTGATCATAAAGCAGGGGAAGGAGCTGGCGCGCTTCCAGACCTTCGTGGACCCCGGCGTACCCATTCCGGGGGAGATCACCACCCTCACCGGCATCCGGGACGAGGACGTGGCCGGCGCGCCGGGGGAGGAGGAGGCCGTCCGGGCCTTCCTGGATTTCGCGGGGGACCGGGTCCTCTGCGGCCACAATGCGGATTTCGACATGGGCTTCCTGGCGGAAGCCTGCGCGCGCCACGGCATCCCCTTTGAAAAGACCTGCGTGGACACCCTGATTTTGAGCCAGAGCCTGCTGAGCATCCGCAAGCACAGCCTGGACGCGGCGGCCAGCCATCTGGGCCTGCCGGAATTCCGGCATCACCGGGCCTCCGACGACGCCCTGACCTGCGGCATGCTGCTGGAGGCCTTCTTCGCCCGGCTGCGGCCTAAGGGCGCGGACCATATCCGGCAGCTGGGTCCCATCATCTCCGAGCTGCGCCGGGATTACGACGGGAAGCGCCAGCCCAAGCACATCATCATCCTGGTGAAGGAACAGCAGGGCATCCGCAATCTCTATGAGCTGGTGTCCCGCTCTCACCTGGAGCATTTCAAGAAATATCCTATCATCCCCAAGAGCCTGCTCATGGAGCTTCGGGATGGGCTGATCCTGGGCTCCGCCTGCGAGGCGGGGGAGGTCTTCCGGGCCGTCACCGGCCGGAGAAGCATGCGGGAGCTCCGGAGGGTGGCCTCCTTCTACGACTTCCTGGAGATCCAGCCCCTGTGCAACAACGCCTTCCTCATCCGCTCCGGCACCGCCTCCGGGGAGGAGGAGCTGCGGGACTACAACCGCAAGATGATAAAGCTGGGGCGGCTGCTGGATAAGCCCGTGGTGGCCACGGGGGACGTGCATTTCCTGGAGCCCCACGAGGAGAAATTCCGCCGCATCCTCCTGAGCAACAAGTTCTCCGATTGCGACGAGCCCCTGCCCCTCTATTTCAAGACCACGGCGGAAATGCTGGAGGAATTTGCCTATCTGGGGGAGGAGACCGCCAGGGAAGTGGTGGTGGATAATCCCAATCGCATCGCGGAGATGATCCAGGAGGTGGCCCCCCTGCCTACGGGCCTCTTCCCGCCCAAGATCGAGAATTCCGAACAGCAGCTGAAGGACCTCTGCTACGGCAAAATGCACCGGCTCTATGGGGACGAGCCCCCCAAGCTGGTGGTGGACCGCATGGAGGAGGAGCTAGGTAACATCTGCTCCCGCGGCTACGACGTGATCTACATGTCCGCTGTCAAGCTGGTGCAGAAAAGTAACGAGGCGGGCTACCTGGTGGGGTCCCGCGGCAGCGTGGGCTCCTCCCTGGTGGCCTACATGTCCGGCATCACGGAGGTGAACGCCCTTCCCGCCCATTACCGCTGCCCCCGGTGCCGCTACGTGGATTTCGCCTCCGGGGAAAAATACGCCTGCGGTGCGGACATGCCCGACGCCCTCTGCCCCGTCTGCGGGGAGAAGCTCACGAAGGACGGGTACAATATCCCCTTTGAGACCTTCCTTGGCTTCGGGGGCGACAAGGTGCCGGATATCGACCTGAACTTCTCCGGCGAATACCAGGCCCGCGCCCATCGGGACACCATCGAGCTTTTCGGGGCGGAACACGTCTTCCGGGCGGGCACCATCGGCACCATCGCCGAAAAGACCGCCTACGGCTACGTGAAGAAATACAACGAGGAGCGGGGCATCCACGTCACCAAGGTGGAGGAAAACCGGCTGGCCGCCGGCTTCACCGGGGTCAAGCGCACCACGGGCCAGCATCCCGGCGGCCTGGTGGTCATCCCCCAGGATAAGTCCATCTATGATTTCTGCCCCGTGCAGCACCCCGCCGACGATCCGGACACGGACATCATCACCACCCACTTTGAATATCATTCCATGGAATCCAACCTCCTGAAGCTGGATATGCTGGGCCACGACGACCCCACCATGATCCACATGCTGGAGGAGCTGACCGGGGTGGACGTGAAGTCCCTGCCCATGGACGACCCGGAGACCATGCGCCTGTTCCGCACGCCAGAGGCCCTGGGCATCCCCGACGGGGACCCCATCATCGGCCACACCGGCTCCATCGCCGTGCCGGAATTCGGCACCAAGTTCACCCGCGAGATGCTGGTGGACACCCAGCCGGAGAAGATGAGCACCCTGGTGCGCCTGTCCGGCTTCTCCCACGGCACCGACGTCTGGCTGGGCAACGCCAAGGATATCATCCAGTCCGGCACCGCCTCCGTGGACGAGGCCATCGGCTGTCGGGACGATATCATGCTCACCCTCATCGACTACGGCCTGCCCGCCAAGCGGGCCTTCAAGATCATGGAGACCGTGCGGAAGGGCCGGGGCCTGGCGGAGGACATGGAGAAGGACATGCGGGATGCCTCCGTGCCCGACTGGTACATCGACTCCTGCAAGAAGATCAAATACCTTTTCCCCAAGGCCCACGCCGTGGCCTACGTCATGATGGCCCTGCGCATCGCCTGGTTCAAGGTACATATGCCCCTGGCCTTCTACTGCGCCTATTTCACCATCCGCTGCCCCGGCTTCGACCTGAAGATCGCCACGTCGGGGGTGGAGGCGGTGCGGCGCAAGCTGCAGGAGCTGGCGAAGAACATGAATGAGCTGAAGCAGGCGGAAAAGGACCTCTATACCGGCCTGGAGGTGGTCTATGAATTCTATCTCCGGGGCTTCCGCTTCGGCAGCGTGGATCTGAAAAAGAGCCACGCCACCCGCTTCACCATCGAGGGGGATAAGCTGATCCCCCCCTTCAACGCCATCGCCGGGCTGGGGGAGGCCGCCGCCTGGGATATATATGAAAAGCGGGAGGGGGATTTTACCAGCATCGAGGAATTCGCCCTGGCCTGCACTAAGGTCTCCAAGACCCATATCGACGAGCTGAAGTCCGCCGGTGCCTTCGGGGACATGCCCGATTCCGCGCAGATGTCTTTCTTTTAACGGGAGGGTTTATTATGGCTAATTTTGATCCCAACACCGGCTTGCCCCTGGCGCCGCAAAAGAAAAAGGGTGGGAAGGCCGCCCTCATCGTCATCGGCGTGGTGCTCCTCTGCGCCCTGGGCTTCGGCTTCGGCGCCTCCGTCCGCGGCTTCGCAAGGGCAAGGATCGTGCCCAAAGACAGCGTCACCGTCTACACGCTCCCGGAGCCGGGCAGCAGGGAAGCGTCTCCGGAAGCCGCCTATACCGGCAATGAACTCTCCGCCGCGGAGATCTATGCCCTGCTGACTCCCTCCTGCGTGGGCGTCAGCACCAGCACCACCAGCACCAACGTCTTCGGCCAGGTCACCAGAGGGGCCATCACCGGCTCCGGCTTCATCATCAGCGCCGACGGCTATGTCCTCACCAACAACCACGTCATCGAGACCGCCCTGGCGGAAAACCTGGAGGTCAAGGTGATGCTCTATTCCGGGGAGGAATACACCGCCAGGATCATCGGCGGCGACAGCCGCAGCGACGTAGCCCTGCTGAAGATCCCGGGGAAGGACCTGCCCTGCGTCACCCTGGGCACCTTTGCGGGCACGCGGGTGGGGGAGGCCATCTACGCCATCGGCAACCCTCTGGGCGAGCTGACCTATTCCATGACCAGCGGCATCGTCTCCGCCCTGGACCGCAGCATCACCATCTCCAACAACACCGCCATCGACATGTTCCAGATCGACGCCGCCATCAACAACGGCAATTCCGGCGGCCCCATCATCAACCGCTTCGGCCAGGTCATCGGCATCGCCTCGGCGAAATACGCCTCCTCCGGGGTGGAGGGCCTGGGCTTCGCCATCCCCATCGACGACGCCCTGACGGTGGTGGACGACCTGGCGGCCTACGGCTATGTGAAGGGCCGCCCCCTGCTGGGCATCCTGGTGGGCAATGCCGAAGCCTATACCTCGGACGGCACCACCGGCGCCATCGTCATGGAGGTCAACGCGGGCAGCTGCTCCGAGAAGGCGGGGCTTCTGGTGGGGGACATCATCGTGGAGGCCGGCGGCAAGGCCATCACCAGCGTGTCCGACCTGCTGGACGCCCGCAGCGGCTGGCACGCGGGGGACACGGTCACCATCGTCGCCATCCGGGAGGACGAGACCCTGACCTTCTCCGTCACCCTGGACGAGGACCTGCCGCAAAAATCCGAATAAATGCACGATACGCAAAACGCCCCAAGGCAGATTGCCTTGGGGCGTTTTGGTTTCTGTTCCCGCCTAGATCCTGCTGCAGATGAACTGGCAGACCGCGTTTTTCACCTCCGGGTCCTCTCCGAAGATGCCGTTGTTGTTGCACAGCAGCAGGCTCTTGACCCCCTTGCGGGTGAGGGCCTCGAAAAAGCGGAGGCTCTGTCCCATGGGGACCTGGATGCCGCAGTCATAGATGCCGTGGACAAGGGCGGTGGGGGCGCTTTTCTCCGTCACGTGACAGATGGGGCTGGCGTCCCTGGCCTTCTGGATCAGGGCCCGGTATTTGGGATCCGGGTCGAAGAGGTGGGCCTTGATATCCCCCATGCCCCTGCCCGGCCCCACATAGTCCAGCATGGAGGCCAGAGGGGCATAGGGCCCGTCGCCGTTAGCTACCTTCTCCGGCTGGTTGGGCCAGACCTTGCCGATGTCCTCCCCGAAGCCGAAAAAGTCCGTGGGGGCGAAGTAGGCCGCGGCGACCTTCACGCTGCTGTCGAATTCCCGGTTGCCGCCGATATCCCCCTCGAATTGGGGGTCACCGCTGCAGGCGGCGATCATGGCGGTGAGCTGGCCGCCCATGGAGCCGCCCAGCACCGCGAAGCGGTCCCTGTCCAGGCACAGCTCCTCCCCGTGGGCCTTCAGATAGCGGACACAGCCCTTGGCGTCGTCGTCGCTGGCGGGCCAGGCGGAGGGGGGCTCCAGGCGATAATCGACGGTGGCCACGGCCACACCCCTCTCCAGGAACAGGCGGTCGATGGAATCCCAGTCGTCGGGACCGCCGCCGAAGCCGTGGATGTTCACCAGGCAAGGCCAGCGTTTCGTCCTGTCCGCGCCGCCGTCGGGCAGAGCGACGTTCACCAACAGGTCGAAGGTATTCACCCCCTGGGGGTTCATCTGCCCCTGTACCTCCCTGGGCACCGGCACCGTGGCCACCCACAGGTGGCGGAAGGTGGGCGTCAGCCCCGGACGGCGGGGGAAGCCCATGTTGGGCTTCTTGACGGCGGGGGAAGCTTCCCCCAGCAGCGCCGTATCCGGCAGCTTCCCCTCGCCCTCAAAGCGCAATGCCGGGATGGAGAGGACCATCCTGTCCCCCTCTCGGCGGCGGACGGCGATGAAGGATTCCGTGACGAAAAGCACCTCGTCCCCCTTGGGATAGACCTGGCGGCAGTCGTATTTCCTCCAGACCAGGCCCGGCGTCTCCAGGTAGACCGCCCGCTTGAAGGCATAGGCGTTCCTGTCCTTCCCCACGAACTTCGTCACCGTGGGGGCGATCACCGGCAGCCGCAGGAGGGAAGCCGCCCCGCCGCCGGTGTAGACCGTGACGGTGGGCATCTCCGCCGGGAAGCCCTCGGGCTGGGTGAAGCCGTTGCCCCCGAAGGAGAGGGAGATGCGCAGCTTCGACCCCGCGCCTACGATGCGGCTGAGGGCTTCCAGGTTGAAGCTCACCAGGTTGGGCTTTCCCGGGATCAGGTCCCGGGCGTCGGAAGCCCGGCTGGGGTGGTAGGGGATGCCCAGGGGGTCGCGGGGCGTGCCCCGGCCCAGGGCCCGGTGGCTGGCGCGGGCTTCGCCCTCCGTGAGGAAGCGGCTGCGCCCGTCGGGCAGCACTTCCTCCAGGGCGGCGAAGATATTGCAGTCCGTGTGGGTGGAGCTGAGCCACAGCTCTATGACCGGCACGCCGGTCAGCTCGATGGGCTTTTCCAGGGGCGCGGAATCAAAGAGGAGGCATTTTGCGTCATTTTCGTTCATGTCCCCCTCGATGCGCCGGTTCAGGCGGCCGAAGCCGGGGAAAAGGCTGATGTCCTCCCGGGTGACGTATTCCACCTTTCCTTCCGGGGCCGCTTCCTCGGCCATGCCCCCGGCGGGAGTGAACCTTAGCTCCGGCTGGGTCTGCCCGTCCAGGGGGAAGTCGGCGGCGTAGCGCCACTGCGTCCCCTCCGGCGCGCCCACGGTGTAGTAATACACAGGGGGCTCGTCCTTTGAGCCGTTGTCGATGCCTTTCAGCACCCGGTCGAAGAAGCGCAGGTGCTCCTCCACCCAGTCGAAGGCCCCGTCCGGCAGGTCGCTGCCGCCGCCGTAGACCTCACAGTGCCGCCAGGGACCCAGGAGCAGCTTCCCGCCCCAGTGGGCGAAGGCCAGGATCTGGCCGGTGCAGCCGGGGTCGAACCAGGCGCCGCTGCTGTACACCTCCGCGCGGCCGTAGCGCACCGCGTCCATCCTCGACCAGACGGGGATATCCTCGTTGGGGGCGTAGCCGATCTTGGGATTCACCGTGTCCCGGAACATGTTGGGGTCGTGCTGCTCCAGGAAGCCCAGGTTGAAGCGATGCATTTTCGCCGCCTCCGCCGCCTGAGGGTAGTCCGGGGCGGGATCGTCGTCCACGGGGGTGCCCATGCGCTCGTCCCCGCCGGGGCCGCGGGGGAGGCGGGGCAGGGCGGACGCCCCGTTGGGGAAATTCTGGTAGTACATGTCCACGTGGCAGTCGCCGGGGACGGCGGCGAAGAGCCTTTCCGGCTGCTCCGCCAGGGTGATGTGCTGGATGTGGCCCTTGTTGGAGCCGCCGAACATGCCCGCCCTGCCGTTGCACCAGTCCTCCGCGGCGATGGCGTCGATCAGGGTCTTCATGTCCCTGGCGTCCTTCCGGGAGAAGAAGCCCTCGCTGACGCCGTAGCTGGCCCCGTGTCCCCGGGGCTCCACCAGGCAGACGGCATAGTGAGCCTCCAGGAAACGCTCCAGGGCCTTTTTCTGCCCCTCGAAGCTCCTGCGCCGGTCCTCATAGCCCACGTTGAACAGCACCGGGACCTTCTCCTGCGTTTCGGGCAGGTACAGGTCCACAGCCAGCTTCGTCCCGTCGCAGCCGGGGTAATACTTGGATATGCGCCGGTATTCCATGCCAGGAACCTCCTTTGCTTGTTTTTTATCCGATTATACCAACCTGCCGCAGTGTTTTCCAGTCTCAGGAGCCAGGAGAGTCAACGGGGAGGGTTCTGACACCATTCCAACTTTATCGAATCGGGGAACGAGTCAAAAAGATCCGTCGCCGTTGACTCCGGTTTTGATTATCTCGCTGGCTGCGATTTTTGGTATCCATACATTCCGGCTTCAAATCTCTCATTTTCAACTTTGTTAGCAAGAATCAAAGGAAACTGAATTAACCATATAGCAATAAAAGAACGCTCGTAGTATAATAAAATGAATCAACAAGATATATTCTTGGGTTGCTAAATTCAAAACTAATGAACTGGTATTTTACAAAGCAGAGTACCAATAGTAATGTAAATGGATATGAGATTGACGGTCTTCCAATTAAAGAAGGTACAAAAGAACAAAAGGATAAAATCGTTTCATTAGTCAAAGAGCTATTAAACAACCCTAAAGAAGAAAAAGAGCAATTAATAGATAATATCGTCTATGAGATATATTCTATCACAGAATACGAAGCCCCAATAATAGAAGGACAGTGAAAAAGCTGAACAGGAAACTCCTTCAATTTCATCTATTTTATATGAACTTATTTCCTTCGGCTACATGTAGGGTTCTCTTGACAAACTCCCTGCGACGCAAAAGCGCCCCGGACCTTCGTCCGGGGCGCTTCCATGTTAAGTTGGCCTCGCAGAGTTCGCGTCCGCAGACGCGAAGAAATCGGAATCATTTTTCGCACGGACATGCGCCGGGCGAAAAATACCTCTCGCGGAGCGGACTGTGCGAGCGAAGCGAGTGCGGGGAGCGCAGCGCATCCCCTCTCGACGCGAACCTGTTCGCGTCGAATATTTACGCCATCTGCTTGGCGGCGTTGATCTTGACGCCGGGGCCCATGGTGCTGGCGGTGACGCAGGAGCGGATATACTGGCCCTTGGCAGCCGCGGGCTTGGCCTTGATGACGGCGGCGATCAGGGTGTTGTAGTTCTCCATCAGCTTCTCGGAGCCGAAGGAAACCTTGCCGATGGGGCAGTGGATGATGTTGGTCTTGTCCAGACGGTACTCCACCTTACCGGCCTTGATCTCGCTGACGGCCTTGGCGATGTCGGGGCTGACGGTGCCGGCCTTGGGGCTGGGCATCA
>JAEEGK010019258.1_pt1 | contig 14659 bp, 13 predicted proteins | sample 8958771 | NCBI WGS metagenome assembly JAEEGK01 (sample SAMN16246547, study PRJNA631951) | gut metagenome | biome: gut microbiome; feature: rumen; material: SC-attached | host: Bos | place: Iran: Karaj | collected 2018-10
ACTTATATGATGCGCGTATCGCGCATATAAAGAAACATATCTATAACCAGCCCCCAACAGTCTGGAACCAAAAGCGCGAAGATATGGATCCAGAAAGACTGGCAAGAAGTGAGCACGGGCTGATTTTCTTTATTAAATGGTGGTGTCTGCAAAAGCTCAAAAGATAAAAATAAAAGGTCGTTTCCCACAATTTACCAAACACGTTCCACAATTCACTAATCACAATTAACTATGTCACGAAAGGTAAAAAAATCAAAGCATAGTAAGAAGCGCAAGCTCAAACGCTGGAAACAGCTCAGTTTTGGCGGTAAGTTATGGCGTTTTATCTGGGTCACAGTCCTTGCCGTGTGGGGTTTTACCATCTTTCAGGTGCTGTTTTGCGCCATTTTCAATCCCCCGCTCACGCCGCTGATGGTCAAGCGTTTCTTCCAGCAGGTGAAAGACCCCGATCGCGTAGTGCGCTTTGAGCGCGACTATGTGCCTCTTAGCCAGATTTCCGACAATCTGGTCAACGCCGTCGTTGTCTCCGAGGACGGCCTCTATATGTATCACCATGGCTTCGATGTCCACCAGATGAAGATGGCGTATGTCGAAAGCAAGAAAGGCCGTCGCGAGCGTGGTGGCAGCACCATCAGCCAGCAGACTGCCAAGAACTGTTTCCTGCCCCACAAGCACAGCATGGTACGCAAGGCTGCCGAAGCCTACTATACCTCCCTTATCGAACTCGTTTGGGGCAAGAAGCGCATCATGGAATGCTACCTCAACATTATCGAGTTCGGCGACGGCATCTATGGTTGCGAGGCTGCCAGCCAGCACTATTTCGGCCATTCCGCCAGTTCCCTCTCCAAGCGCGAGGCGGCATTGCTCGCCGTCTGTCTCCCCACCCCCTTGAAAAGCAACCCGGGCCGTCCTTCTCGCTATCTCAGTCGTCAGGCCTCCACCGTGCAGGGTCGTATGCGCAGCTATGGGCGTGTCAATCTCGATGCCAAACGCGAAGACCTCAACCCACGCTATGTCAAGATGATGGAGGAAGAGAACCTTTGGGATTTCGCTTGGTGGGTGATTACCGATGGCGAGAATCTTAAGAAAGTAAAAACCAAGAAGTAACAACTACAGCTTGTTGGACACGTACACCCGTTAGTTTATAGGCATCATGGACTGGCATAGATACATCCGCGATTTCGAGGCACACCTCCGGCTGGAGCGCAACCTCGCCGACAACTCGGTGCAGGCCTACCTGCGCGATGTGGAGCACCTGCGCCGCTATGTCGAGCCGCTGGGCGTCGAGCCGCAGGATGTCACCCCCGCCCACATCCAAGGCCTTTTCAAGGAACTCAACGAAACCGGCATTGCCGTCACCAGCCAGTGCCGTATCCTCTCGGGCCTGCGCACCTTCTTCCGTATGCTGGTCATCCTAGACGTGATAGCCGAAAACCCTGCCGAGCTGGTCGACATGCCCAGCCGTCCCCAGCACCTGCCCGACGTGCTCACCGACGAGGATGTCACAGCCCTCCAGGCCACCTTCGACCGTAGCCAGCCCCATCAGGCCCGCAACTATGTCATCGTCGAAGTGCTCTACGGCTGCGGCCTCCGTGTCTCCGAGCTGGTGGGCCTCCGCCTCTCCAACATCTATTTCGAGGAGGAGATGCTGCAGGTCGTAGGCAAGGGCAACAAGGAACGCTGGGTGCCCATCAACCCCCGCGCCTTACGCCTGCTCTACGACTATATCCACACCCTCCGCAGCCAAATCACGCCCCAGCCCGGCGAGGAGAAGTACGTCTTCCTCAGCCTACGGGGGCACCACCTCACGCGCGTGGCCGTCTTCCAGTTCATCAAGGAGGCCGTCGAGAAGGCGGGCCTGCACAAGAACGTCTCGCCCCACAGCCTGCGCCACAGCTTCGCCACCGAGCTGGTACAGAATGGTGCCGACCTCCGTGCCGTGCAGGAGATGCTGGGCCACGAAAGCCTCTCCACCACCCAGATCTACACCCACCTCACCCACCAATACCTCCGCGACACCATCACCACCTACCATCCCCACTATAAAAAGTAAACTTATATAAATTGGCATATATGGAGTTAAAATGGGAGTTAAAATGGGAGTTAAAGTGGACAATACAATTGTCGACAAAACATTTGTCCTATTTAACTCCCTTTTTTACTCCCACTTTTACTCCCTCTTAAACTCCCTATTAAATTACAACTCCCTTTCAAATATCCTCATAACATGCAAAAAGAACTATACCTTGCCGCCGGCTGCTTCTGGGGCGCCGAGCATTTTTTCAAGCAAATCGACGGTGTCACCTTCACCGAAGTAGGCTTCGCCAACGGACACACCGTGAACCCCACCTATCAGGAGGTCTACACCGACACTACCGGCTACGCCGAGACCGTGCATCTGCGCTACGACCCCCTCCGCGTCAGTCTGCGTTTCCTGCTGGAAATGTATTTCAAGGCCATCGACCCCACCAGCCTCAACCAGCAGGGCGAAGACCGCGGCACCCGCTACCGCACCGGTATCTACTACACCGACCCCGCCGACCTTCCCCTCATCCGCTACCTCATGGCCGAGGAGGCCAAGCACTACGGGCTGCCCCTCCAAGTCGAGGTGCTGCCCCTCACCAACTTTTACCGTGCCGAGGACTACCATCAGGACTATCTCGATGCCAACCCCGCGGGCTACTGCCACCTGCCCGTCGAGCTCTTTGCATACGCCCGCAACAATAGCGACACCGCCACGCATGAGAAGTGCGAACGCTACAACCTCCTGTTGCGTCAGCTGACCTCACTGGCCGAAGGCGAGACAGACCTCGTCGCCCTCATGGCCAACACCGCCGCGCTGCTGCACGACACCTTCCATTTCTGGTGGACGGGATTCTACCGCGTGGTAGGGGAGGAATTGTTGCTGGGGCCCTTCCAAGGCCCCGTGGCCTGCATGCACATCGGCTACGGCCGTGGAGTCTGCGGCACCGCGTGGCAGCAGCGTAGCACCGTGGTCGTCCCAGACGTGGAGGCATTCCCCGGCCACATAGCCTGCAGTGCCGCCTCGCGCAGCGAAATCGTCGTGCCCATATTCGACAAAGAAAACATCGTGGCCGTCCTCGACATCGACAGCCAGCACCATGCCACCTTCGACGATTGCGACCGCCACTACCTCGAGCAGCTCGCCGCCATCCTCTTCCGCCCCGCGTCGATTATCTAACGCTTGCTGTTCGGCACTCGGATTTGCGCCAAACATCGCCCGCCACTCTCGACAAAAGTGCTACTGGCTACAGCCTGACTCCCGAGAATGGTCGCTCCATGTTCGTATCTTATTCGCTCCTTCTTCGCTTATATAGCGAAAAAGGATACTTGATGGGTGCAATAATTAGAGATTTATGTCGGGAGTTGCTACCTCTTTCCCATCATGCCGCCAGCGAGATTTTTGAGCTGGTCGGAGAGGGCCTTCTTCTCCGCGTCGGTCAGCTTCTTGTCCTTCAGCGCGTCGATGGCATTGGTGATGAGGTTCTGGATTTCGTTCTCGCTTTTGGCACCTGCCAGCTTGGACATAAAGTCCTTGTTGCCGGTCAGCGATTTCAGGATTTCCATCACGTTGGCGTTGCCAATGAGGGCCTCGGCCTGTTTGATAATGTCTTTGTTCCCAAGTAGTTTGTCTAAAAGTCCCATGGTAATTTGTTTTTTGAATCCGCCTGCAAATTTACAAAAAAAGTTTGTGATTGAAAAAAAAAGTGTAAATTTGCAGGCGAAAAAATACATAACTTAAAAAAGATGCGCCATGAAAGTATTGAGAATTAGTTTTTTATTTATTGCATTGCTGGTGTCGCAGGGTGTAGCATTTGGGCAGGGAGCTTATGAAGAAGTGCTGTCGGCCCCAGAAAACTCAAAGACGACCAAGTCGATTACCCGCGCATGGAAGGACAACGCGCAGATAACCTATATTCAGAACATCGAATACGACCCATATAATGCGGATGTGATACTTAGCTCCACTGCCAAATTTGTGTATTACGACCCGACTGGCAACGTATACAAAGTGGCAGAGTTTGACAATAGTTACTGGCCGAGAGTGACCGATATGGAGATATTGGAGGACACGCTCTATTTCTGCGGGTACGCTAATGTTACCGCGTCAAGCACGTCGCCATTCTATATGGGTTATGTCGGCTATTTCTGCATCCCGCAACTATTTGCTGGCACAGATCTTATTCACACGTTAACGTTCAACCAGCAGCCAGGCACACCTGATTCACCTATATATTGGTTTATAAACAATCCCTCCAAGATTGAGGTATTCAAGGTTGCAAACGGCATCCACGTTATCTGTACTGGAGGATGGAGTACTACGAGGGACTCTCTTTTTAATGGAGGAAATTTCATCGCAGACGTGGTGCATGAATTTTCATCTGGCGACTGGTGGTATTACATACACAGGGATAACGGTATGGAAGTATATTCCGATGTGGCAGTGACAGACAATTATGTCATGACAGTTGCACCTAAAGCCAACTTACAATATTTATATCTGAGGGTTTTCACTAAGCCTCAGAGCGTAAGCTATGATCCAATTAATGAAAACCGTGACCCGTCCATATTCGACACAATTCATCGTACCCCTCCATTCCAAAGTTACAATTTCATGTGGGCAGACGGTTTACTTTCCGGAGTTGGTGATTTTAATAATTTAAAAATAAGGTATCCATTGCTCATACACACCAACAAGGATACTGTGGCTCTGGCCTATCTTACCTACTCGTGGTTGGACCAGCATATCTATGGAACCACCGTCAAGGTCATAGATATTGCCGATATGCTTCATGTACCGCCCCCTAATGGAGCGGGTGGGGTTTATTATGACCCTACCGGAGGTTCTGGAGGAGTTATCGGCCCCGACCCCGACCCCGGGCTTATACTGCCCCCCGACCCTGATGACACTATAAAACTTCACTACAACAGAATAATTGACCTACAGGACCATGGACTGTCAGACTCACCTATTGACACGGCCGCGCAATGGACTATTCAGGGCATGGTGTACGACTCGGTCAGCCGCTGCGTGTTGGTTTTGCAACGTCAAAGCTATGCCCCTGGGGTCACCGACAACAATTTTTCCATCGATGCGTTCCCTATACAACAGCCCACAGCCCCGGTAAGCCGATACCACCTCGCCGAACCGACACGCCCCCTGCATTCCCTATCGGGAGGACTGGCCCCGGCACATTTCTGCATTTCTGGTAACTATAGCCTTACAGACCCGCCCCTTCTATTGGGGTCGATAAAAGCCGTGCCTTACGAATGTGTTTCAGTGTCCGAACCGATAGCCACCCACTATCATAAAGGTAGCATAGGCGACATTATCAACCATGTAAATAATGCCCCTCAATTCACGCATCTACGAATATCTCCTACAGCTGATGGTGACTATAATGCGGCTTTTAGCACTGTCATACAATCCGTAACAATAGAAGTGTATACAAAGGAGATTATCTGCCAACAATAATAATATCAATATGAAGAAACTTATTCTTGTTCTTGCCGTTCTTGCTAGTTGCAACATTTCGGTGGCGCAAACACCCCATATAATGGACACCATCATGGGGCGCGAGCCAACCTATTTTTATCAATTTTGGTTCGACTCGGCAGAATTCCATGTGAGCAAACCCGAGTGCCACAAGTCTCTTTCGATGGCTCAACCAACAGAAGTAGCGAAATATAACTACACGGACTCTACACTTAAAGTGATAGGGATTGCGGCGTATTCTAGGTCAGAATATGTGCCAGACCCACCGCTCCCTTGTTATGCACAATGCGCTGATACGTCTTTCGACAATTGGCATGAGAGCTTTATTTTGTATAAGCCAACCGACACGGGAATGACCGTACTGGCATCGCAGACTTACAATGTTCGCGATACTACGCGGATGATGAAACTCTATTATGTATGGCGTGACTCGCGGTATTCTGTCGAGGTAGGATATTACCCCATATATGAGGTGTATTTTGACGAACCTGTCTTTGTGACAGATTCATTCTATGTTGCTACCACTAATTATAATGGGGTTGTTGATTCGTCAACGATGACCTATCCGGGGCCACCTGCCATGAGTGCGTATTACTCGCCATTTGGAAATATAACATTATGTTATCCTCAGCATTTTAAAAGGAAAGGGGATTGGACCGGCTTTCAGTGGGAGCACAAATATGAGGACAGGGTCTGGATTATCTTCCCCATCATTGACACGACGCAGCCGAGGTGTTGGAGGCCTGTGGGGCTCAACCTGCAATCGCAGGACACAGATGGAGTGTACCTGGCTTGGGAGTGTGGCGAGAACAACCACGCATGGGAGGTGGCATACGGCCCGGCGAACGACGACCCAGAAGGGTATTCCACACTGGCAACCACCACGCCCGAATGCACCTTGAGAGGCCTGGCAGCGGGAGTGGAATATGCCGCACGGGTGCGCGCCATCTGCTTCGGCAACACGATGTATAGCAGTTGGACGGACACGCTGCGCTTTACCCGCGAGGGAGAACCGCTCTCCATCATCAGCCCCGACGATAATAGCGACGGCATACGGCTGATGCCCAACCCGGCGAGCGGGAGCGTGGTGGTGATGTCGTCGTACGGCATCGAGGGCGTGGAGGTATATGACGAGAGGGGCGAGCGGGTGCTGACGCTTTCGGGCGCAGAGCGTGGGACTACGGCAGGCTTCGACGTGTCGAAGTGGGCGAAGGGTGCCTACGTGGTGCTGGTACGCACACGCGCCGGCACGGCCAGCAAGCGGCTGGTGGTGAAGTAAGGTTAGAGGTTAGAGGTTAGGGGTTAGAGGTTAGGGGTGCGGCAGCCACTTTCAGTACGGGCAGACACCGGTGTCAGCCCCTACATTATTTCAAAGGGATTTCTATAAATCCCCAATTTGACGGATGCCCTGCGGGCAGAAATTATATAAAATCTTGATTCAAAATTATATAATATTTTTTATTTTTCGATTTTGTTCAATATCTCGCCGTCAGGCGATAAAAAATAGAAGTCACCTCAATTTTTTTTTGTATATTTGCATCTTGGACACAAATGTGGTATTGGAAAGAAGTGTGTATGTAACTTCCTGATAACAAATTTGTGGCGTATTGTTATGAATAAAAAATGAAAAATGAAATGAGGAAAAAAACAGTTGGATGGATGGTGATTGTTGCTGTGGCAATGCTTCTGCCATCGTGCAATAGGGGGACGGATGAGAGCGCGTGGCAGCAAAGAATCAGACAGGTGTCGGAGTTGGGCACGGTGCAGTACACGGTGCAGAAGGTGGTGAGCAACAGCGACGAGACGTGGCAGATATTTGGCGACCGTAAGATATTGTTTTCGTTCAAGGCTGTTATTAAGGCGGGTATCGATATGGATAAGTTCGATACGGAGTCGGTGCGTATCAGCGTGGACAAGAAGGATAAGACGAAGAGCATCGCGCTGGTGCTGCCACAGCCCGAGGTGTTGAGCTACAATATCTGTCCCGACGACGTGAAGATGATTTACCATCAGGTGTCGTTTTTGCGGACGGAGTATAGCAACGAGGAGCGCAACGCCATTGAGACCAAGGGCGAGATGGAGCTGAAGGAGGACAAGGAGTTGACGGATATGATATTGAAGGACGCGCGGCAGAATGCCGCCATGTTTATGGAGATGTTGCTGCGCGAGAATGGGTTTACTAATGTGACAATAACTTTTAAGCAGGAGGGCAAGCATGGAAAATGAGGATAAGATAATGGAAGAGGTTCAGAATGAAGACCATCTCGATGCCATGGCAGAGGACGGCACGGTGGAAATTGAGGCCGAGGATAAGCCCATAGCGGAACAGCAGGAGCCGGAGCAGACGGACGCTCCGAAGGAAGACATCGTGGAGCAAGACCGCAGTAAGGTTGTAGAGATTTGGGAGTGGTTGAAGGAATTTGTGGTAAGGCGGAAACGCTTGGTGCTGTATGTCGCTTTGGCGGTGGTGGCGTTGCTGTTGGTGTTGTTTGTCATTCATCGGAACCGGGTAGGAAAGAACCGCTACGAGACGCTGGTGCAGACTATCACCGAGATGAAGAGGATATCGGAGTTTTGCACTGCCAACTATATCGGCGAGGTGATGATTCAGGACGAGGAGAAACAGCTTTTGGGACGTAAGAACATAGTCTTGATAGTGCGAGGGAAGGTGAGGATGGGCTATGACCTCTCAAGGATGGAGACCGAGGTGGTGAACGACTCCACCATCAACCTCACGCTGCCACAGGCACAGATATTGGACATCATCACCAACCCGTCGGACATTCGCACCTTTAGCGAGAAGGGCACTTGGTCGCATGAGAGGGTGACGATCACCAAGAATGCGGCACGGGCCAAGCTGTTGGAGCTAGTGATGGAGGAGAATCTGCTGACGGTGGCCGAGGAGAATGGGAAGCGACAGCTGGCGGCTATCTTCTCGTCGTTTGGATTCAAGCATGTGAACATGGTGTTTGTGGCCGATTCGGCGGGTGTAGAAAATTCTGCAATGGTGGGCGACTCGGTGTCGGAGAATGCCACGACGCTGTATTCGAATTGAAAGAATAGAGAGGGTTAGAGGACATCCCCCCCGCTTCGCGGTACCCCTCTCAAGAGGGACGGCTGACGCGCCAGCTAATTCTAATTTTTAATTTTTAATTAGTTTTCAATTTATTTTGCGTATCTTTGCAGTTTGATTTAATTGAACAGACTTTATTATGGCTGAAGATAACAATAGTATAATCCAAGAGGTTACAAACGAAGAGTACAAGTGGGGTTTTGTGACCGATATTGACACGGACACCATCGGCAAGGGGCTTAACGAGGATGTGGTGCGATTGATTTCGAAGAAAAAAAACGAGCCCGACTGGCTGCTGGAGTTTCGGCTGAAGGCGTTCCGCAAATGGCAGACGATGAAGGAGCCTGACTGGGCACACCTGCAGTATGACAAGGTGGACTATCAGGACATCATCTACTATGCCGCACCGAAACAGAAGGAACTGAAGAAGAGCATGGACGAGGTGGACCCGGAGTTGTTGGCGACGTTCGACAAACTGGGCATCCCGCTGAGGGAGCAGAAGGAGCTGGCGGGGGTGGCGTATGATGCCATCATGGACTCGGTGTCGGTGAAGACCACGTCGCAGAAGATGCTGGAGGAGAAGGGTATTCTGTTCTGCCCCATCAGCGAGGCGGTGCAGAAGTACCCCGACTTGGTGCGGCAGTATCTGGGGTCGGTGGAGCCAATTGGCGACAACTTCTTTGCCGCGCTGAACTCGGCTGTGTTCAGCGACGGGTCGTTCTGCTATATTCCCAAGGGGGTGAGGTGCCCGATAGAGTTGTCGAGCTATTTCCGCATCAACGCGAAGGGGACGGGCCAGTTTGAGCGCACGCTGATAGTGGCGGACGAGGAGGCTTACGTGAGCTATATGGAGGGCTGCACGGCTCCGCAACGTGACGAGAACCAGCTGCATGCCGCCATAGTGGAGATTGTGGCACTGAAGGATGCCGAGGTGAAATATAGCACGGTGCAGAACTGGTATCCCGGCGACAAGGATGGCAAGGGCGGCATCTATAATTTTGTGACCAAGAGGGGTATCTGCAAGGGGTCGCACTCGAAGATTTCGTGGACACAGGTGGAGACGGGCAGTGCGGTGACGTGGAAGTACCCGAGCTGCATACTGCAGGGCGACGACAGCACGGCGGAGTTCTACAGCGTGGCTGTGACCAACAACTATCAGCAGGCCGACACGGGCACCAAGATGATTCATATTGGCAAGAACACGCGCAGCACCATTATGTCGAAGGGCATCAGCGCGGGACACAGTCACAACAGCTACCGCGGTTTGGTGCAGATTAATAAGACGGCGGAGAATGCCCGCAATTTCTCGCAGTGCGACTCACTGCTGCTGGGCGACACTTGCGGCGCGCACACGTGGCCCTATATCAAGGCGAACAACAGCACGGCTATCTTGGAGCACGAGGCCACCACATCGAAGATTTCGGAAGACCAATTGTTCTACTGCCAGCAGCGCGGCATCACGCCCGAGAGCGCGGTGGGACTGATAGTGAACGGCTATGCCAAGGATGTGCTGAAAAAACTGCCTATGGAGTTTGCCGTTGAGGCACAGAAACTGCTGAGCATCTCACTGGAGGGGAGCGTAGGATAATGGCACGCAAATTATCGATGGAGGAGTTGCACCGCATCTCGGTGCCAGAGTATAAAGCGGCGGAGAAGCTGCCACTGACGGTGGTGCTGGACAATGTGAGGAGCCAGAACAATATCGGCTCGGTGTTCCGCACGGGCGATGCCTTTCGTGTGGAACGTATCTGTCTGTGTGGTATCTGTTCCACACCGCCGCACCGCGACATACACAAGACGGCATTAGGAGCAGAAGACAGTGTGGATTGGACTTATTATGAGGAAACAGTCGATTGTGTTCGCGAACTGAAGACGCAAGGCTATAAGGTGTATGCCATAGAGCAAGTGGACGACAGCATTAAACTGGACAACCTTTCAACTTTCAACTTTCAACTTTCAACTTTCAACTCAAAAATTGCCATCGTCTTCGGCAATGAGGTGGAGGGAGTGCAGGATGAGCTGTTGCCCCTATGCGACGGCAGCATCGAGATACCTCAGCAGGGCACCAAGCACTCGCTGAATGTGAGTTGTGCTGCCGCCATCGTGATGTGGGAGATGTTTAGAGAACTAAGAGGTAAGAACTGAGCATTGGCTGCTTAGTTCTTACTTCTTAATCATATCAAAAAGGTTTATTCTCACTCCTAAGGCAAAATTGTGGGGTGAGATGTTGTTGCCCAAGAAGCTAAGATTGCGACTAAGTGGCACAAGGCCTATTTCGGCGTAAGCACCTAGCAAACCATAGTTGAGGCTGAGGCGTGTGGTGAGGTTGAACAGGCTAAAGGGGAGGTCTCTTGTGTAGTTGGCATTGGTCGAGACACCGCCTTGTTCATAAGTGTAGTTTTGGTTGATGATTTGTATGATAGATATTTGCGGAATCACTTCCAACCTCATGTTGATCGAATGCTTCGATTCATCGGGATAGAAAATGAAGTGCATGGGCACGCCAAGCGACATGGTTGTGGTAGTAGTTGTCCATACTCCTGGCAAATCTGAGGTACCATAAAAGAGTAAGTTGTCATGGGTAGAATAGTCAACAAGAGGATGTTTGAATTCGTTGTTGTACATCGTGTATCCTACTCCTATGCCGGCAGCGATATGGTTGTCCATATAAATTGAATAGCCTGCCTGAAAGCCAGTGTGTCCCATTATGCCGGTATTTTTATTAGTAAATTTAGTGGGGTAGAGTTCGCTTCCAAAGGTTGCTTCTGGTACTGCCCATGTGCAGGCGCCAAAGAAAAAGTCCCAATGAAGGCGTTGGGTGGAGGTGTACTTTTTCAGCCCCGTCCAGCTGTGGGTTGGGGAAGAGGACTTTATAACATTGGCATCCTGCGTTAACACTCCACTCTTAGTGTAGTATTTCCCATTGAAGAGCACTACGGCATCGTCCTCTACGGCGATGTCAAATGGCGACCCCTTGACAGCGGAGGTGCCCACATAAAGTATCTTTCCGTTGGCAGCTTCGGTGGTGGTGAGTACGTTGCCTTCGATTATCACCATCTGTGACGATTCGGGCAACGAGGTGCTCTGGTATGACACCCAGTTGCTGGTGTCCCGTTGCAGATGGACGAAGCAGCTGCCTGACACTACCAGTTTTCGGATTTCCTGGTTGATGTTTTGGCGGTAGATGTTGACTTGCGCGTTGCCTGTGAAAAAGAGGAACGCGAGAATGGTGAATATGGCGGTTCTTTTCATCATGGTAAGTTTTTATTGTTAAGGGGATTTCTATTTATCAAGAATTAGAGAATTGGAGAATTTGTAAATTACATATTTTGAATTTGATAAGAATTTGAGACTTTAATTGCATGCAATTAATAGAAGTGGTCTTAATACATTTCTTGTGCTAATTGAATTAACTTATGTTGGGGGTGTTGTTCTTGTCGGATGAAGTCAAAGAGTTCTTGTTTCTTTCTGTCTGAAAATGCCATCAGCATTCCTGCCAGATTGGTCTGAGAGGAAGGATATGGGAAACTGTTGGGCACCTCCACAGCCAGATTGTCCACTATGATGGGTTCTAATGCCAGTCGGTCGGTGAGGATGTATTCAGGGGTGGTAGGTTTAGCCTTCTCTGTTTCTGGTGATGGGTTGCTTTCTGGTTGCACGATTGTCGGTTCTGGTTCAATCACTGTATTTGCTGAGGCCGCCGAATCTGCTGATACAGGTGGGATTGTCGTATGGATAGGGGCATTATGCCTTGCCTTGTGGTGTAGGCTAGGTGTATCATCAGGGATAGGTGCAATAGGTTGTGGACTTTTTGTATTGACCATCTCGGAAGGACGAACTTCCGCCACCAAAGTACCATTCTCAGTGCTGTTGGGTAGCAGCAGATAGGCTCCATAGCCCAATACCAGCAACACGCAGGCGGCGGCAGCCCAACGCCAGAAGGGCATGACGGTGTGGCGTTTGCGGGTAGGAGGCTCGGCAGTCACTACGAAAGTGGGGTCGTAGTATTGTTCCATCTCCTCGCGTATGTCGGGGTGCTGCAGCAGGAACCGCTCCACCTCGGTGCGTGTTGCACTGTCCAGCTCGCCTTCTTGGTAGAGGAATAGATAGCTTTCGTAATTGTCAAGTGTTATCATATCGCGGATTGTTTTATTGTGTTCAACTTGATGTATGCTTTCTTCAGGTTGACGCGGGCGCGGTAGAGTATGCCTGTCACCTGCGACTCTTCAAGTCCCGTCATTTGGGCTATTTCTTGGTATTTGTAGCCTTCGATATCTTTCATCAGTAGTATAGCTCGGTGTTGGTCGGGCAGCTGGGCGAGGGCTTGCTGCATGGCATCGTGCAGTTCGAAGTTGTCGTGCTGACTATACCATTGCTCGCCCACCAGTTCGGGCATACGCTCACGGAAACGCACTTCGTGTCGGTGGATATCTACCAGTTCGCGGTACATCACGCGAATCATAAAGCCTTTCGCCTTGTCGGTTTCCACCGCCTCACGGTGTGTCCACAGCTCCACCAGAGCATCCTGCACCACGTCCCACGCGCTGTCGCCGTCACCCGTGTAACGCACGGCGTAGCGGTACAAATCCTCTCGGCACTGTTGGGCTATATGTGAGTATTCGCGTTCTGTCATTTGCACAATAAACGTACAACACCCCCAAAATATTCGCTCATGACGAAAAAAATTGAGGCAGGCCCCTTTTTATAGGTCTGCCTCATGGTGGTGTGACACTGCCAAAGGCTGATTAACGCTTGATGACGCGGCGCACGGTGTTGCCCTTCTGCAGGCTGATGCGCAGGGCGTAGGTACCTGTGGGCAGTTGTGAGATGTCGAGCTGGTTGGTGTTGGTGAATGTCGCCACCAGACGGCCGGCGTAGTCGTATACTTCCACTTTCGACACCCCTTCGGCATCGATGGTGAGCTTACCAGTGGTGGGGTTGGGGTAGAGGGTGATGCCATCGAGGGCGGTCACGTCGGCGATGCCCACATGGTCGATGGTGAGCTTCAGGACGACAATACTGTCACAGCCTGCCGCAGTCTGGCCTTCGTAGATGTATTCTCCGGTTTCGGTGTAGGTGTTGCCGTTCCACTCATAACTGTTGGTTGCCCTTTTGTGGATGGTGTCACGGGTGCTGTAGTTGATGGTGAGGTGGAGGGTGACGGTGCTGTCGCAGCCGGCGGCATTGGTAAGGGTGATAGAGTCGATAGAAGAGATAGAATAGATAGAGTCGTGCCAGGTGTAGGTGTCACAGGCGGTGACGGTCTCGGTGCCGGTGGTGCTGTGGTTGATGGTGAGGTGCAGGGTGACGGTGCTGTCGCAGCCCTGAGAGTTGAAAGTTGAAAATTGAAAATTGAAAGTTGAAGCTGTGAAAGTGCTGTCGTGCCATGTGTAGGAGTCGCAGGCGGTGACGGTCTCGGTGGCGGTGGTGCTGTTGTTGATAGTCAAGTGGAGGGTGGTGGTGCTGTCGCAGCCTGCAGCATTGGTGATAGTGTAACTAGGAGTACTAGTAGAACTAGTATAGGTAGTGCCGTGCCAAGTGTAGCTGTCGCAGGCGGTGGCGGTCTCGGTGGCGTTGGTGCTGTGGTTGATGGTCAGGTGCAACGTGACGGTGCTGTCGCAGCCTGCGGCATTGGTGGTAGTGTAACTAGGAGTACTAGTAGAGCTAGTGTAAGTGGTGCCGTGCCAAGTGTAGGTGTCGCAAGCGGTCTGAGTCTCAATGGCTGTGTTGCTGTGGTTGATGGTCAGGTGAAGTGTTGTCACGCTATCGCAACCTACTGAATTGATAGAGGTGATAGAGTCGATAGTGGAGGTGGAGTAAGTGGTGCCGTGCCAAGTGTAGCTGTCGCAGGCTGTAGCCGTCTCAATGCTGTTGCTACTGTGGTTGATGGTCATGTGCATCACGGTCACGCTATCGCAGCCGCCGGTGGAGGTAAAGACAAATTCAGGCACAGTGGCAGAGGCCGTGTAGGTGATTCCCTTCCACGTGTAGCTGTCGCAAGCCTCGGTGTAGAGGGGTGTCAATGTGCGGCAGCGGGTATTCCATTCGCCCATGGTCCAGCGGTCGCC
>JAEEGK010019262.1_pt1 | contig 14658 bp, 10 predicted proteins | sample 8958771 | NCBI WGS metagenome assembly JAEEGK01 (sample SAMN16246547, study PRJNA631951) | gut metagenome | biome: gut microbiome; feature: rumen; material: SC-attached | host: Bos | place: Iran: Karaj | collected 2018-10
CCCTGCAAGCCTTTGAAAAGGCTTGACCGAAACTTTAATCATAGGATCTGTGACTTTGCGGTGCTTCATCGACAAGCAGAGCGCCGCACCGAAAACAATCGGCGCGGCGTATTTCGTCACAGTATAAAGCAGATCAGCCCGCTGCATCCCTCATTGATGACGCGCTCAAGCGTTTCCTGCAATTTCAGGCGGGCTTCCGGCGGCATCTTCGAGAGCTTTGCGTGCAGCCCCTCATTCACAAGCGCATGCAGCGATTTGCCGAAGATGTTGGATTCCCAGATCTTCGCGGGGTTCTCCTCAAATTCCCGCAGCAGATAGAGCACAAGCTCCTCGCTCTGCTTCTCGCTCCCGACAATCGGGCTGACGGTCGTTTCAATGCCCGCACGCATGATGTGCAGCGAGGGCGCCGATGCCCGCAGCCGCACGCCGTATCGCCCGCCCTGCCGGATCATCTCGGGCTCCTCCAGCGTCAGCTCATCCGCCTCGGGCATGATGATGCCGTAGCCGGTCGCCTCCGCTTCTTCAAGCGCAGGACGCACGCGGTCATAGGCGCGCTTTGTCTCCGCAAGCTCCATCAGCACCGGGAAGAGCTCGTTCTCCCCGCTGATCTCGATGCCTGTTTCCTCGCCGAGCACACGGTAAAAAAGCGACGGTTCCAGCTCCAGCTTCAGCACCGCATTGCCCTTGCCGAGCGCGATCTGCTTCACCTCCGCACTGATAATCTGCGGGCAGGCTGTGAGCAGCGCAGGCATCCGCCGCACATCACGCACGGTCGAAAGCCCCTCTGCCGCCTGCCGCACTGCCCCGAACACCGCCGATTTCAGCCAGTGACCCGTCGGGAGCGCGGGCAGCCAGCCTGCGGTCTCCACGCTGATCTCGCGCACGGGGAACATGTCGAGCAGCTTTGTCAGCATGAGCCGGATGGTCTCCTCGCTGAGCTCCAGACAGTTCACTGCAAGCACGGGTGCGCCGTACTGCGCTTCGAGCTCCGCGGCAAGCGCCTGTGCCTCCTCGCTCTCGGGTGCAACACAGTTCAGCAGCACGACAAACGGCTTGCCGAGCGCCTGCAATTCGCCGATCACACGCGATTCCGCAGCGGCATATTCCGCACGGGGAATGTCGGTCACGGAGCCGTCGGTCGTGACGACCAGCCCGACGGTCGAGTGCTCGGTGATGACCTTCTGCGTGCCGATCTCCGCCGCCATATTGAACGGGACTTCTTCATCGAACCACGGCGTTTTCACCATGCGCGGCGCTTCCTGCTCGATGTACCCAAGACTGCTCGGGACGATGTAGCCGACACAGTCGATCATGCGGACGGCGCAGACAGCGCCCTCGGGGAGCGTGATCTCGACGGCATCCTCGGGGACAAATTTCGGCTCGGTCGTCATGATCGTTCTGCCGCCGGCGCTCTGCGGGAGCTCGTCGGTGGCGCGGTCGCGCTTCGGCTGCTCGGCGATGTTCGGGATGACGAGCGTCTCCATGAAACGCTTGATCAGCGTGGATTTGCCTGTGCGCACAGGTCCGACCACGCCGATGTAGATGTCACCGCCGGTGCGCTCGGCGATGTCGCGGTAAATATCATTCATAGCAGAATCCTCCGAAGTTTTGTGATGAAACCGGACTGATCAATCCGTGTCCGCCGGGAGAGGTGCCTCCGGCGGATTTATAATGGGGCTCTGCCCCAAACCCCGCCGGGGGCAGCGGCCCCCGGACCCCATTGCAAAATCCCCCGCCCCCCGCAGGGGGCGGGGGATTTTGAGAACGGGGAGTCTGAGGGGATCGCTATCCCCTCAGCAGGGGCGTGGGGACAGAGTCCCCACATAAGACCATCGAAAGTGCTCCCCCGGCAAACACGGGTTCATCTGACCGTCGGGATCAGCAGGAGACGCGGGTGCGGCAGCAGGTCTTCCGTGAGATCATTCTCTGCCCGGATGGCATCCGCAGCGGTGTGATAGCGCTTGGCAATCTCCCAGACAGACTCATTCTCCTGCCCGAAATAAAGCCGCAGGGCATAGTTTTCATCCTGCGAAAGCGGCGCTGCTTCGTCGATATCCGCATCTGTCACGAGTGCGGCAGGCTGCGGCATGAGCATCTGCCCGCTGAGACTGAGCTCCGGCTGCATCACAACCGAATCAGAGCCCGTGAGCGTATAGGTGCAGCTCGTCACACGCAGCGGCGGAAGCTCCGCACCCGCAGGCAGCTCCGGCAGCTCCCATGTGAACGGCTCGCGCTGCTCAAAGCTCATCGGCACGCCCGCTTCATCAGACGCCATGACGCAGCAGCGGAGCATGCCCTGGATCACAGTGCCGTGCTCACCTGCTAGCGTCTGCACCTCCTCGGGCTCCGCCCACGCAGCATAGACCTTTGTCAGGATGCGGTCGGCTGTGCGGAGCGTCACCTTCATGCGCAGCGTTTCGCTGTAAGGCGCGGGCGCAGAGAGCAGCGTCAATGCCTCGCGGCGGAGCGTGACCGGGTGTACGGTCGAATAGAGGTCTGTGAGGAAGCTGCCGGATTCCGTGCGGACTGCTGTGCAGCAGAGGCGAATCTGCATGTCGCAGTGCAGATTGCGGAGATCGCCGTCCTGCTCGGCTTCCGGCGTGATGAGATGCCCCGCGCATTCCGCCGTGACGGTGCAGGGCATGTCATCGGAGAGCCCCTCCTGCTCGGCAATCTGACTGAACGGCAGCGACGCATGCAGCGTCTCGATTCCGCTCTGCGACGCATACAGCAGCTCAACATCCGCTTCGCCCTTTACAAGCATTTTCCCCGCGACAATGCGCGTTTCGGTCACAGAGGGTGTGATGCGTTCCCGCAGGACAGACAGCATCGGCGGCTGTGCGGGCGACACAGTGATGTCATCGGAGAGCGTAAAATATTTCTCTGTACGGAGAAGCTGCGAGACATATGTGACCGGCGCGGCGCGGCTTTGCAGATATTTCCCCTCAGCGTCCGTCAGCACTTCCCGGCTGCGCACGCCTGAGAGCGACACCCGGATGCGGACAGCCCCGCGCAGATCCATGCGCCGCCCGCTGACGGCACGGCAGTTGAGATAAGAGGGCTCCGCCGTTATGCGAATCTGCACATCGGCATCGGAGAGCTCCGGCGGGAGCGTGAACTGGCGGCGGTATTCGAGCTGCTGATGCACCGCCTGCACGGCCGCCGACTGCTCGGGATCGGCGCAGTAGAGCACGGTCAGCCGCACGGTCATCGCGTAATCCAGCACGCCGTCTCTGAGCTGCTGCTCCGTGATCTCCGCCCCGGCAGAGGATGAGAGCAGGCGGAAGAAATCGGGATAGTAGTCCGGCAGCACATAGTCCAGCTCGACGCTCTGCTCCTGCGTCACGGCGGGGAGCTGCACAGGCACCGGGACGGCCGTGCGCCGCAAGGTGAATTCATTTGCTTGCATCATAGGATCCTCCCGCGCGGCAGCAGATTCCGGTATGCCGTTTTGCCGCGCATTTCTGTGTAAACTATATGCCGCAGATCGGACAGATAGAACTGCGTTCTTCCGCCTTGCTTTTTTGCGGAAGATGTGCTATAATAGGAGAAGCGTGAGCCGCACGCCAAGCCATGCGGCATTGCGGAATAATCAAAATTTCGGAGGTTTCCTATGGGCATGTTCGACAAGCTGCTCGCGAATCTCAAGGCGAGCAAAAAGACGATCGTTTTCACTGAGGGCACAGACGCGAGAATCCTCTCCGCGGCAGACCGTCTTCTGCGCGAGGATCTGATGGGCGTCATCCTCTGCGGCAATCCTGACGCTGTTGCATCGGCAGCAAAGGAGGGCGGCTTCGATGTCTCGAAGGCTACCGTCATCGACCCGATGAACTATGCAGAAATGGATACGCTCGTCAAGATGATGGCTGAGCTCAGAAAGGGCAAGATGACCGAGGATGAGTGCCGCGCTGCGCTCCAGAAGTCCAACTACTTCGGCACCATGCTCGTCAAGGCGGGCAAGGCAGATGCACTGCTCGGCGGCGCGACCTACTCCACCGCAGACACCGTCCGTCCGGCGCTCCAGATCATCAAGACCAAGAAGGGCTCCAATCTCGTCAGTTCCTCCTTCATCCTCTTCCGCGAGAAGGACGGCGCAGAGGAGAAGATCGCAATGGGCGACTGCGCGATCAATCTGAGCTACTCCGACCGTGTGGACAAGGAGGGCAATGTTGTCCTCACCGCTGCACAGCAGCTCGCAGAGGTCGCTGTGGAGACCGCACGCACCGCTGCATTCTTCGGCATTGATCCGAAGGTCGCAGTGCTGAGCTTCTCGACCTACGGCTCCGGCAAGGGCGGCACTGTCCAGCTCAGCCATGACGCAGTCATCGAGGCAAGAAAGATCGACCCGGAGCTCGTCATCGACGGCGAATTCCAGTTTGACGCGGCAGTCTCTGCCGAGGTCGCAAAGACCAAGTGCCCGGACAGCAAGGTCGCAGGTCAGGCAAACACCTTCATCTTCCCGCTGATCGAGGCAGGCAACATCGGCTACAAGATCGCACAGCGTCTCGGCGGCTTCGAGGCTTACGGTCCGATCCTCCAGGGTCTGAACGCGCCGATCAACGATCTCTCCCGCGGCTGCAATGCGGATGAGGTCTACAAAATGGCAATCATCACCGCCGGCATGGCATAATCGGAATCCCGCACAGATACAGCGAACCCCCGGTACAAACAGTACCGGGGGTTCGTTTCGTTTACTGTTCTGCGGAGGAGGTCTCCGGCTTTTTCTTCTCGCCGAATTTGATCTCGGTGCCGTCCTTGATGCGGCGCAGATTGATCATGTGCTTCTGCACCATGCACAGCGCCGGGACAAGCAGGATCAGCAGCTCCGGCAGGCTCCGCGTTTCGAGGAACCACCCTGCCGGCAGCAGCACCGTGCAGATGAGAGTCGCCAGCGCGATATAGCGCAGCCCCAGCACGATCACGACCGTGATGCCGATGCCGATGAGGAAGAAGCGCCAGTCAAGCGCAAGACTGAGCCCCAGCAGCGAGGCAAAGCCCTTGCCGCCGTGAAACTGCATCCAGAAGGGGTACATATGCCCGAGGATGACCGCTGCACCGACTGCAATGCTCACATGTGCGCAGCTTTCGGGCAACGCGATCACACGGCGCAGAAGGAAGACCGGCAGGAAGGCTTTGAGGATATCGACGAGCGCCGAGCAGACCGCCGCGCCCTTGCCCATTGTGACAAGCGCATTGGAGGCACCGGCATTGCCAGAGCCGCTCCTGCGGATGTCAAAGCCCTTCAGTCGGGCGAGGATGGCTGCCGTGTTGCAGCAGCCGATGAGGTATCCCGCGATCACGCCGCAGGTATACCAAAGGATCATTGTGACTGTATCGTTCATATCGTCTCCGTTTTCAGTGATCTCCGGCAAATCAGAGGTTACCGGGGAGAAGTGCCTCCGGCGGATTTATAATGGGGCTCCGCCCCAAGCCCCGCCGGGGGCAGCGGCCCCCGGACCCCATTGCAAAATCCCCCGCCCCCGTGGGGGCGGGGGATTTTGAGACAGAGGAGTCTGAGGGGATCGCTATCCCCTCAGCAGGGGCGTGGGGGCGGCGCCCCCACATAGAACCATCGAAAGTGCTCCCCCGGTAACCTTTAATTTACCTGTTGATATCGAGCTTCTGCGAGCCGCCGAGCTGCACGAGGCGGTTCTCTGCCGCCGCAAGATGCAGTGCCGCGCCGCTGCGGATATAGGTCGAGAGCTTTGTATCGACAAGCGTGATCTCCGCATCCTTCGTGAAGCTGCCGAGATCCAGCGCGCGCGTGCCCTCAAACCGCACGCTGACATCGCACTGACGCATCGCAATGACCGGCTGTCCGCTGCCGGAGCCAACCGCCGCGATCGTCTGTCCCGTGAAGTTTGCCGTAACGCCCGAATCCTTGAAGCTGAGCGTGCCGCCGCCCTTCTGCGAGCCGATGCCGGTCAGACAGTTGCCCGAGCCGCTCACGGTAATATCTGCCGTCTTGCAGCTCACACGCGGCGTACCGGTCTCTGCACCGATCGCAACGCCCGAATTCAGGTGCATTTCAAAGGATGCCGAGCAGCCCGCCAGCTCGATCTGGCATTCGTCATCGAGCACGCCGATGCCGACGCCGGTCGAGCCGCTCATCTGGATAAAGAGCGTTGTGCCGGTGACGGAGATCTGCTGCCCCTTTCCGACGCCGCTGCCGATGCCGATGCACTGGTCGCCGTTCGAGATGATATTGAGGCATCCTGCAAGGTCGATCTTGATCGAGCCGGATGCAAAATCGGCGTCATTGCCGATCGCATATGCTTTTGCGTCATTGAGGCTGATGCTGAGGTTGCCCTTGCCGGTGAGGATCAGCTCGCTGTGCTCCGGCACAAGGATGCCGCCGAGATCCATGCGGTTGTCGCCTTCGATCTCCAGCGTGACGCGGGAATTGCGTCCGAGCTGGATGAGCGGTGCGGCATGGGATGCAGCGAGACGGACATTCCGCATGACGATGTGGCAGTCGGTGTCATCCCGCGTGAGAATATGGATATTGCTTGCGGTATCGAAATCGCCGACCAGCTCCAGCTCGGGCTGCGCGACAAAGAGATCCGTATATTTTTCCTCGTCGAGCCTCGGCAGGAAGATGGACATTTCGCCCGCTGTCATGAAGCGCTTGAGCATGGTCTGCTTTGCGGCAGAGGCGCTGAATTTCAGCATGAGCGCGGTCAGCCGCTCCGGCACGGTGCGCTGCGGCTCCGCTGCCGGGAGTGCGGTGAAGTTGCCCTGAATGAGATCGGCACCGAAGCGGATGCTCGCACGGAGCTCCTCGAGCGTCTCAACGCCCTCCGCAAGTGCCATAAAGCCGTTTGCATGCGCAAATTCAATGACATTCGTCACGAAATGCTGCTTCTTCGGCTCCTCGTGGATGTTGGCGATCAGGCTGCGGTCGATCTTGACATAATCGGGCGTATAGCGCAGCAGATTCGAGATATTGGAATAGCCGGTGCCGTAATCATCGACGGCAATATCCATCTGATGATCGCTGCACCGCGCCTGCATCTGCCGGAGCTCCTCGCCGTCGGTCTCTGCCTGCTCGGTGAATTCGACCACGACCTGCGGCAGATAGTCGGCATAAAGCTGACGCAGCTTCTGGAAATCGGCATCGCTGAGGAAATGCCCGGGGATGGAATTGATGAAGATGCGCTTGCCCTTGAACACATCCGCGTGCTCGCTGACATATTTGAGCACATTGCTGTATGTCAGCCACTCGATCTCATAGAGCCTGCCGGCGCCCGTCGCAAACTGCAAAATCGTCAGCGGGGAGATCGTGCTGTCCTCCGCGCTGCGCATGAGTGCCTCGTAGGCATAGATCTGCCCGGTCTTCGTGCTGAGGATCGGCTGGAAATAATAGCGCAGGCGGTTCTCGCTCAGGATGCGGTCGATCACCGCCGCTTCCTTGTCGGAGAATTCCGTGCCGTTCTCGCCGCCGGAATGCGTGCCGGATTTCTGTGCCTCCTTGAGCTGCACAGCTTCATTGAGCAAGCCTTCCAGCGAGAACTCCGAGCTCAGCGGCGCAGAGACACGGCTGGAAAGGATCTCGAGGCTGTAACTCTTGCCGGAGACCTGGTTGAAGCTCGCAAGTCGCTTCTCGAGCACGCCGATCAGTGCGTCGGCGGTGTTGAGGCGGATGGGCGAGCTGAAAAACGCAATGAGGAATTCATCGCCGCCGATGCGGGCAGCGGTCGCATCGCTGTCGATGCAGTCGGTGATGGCATTGGCAAGGCTCAGAAGCGCCTGATCGCCCTCTGCATGCCCGAAGACGCTGTTGATCTGACGGAGCCGCTTCAGACCGATCACGACCATCTCCAGCCGCTCGTCGGCATGATCCTCGTTGGCGACGCGGTCGGAGAGCGCCTTCATCGCGCCGTGCAGATTGAGCATACCCGTGAGAGAATCACGGATGCGGGCTGCCATCAGCTTTTCGTTCATCGCCTGCACGCGGGAGGTGATGAGGCTCGAGCCGATGACATTGCCGGCGGTGTGGATGAATTTCGGCAGCTTGAAGCATTCCTCGAACACATGCTTGCCGTAGTAGACATAGTAACCGTAGACCTCGTTCTGCATATAGACCGAGGTGATATAGAGCGTTCTGCCGCTTTCGAGCACCTGCTCCAGATCGGGGATGAGCTGTGCGCGGGTGATCATCGCGAACTGCTTTTCCTTCCTGCGGTGCAGCACGGTGCTCATCAGCTCATTGGAATCGGCAAACTGGCTGAGACTTGATTCGCTGAGCTCTGCCGAAAGGGCATCGCGCAGGCAGAGACACGCATGCTCCGGGAAATGCCCCGCAAGCACATCGAGATAGTCAATGACGGATGCCTGCTTTCTGCCGAGCACGGCGCCCTGAATCCAGTGCTCCTCGGATTCCTGATTGACGCTCATATCAATGAGCTGATAGAGCTCGCGGATGGCTTCGTTGTGATCGCGGTGCTCGGTAATGCAGCAGCCGCAGGATTCGGAGATGCGCAGCAGCGGCGGCACGCCTGTCTGAAGATCGGGGCTGTCGCCGTCCAGGATCATCTCTGCGATGTCCAGCGCAGTGCCGCTCAGCGCCTCAAGATCCTTGACGCAGGTCGTGAGGCGCGGGATATGATACTGTTCCTTGCGGATGCCGTCGCTGCCTGTGACAATGACATCCTCCGGCACGCGCAGACCGTGCTGCCGGAGCACCGCACAGACGGCAATCGCCATTTCGTCATTGGCGCAGACGATGGCTTCGGGGGTATCGTGCAGCAGGAGCTTTTCGCACGCCTCCCGTGCGGGGATCTCCCAGTAATCACCGTATCCGACGCGCTCCTCCTCGAAGGGGAGCTTATGCTTCCGCAGCGCTTCCTTGTAGGCAGACACCACGCACTCGGAGCCGTAATGCCCGCGGATGCCGGTGATGAGATCGACCCTGCGGCAGCCGTGCGTACCGAGCACATGCTCCAGCATGTCATCGAACGCCCGGCCGGGGAAGGAATAGACCGAAGGAATCCGCTCCAGACTGCCGTCATAGCACATGACGGGGATGCGCGCATCCTTCGCAAGCTGCGCGATGGTATCGCAGACGGTGCGGTCGCCGATCGGCTCCTTCATAATCACAATCAGATCGACCAGCTGCGTCGGGATCAGATCGAAGGCGCTGAAGCTCGCAGCGTAGCTCTTGCGTTCGGGCGAACGCTGATCGAGACTTGAATTGAACACAAGCACATGATAGCGGCGTCTGCGCGCTTCCTGCACAAATGCCTGCACGCTCCCGAGCACCTCCGGGTTCTGGATGCGGGAGGTACAGAGCGCAATGACCGGAACGCCGTTCAGCATCGGAATTCCCCCTTTCTGCGTGAAGAGATACTTATCTACTTTCATTCTATCACGAATACGGGGGTTTGTCAATGGGATGATACAATATTGCAGGAAATCCGTATCATATGACAAATTCCGCAAATGCCCCCGGTGAAGGTGTGTTCATAAAAAGTTCCGTCAGTGTTCACAAATTATCCATAAATCATTGACAATCCGCACGGTTTGTGCTAAAATGATAGCAGTGATACTATTCGTATATCTGTGAAGCGGAGATCTTCACGCAGAAAGGAGCCGCACAGCATGAATTATTATGTCGATGTTCACGCAAATCTCCTGCCCGGGCTGCCTGCTGTCAACAGCAGCGCGCTGACTGCGGAGAAAGCATCTGCGCGCCTTTCTGTCTGTAAGGAAAGCAATATCAAGCAGTCCGTTGCGGCGCCGTTTTTCGACTCTGCGCGCTTTTCGCCCGAGGAATTCCTTGCCGCACGCGATGCCGCCATTGCAGAATTATCCGCGGAAGCCCAGCCGATGCGGCTTGTGCCCGGCGCAGTGGTGTCGCTTTCGTGGTGCATGGAGCACCCGCGGGAGCTGCGTCCCTTTGTGATCGGCGGTTCTGACTATCTGCTGATTGATCTGCCGCGTGAGGCGGTCACCGAGGAATTCTGCGAGACGCTCGCAAGGCTGCGGATTGTCAGCGGGCTCTGCCCCATTGCGGCGGACATCGACCGCTATTTCGACTTCTGGTCGCCGGAGGACTGGTTCGCGCTCCGGCAGACCGGCATGCTGCTCCAGATCTCCGTCAACGGGCTTTTGCAGCAGGAATACCGCAAGCTGTCGCTCTATCTGCTCGCGAATCAGTACGCGCATTTCGTCGCGACCGGCTCCCGGCAGATCGAGGAGCCGCTCCACTTCACCGAGGCGATGCGCATGATCCAGCGCAGTCTCCCGGCGCAGCTCTACCGCCGCATCAAGAACAATGCCGGCATGCTGCTCTCGAACGCAGAGCCCGCTTCATTCATGTAAGCGTACAGCACCCCGCACCGAAACAACAGCGGTGCGGGGCTTTTTGCGCGAAAATAAATATTGACAAAGCCGCCGATCCGTGTTACAATGAAGTGTCTGACGGCACACGCGGGGAACTGTGCCGAAGTAAAAATATACATATATACCAGCACGGCGCGGGCACCCCGCTCACGCAAACACGCCCGTGCGGGAAAGAGAGGTTCCGAAATGAAACACCTGAAACTGCACGCATGCCTCTGCGCCTGCGCTATGCTCCTCGGCTCTGCCGCCGTGCCGCTCACTGCGGGCTTTGCGGTCTCTGCCTCAGCTGCCGAAGAAGGAAGCTGCGGTGAAAATGCCGCATGGAGCTTCGACGGCAGCGGCACCCTGACAATCTCCGGCACCGGCGAGATCTCAGACTGGTCCTCGCCTTCTGCCGTCCCCTGGGCAAACCTGCGCAGCGAGATCACCGCAGTCGTCATCGAAGACGGCATCACAAAGATCGGCGCGGGCACATTCTCGACCAGCGATGCGCTCACAGCCGTCACCCTGCCGGAGTCGCTCATCACAATCGGCAGCGGCGCCTTCGCAAGATGCGGCGCGATCTCCGAAATCACGATTCCCGCCTCTGTGGAGTCGATCGGCACAGCGGCATTCCTCAGCTGCGGCTCCCTGAGCACTGTCACCATCCTGAACGACAGCTGCCTCATTCTCGGCGACGGCACAACAATCTGCTCTGTCTACGACGCGGCGCAGAACTCCGCAGTGTTCTCCGGCACGATCTGCGGATATGCCGGCTCCACCGCGGAGGAATATGCATCGAAATATCAGTACCGGTTCAGCACCGTGCAGTCCGTGGTCGGCAAAGCGGCGCTCAGCTTCGGCGCGCTCGAAAAAGACGATGCCGGCAACGAATATCTGCCCGTGCTGCTGGACAGCACTGCCAAGGCGATCCACAGCTTCCGCATCAGAATCGGCTCCGACGGGAACGCGCTCGTCTTTGACGGATTCCGGGAAGGCGCACTTTGCAGCGGCTCCGGCACCTTCACCGTCATCAACACGGATGAAGGCACCGTGAATTGGCGTGCAGATGAGGAGAAGCCGATCACAGAATCCGGCGTGCTGTTCTATCTCTCTGTCAAGGCACCTGCCGCACAGAATTACACCCTTCAGTTTTTAACCGCTGAGATCTGCGGCGCGGAAAACGATTTCTTTGAGACTTCGCTGATCGCTGCGAGCCTGCCGGTCACTGCGCTGATCCCCGTGGAGTATGCTGCCGGCGATCTCGACATGAATCAGAGCATCACCGTCGCGGACGCTGTGCTGCTGGCACATGTGCTCGCAGAGGCAGAGGACACCGCAGAGGTACCCGCATTCCGCGAAAACCGCAGAGATCTCGCCGATCTGGACAATGACGGCGTGCTGACGCTGCACGACCTGCGCGCACTCCGCCTGCTCTGCCAGACCTCCGAGTGACATCCCGAATCCATGTATATACAAAGCGCCTGCATCCGAAGCAACGGATACAGGCGCTTTTGCCGTTTATGCCTCCGAATGGCGCACGGAGGAGAAGCGGTCGCGGAACAGGAATGAAATGCACCAGACAGCGGAAATCGCTACCAGAATGTAGATCATTCTGCTCACGAGGGAGGCTGCGCCGCCGAACATCCAGGCAACGAGATCGAGCTCGAAGATGCCGACGAGACCCCAGTTGATGCCGCCGATGACCAGCAGAATCAACGCAAGTTTATCCCACATGGAAGTGTACCTCTTTCGCGGAATTCAGCCGGTCTTGATCGGCGCGGCTGTGTTGTCAGTATGTGCAGTTCGCGGCGGGATATTCGCAGCATTGCAGGAAAAAAACGGATGCAGCGGCGTCACGATGCTTCGCTGCCGGCATTCTGCACGCGCTTCAGATACCGCAGGCAGAAAATCAGAGAGAGCACGGTCGCGATCGTCCAGCCGACCGGCCATGCCGTCCAGATGCCCTTCGAGCCCATCTCCCGCGAGAAGACCCATGCGAGCAGGACACGCAGCGTCAGATCGGTGAAGGTCGCCGCCATGAACTGCCCCATCAGACCTGTGCCGCGGAGCACGCCGTCTGCGACGAGCTTTGCCGCAACAACAAAGTAAAACGGCGTGACGATATGCAGAAACAGCATGCCGGTGTCAAGCGCGGTATCGGAGGGCTGATCGAGGAAGAACGACACGAGCTGCCGTGCGCAGGTGAGATAGAGCACTGCGACCGGGATGCAGAGCGTCCAGACGAGCCGCAGCCCCGCCCTGAAGCCGTCGCGGATGCGGTCGAATTTCCCGGCGCCGAGATTCTGCGCCGAAAAATTGGAAACGCCGTTGGCAAGTGTTGTCAGCGATGTAATGACCAGATTGTTGAGCTTCACTGCGGCGGAGTATCCGGCGATCGTGCCCGAGCCGAAGCTGTTGATCATGCCCTGAATGATGATATTGCCGACGGAAACGAAGCTCTGCTGGAGCATGCTGGGGATCGCGACCGCTGCAATGCGGCGCAGGATCCGCCGGGAAAAGCGCGGCACCCTGCCCGCGGTCCCGATCCCGCGCAGCCGCCCGATCACCGCAGCGACGGCAAGCACACAGCTCACACCCTGACAGATGAAGGTCGCCCAGGCAACACCCGCAACGCCCATATGATATGCCGCAACAAAAAGAATATCCATCGCAATATTTGCAATCGAAGACGCTGCGAGGAAGTAAAACGGCGTTTTGGAATCGCCGAGCGCCGAGAAGATGCCCGTCACGATATTATAATAGAATACAAACGGCAGCCCGAGGATGTAAATGCGCAGATAGAGCAGCGAATCCGCCATGATGTTTTCGGGCGTCTGGATCAGGCCGAGCAGCGCACGGCTTGAGAGGAAGCCGCCTGCCATGAGCACGGCGCAGAGCACGGCAGCAGACGAAAACGTCGTGTATACGGCGGTCTTCATGTCGGCATATGCCTTTGCGCCGAAAAGCTGTGAGACGATCACCGAGCAGCCGATATTGCAGCCGAACGCAATCGCGATGAAAATAAGCGTGATCTCGTAGCTGTTGCCGACTGCGGCGAGGGCATCCTCTCCGGCGAATTTTCCCGCGGCAAAGCTGTCCGCGAGGGTGTAAAGCTGCTGGAAAATGACGCTTGCAAAGAGCGGCAGGCAGAAGCTCCGCAGCACAGAGGACGGCTTGCCGGCCGTCAGATCCTTGTTCATGTATTTCTCCTTCTGTCTATGGTTGACTTTCTCAAACAGATATATTATAATACATGCAGAAGGATATGTAAAATGTATATTTGATATATCTGAAATACGAATATGATATGGAGGCAGCGCATGAATATCAGCTACGAATACTACAAAATTTTCTGCTATGCCGCAAGATACGGCAGCATCAGCCGCGCCGCTGCCGCGCTTATGATCAATCAGCCGAATGTCACGCGCACGATCCGCAATCTGGAGGCGGAGCTCGGCTGCAAGCTCTTTATCCGCACAAACCGCGGCGTCACGCTCACGCCGGAGGGCGAACGGCTCTACGCCCATGTCCGCACTGCCGTGGAGCAGATCACAGCGGGCGAGGAGGAAATCGCACGCAGCCGCAGCCTGCAAAGCGGCGTGATCGCGGTCGGCGCGAGCGAGATTGCGCTCCGCTGCTTTCTGCTGCCCATCCTCGGCGGCTATCACCGGAAATATCCCGGCGTCAAGCTCCGCATCTTCAATTATTCCACGCCGGAAGCGATCTCTGCCCTACGGATGGGGCTGGTGGATATTGCCGTTGTCACGACCCCGACCGGCGCACTCGGCAGTCTTCGCGCAGAGCCCATTGCCGCCGTCCGCGAGACCGCCGTCTGCGGGGAGAGCTTTGCGCATCTTGCCGCTGCGCCGATCAGTCTCCGGGAGCTTTCGGCATATCCGATCATTTCGCTGAGCCCGGAGACCATGACACACGCCTGCTACCGGGATCTTTTCGCGAAGCACGGGCTGCCGTTCTCGCCGGATATCGAAGCGGAGACCGCCGATCTGATCCTGCCGATGGTGGAGAACGACCTCGGCATCGGATTTGTGCCGGAGCCCTTTCTCGAAACGGCCGGGAGCCGCGTCATCCGGCTGACGGTTAAAGAGGCGCTCCCGCAGCGGAAGATCTGCTGCATCCGCAATACCGGGCATGCGGAGAGCATCGCCGTGCGGGAGCTCCGGGATATGATGGTGAAGTGATACACAGACAAATCAGTATTTGCCGGGGGAGCACTTTCGATGGTTCTATGTGGGGACTCTGTCCCCACACCCCTGCTGAGGGGATAGCGATCCCCTCAGACTCCCCTATCTCAAAATACCCAGCCCCCGTGGG
>JAEEGK010019265.1_pt1 | contig 14656 bp, 7 predicted proteins | sample 8958771 | NCBI WGS metagenome assembly JAEEGK01 (sample SAMN16246547, study PRJNA631951) | gut metagenome | biome: gut microbiome; feature: rumen; material: SC-attached | host: Bos | place: Iran: Karaj | collected 2018-10
GTTATGTTATTTTTTTTTTTTTGATTAAATTATATTTTTATATTATTAATAAATTGGAATTTTTATAAATTATAGGATGGAATTAATTTTTTATTATTTTATAATAAAATTAAATTAAAAAAAATTATAAATTTTTTTTTATAAAAATAAATTTATATCAAAATGTTCAAAAAAGCATTTTTAATTTTAATTCTTTCACAAATAATTTTGAATCAAGATAGACAAATTGAAAAGATAGAAATAACAGATGGAAAACCAATAGAAAAATCATTAAAGAATGAAAATAAAATATTTCAAATACATTATAATGAATCTAAAAAATATATTCAAATAAAAGTACAATCAACTTCAACAAATCCATATATTATTTTTTGTCAAAAACAAGAATGTAATATTGAAAATGCATATTTAATATCAAATTTAAGAGAAAAAGAGCAAAGTTTATATATAAATAGAACATATTTAAAGGAAAATCAAGGTTATATTCATATTAATTCTTATGAAGAATCTTTAGAAGCAAATATTATTTTTTATGTTTCTGATATGATATTTTTAGAAAGAGATAAATCACTTTATTTATATTCTCCTATAAATAAAGATTTAAATATAATTAAAATTAATAGAAAAAATGAAAAATCAAATATGATTCTTTCAGTATATACTCCAAATCAAAAAATTGAAAATATTATATTTTATTATAATAATGGTAAAAAAGAAAAAATACTATCAAATGTAATTGATACTGATTATGGAAAAGTAATAAATTTAAATGAAGATAATTCCGATTATAATGAAAATTCTTATTATAAAATTTCAATATTATCAAATTCAAATGCATACATTGTTATCAATTCAAAAGTTTTTATAGATGAAGTGAGTAATTTTACTCTAAATACTTTGGTTTTTCAAGGATTAATAAATGATAATATTACGAAACAATGTTTTAATTTAAAGATAGATAATAATAATGATGAGACAATAAATATCAATCTGAGATTATTAAAAGGAGAAATTCGTTATGAATTTGGAGAAGAAAAAATGGAATTTTTATATAAAAATGATATAGAAATTATAAAAAAAAAATCAGAATTAGTAAATAATAAAATGTGTTTTTATAATTTTGAAAATTATGATACAGTTTATATTCTTGAAATAATAGATTTAAATAATCAAAGAAATAATATTAATTTTAATTCACCTCAAATAAATGGTTTATTATATTCAAGAAAAATTCAAAAAAATAAAATAGTATATTATAATTTTGCTAAAAGAGGAAATGAAGATTTTAATAAAATAACATTTTATTTACAATATAAAAAAGGTCATCCAGTAATGTATCAAATAAATTGTAATTCTTATCCAAAATGTATTTATAATACTAATAATATAGATGAATATATTAATAAATCAGTTTTTATTAAAACTCAATTAATGAATAATATGTATTTTTATACTTTTGAAACATCAAAAAAAAATAATATTAATTCAACTCAAAATTTACTTGGCGTATATTGTAAAGGAAATGAAGATTGTGAATATGAGACTTTAATTTTTGGAAAAGAAGATGTAATTACTTTAAAAAATGAGCAAAGATTCTCATTCCATCTTCAAAAAGGAATTATACATAAATATAAAATTGAAATTTCAAATGAATATGTTCATACTATAATTTTTAATGTTTTGACATATTCAGGAGATAATATTATTGATGAGATTGATTATGATTATACTAAAGCTCAATTACAAAAAAATGTTTTTGTTACTAAACAAGAATTTGTATTTACTAGAGTAAATAAAGATACTGATTTAATAGGGAAATATTTATTTTCAATAAGAGCTAAAAATAATTCATTTTATTCAGTTGAATATGAAGAATTTTCAAATGAAAAAATAGATTATATAAAAGCTGGATTAATATATATAGAGTCATTTAGATATAATGAAAATAGAACAATATTTATAACTCGTTCAAGATTAGGAAATGAAAATATAAATTATTATGCATCATTTTTAGCTTTAAATTGTAAAATTACAATTTATAAATCTAATAATACAATTTTACAAAAAAATTATTTTGTCAAAGATGAAATATCAAATATACAAGATAAATTCATTAAATATACTATTAATGTAGATAGTAAGGGAAATATGGATGATATGATATCATCAAAAAATGAATATTGTATGGTTTATATATCATCTATTGAAAATGATTATAATGAAAAAGATGAAATGGAACAAAAATCTATTATTATTAGTGAAAATGTTGAACAAAAAGTAACTTTAACAAATAAAATAAAAGGAATTAAATATATTTATCCATTTACAATTAATAAAGAAGGTAATATAGTATTTATTTTTCAATTAATGCAACTTCCAATAACAATTAGTGTTTTAAGTAATAATAATATTATAGAATCAAATCATAAAATTACTACGTCTAGAAATTATATTTTAGAAAGAAATAGGATTATATGTGAAAAAAAAAATGAATTATGTCAAATAATAATATTTTTAACAGGAGAAAAAAATGATTTAGAAAAAGGAATTTCTTTTTCATTTATTATAAAAAGTGATGATGATTTTCCACAATATATAAAAAAAGGTGCAATGATCGGAGATGTAATTTCAGGAAAATCTATTAATTATTATTATACCGATATAGGTAGATTAGAAGAGGGAGAAATTTCAGTAAATTTTGAAAGAGGAAAAGGAAGTATTTATGGGAGAATAGTAGATAAAAATATTGAAAAGGAAAAAAATGCAAATTGGATGGGAAGATTTCATTTTCCTAATAAAAATGATAAAGGAACTTTAAATATTGATAAATTTACAAATAAAATTTTGTATTCTAAATATAAAACTTTTAAATGTGAATATGGATGTTATTTATTATTATCAGTTGAAAATTCTGTAATATCTATTATTGAATCTCCAAGTTTTTTATATCAAATATCAATAATAGCAAAAATTACTAATTCAAAGATATTTCAAATTACTGAAGTATTATTAGATAGATTTATTATTAGTAGTTTTTATTTTACAAAAAATGGAAATACAAACAAAAAACAATACTATAGTTTTACTTTACCATATGACGCAGAAAAAATTTTATTAGAATTACAAAGTGATAGGATTTATCTTAATATTAGTGAAATTTCTTCTACTAAATATAATATTACTTTTAAACCTAATAAAACTCATTCTATTTTTGAAATTAAAAAAAATAATTTAAATTTAGGAAGTAAATTTATTATTGTAGCTAAATATTATAATGATTATAGTTATATTACTGAACATATTTATTCATTAAGAATAAGGGCAATTAAAAAAAATTCAATAGATTTAATTCCAGTTAATTCAGATCAAAATACTTTATGTCAATTTGAAAAAAATAATTGTTTCTTTTTAATGAAATTTTCCACAATTGATAAAGTAAAAAATTTATATATTCATGTATTTCAAGATATATTATCTTCACTGGTAATTTATGCTCATAATTTTAATGAAAGTGATATTTATAACGAAACAAAATTAAATAATTTAGATGAATACGACATAAATACTAAATATGATTTAAATAAAAACCAACTTTTGATTGATTTAAATAATTTAAAAACTAAATATTTAATAATATCAGTTAAATCAGATCATCCAGGAGTAATAATATTACTTTCAAGTTTATATTCATTTGTTCAAAATATTAAATCTTCACCATCTGCATATCAATTATTTCATTTATTTAAAGAAAATGAAATTACTTTAAACTTTCCTCAAAATTATGAAAGTTATATTGCTCATTTTGTTTGCACTGAAGGAAATGGAGTTATATCTGTATATAATACTCAAAAACAATATAAATTAAAAGGAAATTCTGATATTGTAGGAATAATAATTTCATTCCCAAATTCAATGAATGTTACAGTTAAAGCTATTGATAAAGATTTTGGATTTTATATTTATTATGAAATGAGAAGTTATATTAATTATGATGAAATTGAATATGGAACATCGGGATTGATTTTTTATGAAAATATACAATATCCTTTAATTTATTATTCTAAACTTCCTCAAAATTATTCTGATGTTAATGTTATTATTAATCTCAAAAATTATACTAAAACAAATTATACAGAAAATGATACTGCATTTGAAGAAGATTTATCATTTAAAATTCAAGGTTATATATTAGATAAAAGTTTTATATATAAAAAAAAAGATAGTCCAGAAAATAATCCAATTGTTGATAAATTTATTCAAGGGGAATTTGATTATTCTTTAAAAATAGCAAAAATTAATTTTACAGAAGAAAAAATTGATAGTTTTCAAGTTAAAGATCCTTATCTTTATGTATTTATTTTAAAAGGTACAGATAGAGGAATATATAATAAAATAGCATCAGAATATTCAGTTTTTCCTTTTGGTTCAAATTTATATATTGCTCCATATAATCAATATATTTTTGGTAATTTAAATAAAGAAAATGTACAAGAAAATATTTATAAATTGAGAATTAATGATAAAAAAGATACATTAATTCAAATTGAATTTTCATCTAATAAGAAAAATCATGTTAGAATTGCAGTTATGAAAAATCCACCTGATGGTAAAAATTTTACTAATCAAACAAAAATTGAAGAATTAGGATTAAAAAATGGGAAATATTATTTAATAATAGATTTAAAAAAAGAAAAAAAAGATGAAGTAAATTTAATAGAAATATATTTTATAATATATTCAATAATTCCTAAAAATATAAATTTTGCATTTAAATATTCTTCAGCAGAAAATAAGAATGATTTTCCAATATATTTAATAAAGGATAATAAAGTAAACTATTTTATAGAAAATGAAAATATTAATAATACAAAAGTAATACTAACATTAAATACAATATCAAAAAAAATAAAGAATGAATATATAAAAATACCAACAACTTATATAGCAAAAGTAATAGATAAATTTCAAGATAAAAAAGATATGGGTTTAATTTCTTTTGGAAAACAACAAGCAGAAAAAGTTTATAAAAGATTATATGAAGGAAATGATTCAATTATTAAAATGACTTTAAATGATTTTCCTAAAGAAAAATCGTATTATATTATTATTAATGCAGTTACTCAAGAAGATTCTAGTGAAATGTTTTATTATAATTTCATTAAAAATCCATTAAATATTTCTTCTGAGATTGAAGATGAAGAAGAAGAAGAAGAAGGAAAAGGAAAAAAAAAGAAAGATAATAACAATCCACCTTTCAACAAAAATATCAAAATTGCAATTATTATTTTAATTATTATTTTAATTGGATTTATTTTAATTTTGGCAATTTGGTTTTATAAAATGAAATTAATTAATGACGATTTAAAGGAAAGAATTAATAGGCTTAGTCAATATAGATTAGATCAAGAAGAAAATGAAGATTTAAATTATGAAAGTATTAATACTTAATATATTTATATTCAATTTTAATTTATTGAATAAAATTAATATTTAATTAAAAGATAACAATGAAATTAAAAAAATTTTTTCAATATATTATTATTATATTTTATTAAGAAAAAATAAAAATTATTATTATTTTTTTATAAATTTTTAAATAAATAATTTTGAACTTTTATTTTTCTTAATTATTTATTTAAAGAATATATAATAAAATAAATTGAATATTTTAATAATTTTATTTTTTATTATAATTTAAAAATGAACCATATTCAGATGAACTAGATTGATATCTATAATTTTTATTAGGAACAAAAGTATCAAAATAAGATTTATGTTGTTTAACAGGAAAATTATCTTCTAAATTATATGTATTTGGTTGATTATAAGTATTTTTATAAGTACTATTTTGGTAATAATTATCCTTTGGTTGTGTTAAATATTCATTTTGAATTTTTTGAGTTTTTGAATAAGGATTAATATTTTGATATTTTTGAAGAACAGAATATTTATCATAAGGATTATTTTGATAATAATATTCATTTAAATTTTGTTGATTATAATTTTGATTATAATTATTTTTCATTGTATTAGAATAATTAGGATTATTATATCCTCCATAATAAATATTACTTATATTACTATTTTGATAATAATTATTATTACCCTTTTTTTTCTCATCATAAAAATAATCTTTAAATACAATATAATTATTATTTTGTGGAACATAATCATATAAATTATAATATTTCTTTAAAAAATTAATAAATTTTATACTAGGTCTATCATAACCTAATTTCCTTGGTTCAATATTTTCTCTATTAATCATTTCTGAATAAATAATTTTTCCATAACCTGATCTTTGACAATTTTCATAAACATAAAAGTCTAAAACACATAAAGGATTCATTTCTGTAATTTGACCAAGTTCATCATATATAAATAAATGTTTTTTTCCAACTTTAATAAATCCTATAAAAATATTTCCTTGACATTTTAAATAAATTCTATGATCAGAACCAAAAAATTTAATTCCTGTTGTTATAACTGATTTTAATTGTTGTGCCTAATTAATTTTATATTATTTTAATTTAATTATATTATACTTTTGCACTTAAATTTCCAATTGTGTCTAATAAAAAACATAAATTTGAATATGTTTGTTTATTATATTTTTGATAGTTTCTCCCATCTAAAAAAGCTATTCCATTACTTGATATATTTCCTATTGCTTTTTCTATATTGAAATTGAATTCCATTTGTAATTAAATTTTTTATTTATATTATATTATTATAATTATAATATTTTTTAAATAAATTAAAAATAAATGTTTAAAAGTTTAAATCAAAATCTTGAAAAAAAAGAATTAATGACTTTGGCAATTGATTTAGGTGAAAATATTAAAAAATATTTGAAAATATATAGTGATACAAAACCTGAAGAATTAGCATATAATTTTTGTTATGTAAATCAATTAGATTATAATTCTTTGAATCAATTAACAGAACAAATAAGAAAAATAATAAAAAATAATAAGAATTCACCAAAGAAAGAATCAATAGAAAAAAATAATTTTTCAAATAATGATGATTATTCTAAATATATTAGTAAAACAAATGGAGAAAAAAAAATTAACAAACAAAATCAACTTTTTGAAAATGTGAAATATATATCAAATAAATCAATATATAAAAATAAATTAAATAATTCATTCAATTATAATAAAGGAAATAATTTTGAAAGAAAAAATTCAAATAAGAAATTAAATAATTCATATTATTCGCCAACAATAAGTAGTTCAACAAAACAAAAAATAAATACAACAAATACAATAAATGATAATTCAAATTTAATAAAATCATATAATTATAAAAGACCAAAATCAAATTGTTCTCAAATCAATAATGAATTTATTTCAAAATCAAATAAAGATATTTCAATTTCTTATACTTCATTAATTAAAACAAATAAAAAAGAAAATTATGGTGAAAAATTATATAATAAATGTAAAAAAAATGAAGAAATTAAAAAGGGAAAAATAGAACAAAAAAGAAAAGAAGAAGAATCAAAAGTAAATAATGAATGTACATTTAAACCAAAAATAAATAAAGAATCATATCATTCATTATCAAGTAGATTTAATAATATATTACAATTTGATGATAATGATCATATAATAAATTATGATAATTATATTGATAAAAAGAAAACTAATTTATATAAAAAATATAAACAAAAAGATGAAAATTGTTATTTTAAAACAAAAATAAATGAAACAAAAGAAAAAGATAATAATTTAATACCAAGATATGAACAATTATATCAAAATTCAAAACAATTAAAATCAAAAAGGGAATTTATATCAAATACAATATATAATGGTAATTTATTTAGACCTTCTATTAATAGAATTTATAATACTGAAATGCTAAATTTACCATTTAATGAAAGACAAAATATATTTAATTCTAGAACAAGTGAAAAAAAAATAAAAATGAAAAATAAAATTGAAAATGATATTGATACAATAACAGGACAAAAATTATTTAAACCACAAATAAATCAAAATAGTCATTTAAGAAAAAGAAATTCAAAAGATACTTTTAATAATTTATATTCTGATTATGAAAAAAAAATAATAAAAAGAAAACAAGCAGAAAAAGATAATAATGAAAGATTTTATACTTTAGAAACATTATCAAATAAACAAAGTAATGAAATATATGAAAAAAATAAAATAAATTCTTTTGAAAAAATATTTGATATTTTAGATAAAGATCAAGATGGAAAAATTTCTAATTTTAATATTCATATTAATGGTTTACCAAAAAATATTAAAAATATTATATTTCCTATTTTAAATGAATTAAAAGAAGATAATAAAATTGTAAATAAAAATGAATTTTGTAATGGTTGTTTTAAATTATTTGAAAATTTAAACTATTTACAAAAAAAAGAAATTATGAATTTTGGAATGCATAAGAAAAATAGTAAAGATATTCATGAAAAAAAATTTACATTTAAACCTAAAATTATTACAAATTATGATCCAAATGTTTTTTATGAAAAACAGAAAAAAGAACAAGAAGAAGAAAATACTAATTTTAATAGAATAAGTAGTATAAAAAATATATCTAATCAAGATGATGAATAAATAATATTTTTATCAAATTGAATTATTTAATATGAAAATTTAAAAAAAATCAAAATAAAAAAATATTAAATTTTAAACTTTTATATATAAGTAATTTAAAAAAAAATAATAATGTCAGAAGAAGAAAATAATAATAATATTAATATAATAGAACAAATTAATTTAGAAAATTGTGATTTTACATCAAAAGGAAAAAGAATAAACTCACCACATTCAATAGAAGCACTTAATTTAATTGGAGTAAGGCCAAATGAAATTTATAAAATTTCATATGAAAAATATATTTCAATTCATCCTGAATGCAGAAAATTACCAAAAGAATTTATTGAAGAAAGATATAATGCTTTTAATAAAGAGAGGGAAGATCTTATTAAAGAAGCTAAACAAATTAGAAATCAATTAATTGAAGAAGATATTAAAAATAATGGTTATTATATTCAAAATGAAGAAATTGATATTAAAAACGAAAAATCGAAATTAAATAATAATGAAGAAGAAAAAAAAAATGAAGATGAAAAAAAAGAAGAAGGAAAAAAAGAAGATGAAAAAAAAGAAGAAAATAAAAATGAAAATGAAAATGAAAAAAAAGAATTAAATGAAGAAGAAAAAAAAAATGAAAATGAAGAAAATAAAGAATTAAATAAAACTAATATAAGACAAAAAAATGAAAAAATGCCAACTGTAATTATTCAAGAAAGAAAAAAATTAGAAAATATTAAAAAACAACAAGAAGAAAATTTAATAATTTTAATAAATTATGAATTTAATTTGGAAGAACAAAGAAAAATATTAGATGCTAAAATAAAAGCTCAAAAAGAAAAAGAAGAACAAATGAAAATAGAAAAATTAAAAAAAGATGAAATGAGATTAAAAGAAGAATTAAAAAGAAAAAAAGAAAGAGAAGAAAAAAAAAGAAAAGAGTTAATTGAAGAAAATGAAAAAAGAAGAGAAAGAGAAGAAGAAATTTTAAAACAAAAAGAAGAAGAAAGAAAAAAATTATTAGAAGAAGAAGAAAGGAAAAAAAAATTATTTGAAGATAGACAAAAAGAAGAAATGAAATTTAGAGAAAAAATAAAATTAATAAATAAAAAAGAAGAAATGAAAATAGATGAAATGCAAAAAGAACTTTTATTAAAAGAAGAAAAAAGAAAAAAAAATTTGGAAAAAAGAAGAGAAAAATTAAATAAAAAAAATAAAGAATTAAGGAAAAAAACAGAAAATAATTATAAAAAAGCACAAGATTTAAAAGAAAAAATATTAAAAAATAAAATAGAAGATTATGAAAAAAGACAAAAATTATTATTAGAAAAGCAAAAAAAATATGATGAAGAAAGAGAAAAAGAATCAAATAAATTAAATGAACAAAAGAAAAAAAAAGCAGAAGAAATAAAAAAAATATTAGATAAAAAAGATGAAATAATTGAAAATGAAAGAAATAAACTTTTAGAAAAAATGAAAAATCAAGATGAAAGAATTAAAAAAATAAAAGAAAATTTAGAAATGAAAAATTTAAGAAAAGCAAATAAATTATATATGAATTTAGAAGAAAAAAGATATCGTGTTTTAAGAAAAGAAAAAATAGATGAATATATGAGAAAAAAGAAAATGGAAGAAATAAATGAAAGAATGGAAAAAATTGATAAAATGAAAAGAGAAAAAGAATTAATTAATATTGAAAGAAGAAAAATAGATATTGAAATAAAAGAAAAAAAACGAATAATGAGAAATAGATTGAGAAGAGTTCAATCTTATGATAGACAATTTACTAAAGAAGAAGTTATAGATTATGTTCTTAATGGAATAAAATTACCTCCTCCTCCAAAAAAAATAAATGAAGATGAAAAAAATGAAAATAATAATGAAGAAAAAAATGAAGAAGAAACAAAAGAAGAAGAAATTAAAAATGAAGAAGAAATAAAAGAAGAAGAAAATAAAAATGAAGAAATTAAAATAGAAGAAAGTAAAAATGAAGAAATTAAATTAGAAGAAAGTAAAAATGAAGAAAATAAAATAGAAGAAAGTAAAAATGAAGAAAATAAAATAGAAGAAAATAAAAATGAAGAAGAGAAAAAAGAAGAAGAAAATAAAAATGAAAAAGATAAAAATGAAGAAATTGTAGGTTTTATTGATGAAGAAGAAAAAGAAGAAAATAAAGTTGATGAAACAAATGATAAAAATAATGAAAATGGAAAATTAAGTATTGAAGATTTTTTACAAAAAATAGAGAAAAAAAAAGAAGAATTAGAAATTCCAATAAAAGAATATGAAAAAAATGCATTAGAAAGAGAAAAAGCAATTAAATTAGAAATGGAAAAAGATCCTTCAAAAGAAGATCAATTAAAAGAAGAACAAGATAAAAATAAACAAATTATAGAACAAATGAAAAGAAATAAAGAAGAAAAATTAAAAGAATATGCAGATGAATTAAAAAGAAAAAGTAATATATAATTTGAGTATTCAAAGTAATATTTATAAAAAATAAAAATTTTTTAATTAATTTTTTGAATTAACTTTAAAGAAAAAATTATTTTTTTTTCCTAAAATTAATCTAAAAAATAAATTTTATTTCAAAAATATTATTTAAAAATTTTAAAAATGTCATTTTGTCCTTTCCTGAAATCATTTCATAATTTAAAAAAAACAGAAAAATTTTTCTTTACAGTATTATTTATATCATTTTTCTTTTCAATATATATTGTAATTCATCATCAACCAATGGGATCAACAACATTTTTAATAGGAATAATAACATTAATATTAGTAATAATAATTTTATCAATATACCAAATTGAAAAATATTGGTTACAAAAAGAAATATTAATGTTTATTTTATTATTATATCTCGCAACACATTTACCAATTTATTTTGTAGGAACAGCAAGAATTGCAATATCAAAAAAATTAAATGATGATATAATATTAAAAATTGATGAATTGATTTTAGGATATTTATTCCCAAAAGGTCAATTTGCATTATATATAGATCAAAATAATATTTTAGGACCAAATAAACCAATTGGTAAATTTATAAATAATACTTTACAAATATGTTATTTTTTCTATTATTTAATTCCATATATTTCAATGTATGTTATGTTATATGCAAATTGTGTAAAAGAAACAATTTATCGTTGTTTAAATAATGGAAAAATTTCAATGTCATATAATAGAAATTGGAATAATATTTTATTTTTATTTGGAGTATATCATTTAACATTATATGTTGTATTTACAATTAATAGTTTAATTCCAGCAGGCTCACCCAGAATTCATATTAAACAAGAATTTCAGAATCCTTTAATTTTAACTGGTTTTGCTAAATTTTTAAATAGAGTATGTAAAGATAGTAAAAGTGCTAATTCTTTTCCTAGTGGTCATGTAGCTGAACCTTTAAGTATTGCACTTTCTTTATTTGGAATTAAATGGAGAATTACTGGAACTATTGTTTTAATTTGTACTATTTTAATGTGGTGGGCTACTTTATTTTTGAGATATCATTATTTTATTGATATTGTTTTTTCTATTTTAATTGCTATGGGCACTTATTGTGTTGGAAGATTTTTTGGGAAAAGTGATGATGATAATGATAATTTAGTTGAAGAAGAAAAATAAGAGTTTGTTTCTTTTTTTTATAATTTTTTTTTGTGATAAATATTTATTTTTTAATTTATATTATTTTTAAATTCTTTTAAATAGTTTTTTTTATTTTTATTTTAATATATTATTTAAAACTATTTAATATTTAATTCATTGTAATTAAAATAACGTTTTTCAATTTAATTATTAATTATAAAAATGCTCAATTTGAAAAGATTTAAAAAAGGAAAAGATTTAGATATAATAAATAGTTTTCAAAACTTTTGTCAAAATAATAATTTAAATTATGAATCATTTAGTTCAGATATTGAAGAATTACATAATTATAAAAAATTAGTTAATAAACCAAATCAATCATTAGATGCAACAGAATTGAACAAAAACATAACATATAATTTATCATATATTGAAATTTTATCAAAAATAAATGACAGTATAAAAATAGGAAATGAGAAAGGAAAATGGGATATTAAATTTATTTGGACAAATACATTAACAGGAAGTGCAGATTCATATAGTGATTATTATTTTGAAATTTGTTCAGTTAAATTTAATATAGGAATTACTTTTTGTCTTTTAGGTTTTTTATATATAAATTCTAAAGATGAAAATTCATTAAAATTTTCAAAACAATCTTTTGAAAAAGCCGCTTTTGTTTTTGATGAAATTAAAAAATTATCATCAAATATACAAAATAATAATGTTTTAGATTTTTCAAATGATTATTTAAATATTTGTATTAATTTTTCTTTAGGTTTGGCACAATATTATATTTTTTTATTTGCAGTTAAAAAAAAATTAAAAGAAAAATCTCTTTCAAAATATATTGCAGGAGGATATGAATATTTATCAACTGCTTTATCTATTAATTTTGAAAAAGGTGATAAAACATTTTTATTTTGTTTAGAACATTATTTTCATTGTTTAGCAATTCATTATCATGTAATATCAAATTTACCTCTTGTTATAAAAAATAAAAAAGGAATGGGATTAATTTATGGATATGAGGCTTATGCATATGAATTAATAAAAGAAATAAATGATAAAATGAATAAAATAAAAGATGACTTTGATATTAATTTATTTACAAATTTAAAAAGCCAAATAACTGAATTTTTACAAGAAAATTATAATAAAATAAATGAAATATATAAAGAAAAAGTAATAGATAAAAATTCTCTTCCAAAATTAGAATATTCCCAATTATCAAAATTAATAAATTATATAGAAAGTCCAAATTTAAGAGAAACAAGTATGAATGATAAAAAAGTAAATTATAATCAAATGACAAATATGACATTAAATCAAATACCAAATGACTTACTTGAAATAGTATCAATATATAAAAATAAATTTGAAAATTTATTAAAAGAAAAATTTGAAAAATATGAAAATTCAGATAAAATAGTACAATTTTTATCAAAAAAAGATCTTCCTTATATTTTAGAACCTTTCATAGAATATAATCCAGCAGCAACACCAACAGGAGAAATTGGACCTGATCCAAGAATAATTGAAGTTATTAGATATATAAAAGGAAAAGGAGGAATACATTATTTAAAAAGATATATTAATCAATTAGATTATAATTATAATTCAATTATTAATCTTATAAGTAAATTTGAAAATATGATTTATAATTTTATTCAAGAAGATAAAAATAATAAAAATTTATATGGTAAAAAATGGGAAATTCAATCTCCTTTACAATATCAAATTGAATTAAATAATTTGAAAAATATTATTTATAGTCAAAGGAAAGTTGATGAGAAGTTAAAAAATGATATTATTCAAAGAGAAAAACATTATGAAGTTTTTGATCAAAGTGAAGAAGATATTATTTTAAAAATTCCTAATCCACTTCAATTAACTACTCAATTAGATTCTGCTAATAATTTAAAAAAAGCTTTAAAAACTTTAAATGATGATGAAATATTAATTAATAAAGCTTTTAATATTATTTTTGAAAATATTGCTAAAAAAATTCCTATTGAAGATTTAAAAAAAGTTAAAAATAATGAAATTAAAATTGAAAATGTTATTGAAAATGAAATTCAAAAAATGTATAAAAGTTTTAAGGTAATTGAAGATTATTCTAATAATATTAGAAAAGATATGAAAAATATAGAAGTACTTTTTGATATTTTTGAAAAACAAAGTTCACAAATTAAAAATGATGCTTATAATAAAGCAATTTCATATTTTACTAAAATAAAATCATTATTTATTGAAACAGAGAATTTAATTGGACAAAGATTAAATTTTTATAATGATTATAAAAATAGAGGTTTAAGAAATTTTCAGGAATCTTTTGATGGTTATACTTTTATGAGAGAGATTCTTATGAGAGAAATGAGAGATAATTAAAAATTTTTTAAAAGAAAATAATTCAATATATCATTTTCTTTAATTTTTCTTTGTGATATAGAGTTTAATAAAAAACATATTTTTAAATTTATATTTTT
>JAEEGK010019266.1_pt1 | contig 14656 bp, 11 predicted proteins | sample 8958771 | NCBI WGS metagenome assembly JAEEGK01 (sample SAMN16246547, study PRJNA631951) | gut metagenome | biome: gut microbiome; feature: rumen; material: SC-attached | host: Bos | place: Iran: Karaj | collected 2018-10
AGCGCGTTCGGAGTTCCAGAAGCAGTTTGCTGATTTCCAGTCGTTTCTCCGAAATCTTGACATTCGTTTAACCATTGAAGCGATCAATGAGTTCAATATTCAGCGCATTGCCCAGATGACTCAGAAAACCAATCAATTCAACCTGACGACAAAACGTTACACTGATGCTGACATCAAGGCTATGCTTGCTGGGCATTGGAAGGTGTATTGTGTGTCGGTGGCTGATAGGTTTGGCGATAGTGGCATTACGGGTTGCATTATGGTCAATGGGAATGAAATTGATTCTTTCTTATTGAGTTGCAGGATTTTAGGAAAAGGAATCGAAACTGCTTTTTTGAAAAGGATTCTTCAAGTTTTGAAAGTAGATGGGGTCGAGAAAATTAAGGCAAAATACGTCCCGACGGCAAAGAATGTCCAAGTAAGGCTTTTTTATGAGAATTGCGGATTTGACTGTGTTTCGGAATCCGATTCTGGCGAGAAAAAGTATGTTGCCGATTTGAGAAAAATGGATTTGAATATTAAGGATTACTACAAAATAGAGATGAAATGATGGAGCAAAGGATATTGGAATTGATGAAGTCGGTGTTTCAGACGGAAGACATTGACGAAACTTGTTCTCAACTGAATTGTGAGAAATGGGATTCGATGAACCATCTGAATTTGGTTGTTGAACTTGAAATGGAATTTGGCGTTTCGTTTGAGCCAGAAGAAATTGCAGTGATGAGAACATACGAGGATGTGGTGCGTATCGTAAAGGGCAAATTATCATGAGTGAGTGTAAAGATTGGGTCATCAAGGAGCCGAGGCAGATACCTTACGGTCATCCAAAACGCACATTGAGGCAGAAAATCCGCAAGGTGAAGAACACCATCTTGTTTCGTTGGGCCTACAACTGTCCGCTCAACTCGTGGCGTATACAGTTCCATCGTTGGCGTGGCTGCCATATCGGCAAGGGTGTGTATATCGGACGTTTCTGCTTCCTTGACAACATGTACCCCGAATATATCTACATTTTCGACGGGGCCAGCATTAACGCCAATTCCATGATTTTGACGCATTTTAACCCGTTTGAAACCTATAGTAAAGTGTTCACCGCCGAGGTGAAACCAACAATAATTGGCGAGAATGCCATCGTCGCAGTTCGCTGTACAATCATGCCGGGTGTGAAATTGGGAAAATACGCTGTCGTTTCAAGTGGCTGCACCATCGAACAGGATGTGCCCGATTACAATATGGTGCAGATGGCAAACAAGTTGAGAAGCATTGATTTGAGAAGCCTTTTGGAAACCGAACCATTATGAATGTTCTCATACAAATGAGCCATCCGGCTCATTTTCATCTCTATAAGAACGTGGCCAAAAACCTGATGGCTGACGGACACAAGGTCTTTATTCTCATCAAGACCAAAGACATCCTTGAAGACTTACTGAAGCATTCGGGGTTGCCGTATTACAACATCTTGGAGGAAGCCCATCGCAAGAGCAAATTCGGCATCCTTTGGGACATGCTTGTGCGTGATTGGCGCATGTTGCGTTTTGTCAAGAAACATAAGATTGACTTGCTGACGGGTTCTACGGTTGAAGTGGCTCAAGTGGGTTGGTTGACAAGAAAATATCGTGTAAACACGGGTGAGGACGACATGCGAATTGTACCTCTTTTCCAAAAGATGGCTGGGCCGTTTATCCAGACCATTTTGTCGCCTATTACGTGTGACAATTGGAAGTTGGAGCCGAAGTCTGTGAAATATGCGGGGTATCACAAATTGGCATATTTGCACCCCAATCAGTTTCAGCCGGATAAAAGAATTGTTGAAAAGTATTTTTCTTCCGGCAGACCTTATTTCATCTTGCGTTTTGCCAAGTTGAAAGCGTATCATGATATTGAATCGAATATTCATGGATTCACTACTGGAATCGCCCAGCGCCTCATCGACCTGTTGCTGCCCCATGGTGATGTTTACATTACTTCTGAACGTGAGTTGGAACCTCAATTCGAAAAATATCGACTTGAGATTAACCCTTTAGACATCCATCATGTGTTGGCTTTTGCCAAATTGTATGTCGGCGATAGCCAAAGTATGGCTGTTGAGGCAGCAATGTTAGGCACACCGAGCTTGCGCTTTAATGACTTCGCTGGAAAGATTGGGGTTTTGGAGGAGTTGGAACACAAGTATGAGCTTACTTTTGCTATTCCGCCATCGGAACCGCAAAGGTTGTACACTATTGTGGAGGAACTGCTTGCCATGCCTGATTTGAGAGATGTTTTCCAATGCCGTAGGCAAAGGATGCTTTCGGAGAAGATAGATGTCACAGCCTTCTTCACATGGTTCATCGAAAACTATCCTGAAAGCCGTAAAACTATGCAAGATGATCCTGAATACCAATTAAGATTCAAATGAGCCGCGATTTCACACTGAAAAAATATACCGAACTGCTTAAAGGATTTCAGAAGGCTGATTATCAGTTTTTTACATTTAATGATTATTGTAACAAGATTGACAGTGACCGTTTTGTCGTTCTTCGTCACGATGTAGATTTGAAGGCCGAAAACTCGTTGTTGATAGCAAAAATTGAGCATGGCTTTGGCATAAGGGCTTCGTATTATTTTCGTGTGGTAAAGCAAAGCAACAAGCCTGAACTCATCCGAGAAATAGTGGCTTTGGGACATGAAATTGGCTACCACTACGAGGATATGTCAATTTGCCTTGGCAATGTCGAGAAAGCCATTCTGCATTTCAAAGAGCAGTTGGAGTATTACCGCCAATACTATCCTGTGAAAACCATCTGTATGCATGGTTCGCCACGCAGCAGAATTGATGGACGCGATTTGTGGAAACATTATGATTATCATGATTTTGGCATCATAGGAGAGCCGTATTTCGATATGGATTTTTCCAAAGTTTTTTATCTCACTGATACAGGCCGTCGGTGGGATGGTTTCAATGTGAGCCTGCGTGACAAAATACCTGTTCATCAAAAGGGATGGATAAATAGAGGTTGGGTTTACCATTCTACTGACGACATCCTAAATGCCTTACGTGATGGTTCGTTCCCAAAACAATTGATGTTAACCACCCATCCCCAACGTTGGGACGACAAGATTTGTCCATGGTTGGAAGAACTTTTTGTTCAATCTGCCAAAAATGTAATAAAAGGTATGATGGTACGTTGCAAGTGATAATTTGCCCTAATTGTGGATTGACAATACTCTTTTTCCGAAATTATTTGTATTTTTGCACCCTAAATATGGAAAGAAAAACCACAATCGAATGAAAACGAATAGATTAACCTTATTGTTCCTTTTTATTGCCTTGGCGATGATGTCTACCTCATGTGTCACCCCCAAGCATATACGCTATTTACAGGACATGCCTAAAGAAGGCATGCCTATTAATGAATACTTGGAAGCAACTGTTGCTCCATACGATGAACTTCGTATTTATGTATTGAGCAACACAGGAAAGAGCGACGAACTGGTGAAACCGTTTAATGTACTGGGCGGTTCCTTGAGCCAGACCAATACCCAACAGGGATATGGCTATCTTGTTGATCCGAATGGAAACATTCAGTTCCCTGTTTTGGGCGAAGTTCACGTGGAGGGGTTGACTCGCCTTCAGGTGCAGGACACCATAGCTGCACAACTTATCCGCAATGGATATCTGAAAGACCCTTTGGTGGTAGCTCGCTTCATGAATTTTAAGGTCTATATGTTGACTAGCTCTGCTGGTCGGGTTCTCAACATTGCTGACGAGCGCTGTACTTTCCTTGAAGCCCTTGCTATGGCAGGCGGTTTGGACTGGTACACGCGCCGCGACCGTATAGGCGTGATGCGTGAGGTGGATGGCAAACGGGTGGTGCATTACCTCGACCCGCGCTCAACGGCCATTTTCGATGACGAATTCTTCTTGCTTCAGCAAAACGACATCATCTTCACGGAGGAGCGTCCTTACAAGTTCTTCACCAACAATCTGAATACGGTAGTCGCCTTAATATCTTCAGTTTCGTCTTTGTTGTCCCTCTATGCGATTTACCAGTCGATTGTCAATATCGCAAGTGGCGGACATTAATCAACCAAAAACATAGTAATTCAATCAAAAACAAGCTATACCTATGGCAACAGAGTTTGATAACAATACCAATTACAATAATTTCAATACCAACAATTCCAATCTTGATAACAAGAAGCCCCAAGACATTACTACGTTTTTCGATGAAGATGCTAATAGCGGTTTCAAGTTTAAAGATTTGGTGTTCCTTATCCTGCGAAACCTGCCATGGTTTCTTCTCTTTGCCATAATTGGTGGATTACTTGCATACTATAATGTAAGAGGCAAGGATAGGATTTATTCCAGTTCAGCATCCATCCTGATTAAAACTCAATCAAATGGAGGTTCGGAATCTTTCCGTGGGTCAACAGCCTTAAACGCCATACAAGGCGCAGGTCCAATCGTCAGTACTGTGAATAACGAGATCATGGTGATGAAGTCGCAGTCCAATATGGAAATCATGGTACGGCAGCTGAACTTGAACGTGCAATATTACTATAAAACCAAGGTGTCAAAACGTACTACCTATCTTTATAAGAATGCACCGGTTGAGGTGTTTTTCCCCGATATGGACGAACAGGCAAGTGCATCATTCTCCTTGAGGCCAGTGGACGACAACTATGTCATGCTAGACAATTTCGGGGAAGGCATACCAGCGATAAAGGCTAAGTTGAACGACACGGTTATTGCCCCCGTTGGTAAAGTCGTCGTGAAGCCCACATGGCGATATGGTGACTTTATCAACAGCACCATCAGAGTCGTTCACCGCCCGCTGTCGTCGGTGGCTTCATCATACCGTGGAAGTATCCATATAAGACGTTCCAGCGAAAAGAATTCTATCTTGCGGCTTTCAGTAACAGACACCTCGCCCCAACGTGCTGCTGATGTATTGAATACACTGATGGATGTGTATAATGTGGAGTCGATTGCTGACCAACAGCGTATTCTTGATTATACGGAACAGTTCATCAACGACCGTATAGATTTCCTAATGAAGGATATTGACGAATACGAACAGGTATCTGTCAGGTTCAAGCAGAGCCACAATATTATCGATACCAAAAACTATGGCCAAGCATACGTTATCGCTAGCACATCCTTAACCGAAGAAGCCAAACATCTTGAGGCTCAAGCCAACATGCTGCGCTATTTGCTGGAATTCACGAAGAATAATACCGACCAAATGATACCCGTTGGTGTGGTCAATGTTTCTTCAGAGGCGGCGGCTGTAATCAGGCAGTACAATGATAATCTTGTGAAGATTGAGAAATACAAGTCTGATGGCACGATCAATAATCCAGTCGCTTTGGAACTGATGGAAGAGCAGGTCAACCTTCATGAAAATATTGTTACAGTACTTGAAACCAACCTCACGAGTCTGGATGATCGCATTGCTGCAGCAACCCATGAACGTAACATCGCCAACTCACAGATCCAAAGTGTGCCAATCGCACAACTTGAACTTAATGAAGTGGAACGTATGCAAGGTATCAAGGAGAAACTGTATCTTCAACTGCTTAGCAAACGAGAGGAATTGTTGATAACCAGTCCGCAACTTGAGGCTACAGGAAAGGTGATAGACTATGCTTATGCCAACAATACTCCCATTGAGCCTAATGAGAAACGATCCGTTTTAATAGGTTTGTTAATCGGTCTTGCTGTTCCCGTGGTTTTCCTCTTACTGAAGAACTTGCTTGATACCACTATTCATGACCGCGTCGACATACAGAAAAGCTCCAATGTGCCTTTCCTTGGCGATGTGCCATTAGAAAAAGATGTTCCGGAGCATGCCGTCATGGTGCGCGACAACGGTCGTGATTCGCTTTCCGAGTCATTCCGCCTAATCAGATCGAGTCTCGAATATATGAAAGACCGCAAGGATGGAGCGCATGTCATTATGTTTACCTCGTTTATGGTTTCATCGGGAAAGACGTTTATCTCGACCAACCTTGCCACGAGTTTTGCCCTTGCAAAGCGTAAGACAGTATTGGTTGACTTGGACATCCGAAAAGGTACCCTGTTCAAGGTATTCGATGTGTCATCTCGGGCAGGCATCTCCAATTATCTCTCTGGAAAAACTGATAATATCGATGATATCATCCATGCCGACGTAAACACTCCTGGCCTCGATATCATTTTCGCAGGTCCTACGCCGCCCAATCCTGCTGAATTGCTCATGAGTACGCGCCTGGATTACCTTATTTCAGAATTGCGCAAACGCTATGAATATATCTTCCTTGACAATGTACCTGTGGGCGTAGTGGCTGACTCCGCCATTGTGAAACGTTTAGCCGATACCACCATCATGGTGTTGCGTGCGGGTAAAACCGACAAACGTCTGCTCTTCGATGTGGATAAATTCTTCAAGGATGGCACTTATCCAAACATTTGTGTCGTATTGAACGGAGTTGACCGGAGAAGACGTGGCTATGGCTACTATGGCTACGGTTACGGTTATGGTTATGGCTATGGTTACGGTTACGGTTATGGCTATGGCTATGGCTATGGTTACGGTTATGGCTATGGCTATGGTTATGGCTATGGCAATGAGGAGGAGGAAAAAAAGAAGAAAAAGAAGAAGTGGTATCAGCGCATTTTCAAGAAAAAGCATCATCATCACCATCATCATCATTCAAGCAGTCATAGTTCTCACAAGATGCATGATGACGGCAAGGAATAATTGATAGATTATGTTTGGTTTAGGAAGACATTATTTGCCTAAAGATTTCTTTCAGGGGGCTTGTGACGTACATTGCCACCTGTTGCCTGGTGTCGATGATGGCTTCAAGACCACAGAGAAGTCACTTCAAGCTTTGAAAACATTGGAGAATCAAGGAGTGAAGAAGATGATTCTTACGCCGCATATCATGAAAGATTATCCCGAAAATGATAGGGCGAGCATTACTGAAAAGTTTGAAGTTTTCAAAATTGAGGCCTCCAAAGTAAGCCAGATCGAATTGCGGTTGGGAAGCGAATACATGCTTGATGCTCGTTTTATGGAGCATTTCGAGCAAGGATTCCTTACGCTTGACCAAAAAGGTGAGCATGTGCTTTGTGAAACATCATATCTTTTTTGCGATCCGAACATCTCGCAGATGCTTTATGATATCATGTGTGCTGAATTGCAACCTGTGATTGCACATCCCGAAAGGTATGAATACGCAAAGTGGGATGATTATGCCCGTTGGAAGGACAAACGCTACAAGTTCCAACTCAACTTACTCTCGTTTGCAGGAGTTTATGGGAAGATGGCCGAAGCCAAAGCTCATGAATTGTTGAAAGAAGACTTTTATGACTACGTCGGCTCTGACATGCACAGTTTGGGCAATTTCGAGCATTATTTGCCTGGGTTGCGGCTCAAGACGAAGGAAATAGACAAAATAGGGCAATTGCTGGAGAATAACAAGAAATTGTTCGGATGAAGGTGAGCCGCTGTGAAAATGAAAAATCCCGATGAGCGAATGCCCGTCGGGATTTTTCATGTGTTTGAGAAGGTGGATTATTTCAGTCCACGGGCTTTCAAATATGGTTCGTAGTCAGGGTCTTGGCCACGGAATTTACGGTATTGCACCATACCTTCGTCGTTGCCGCATTCCTGGAGGCAGTTCTTGCGGAATGAGGCCGCCAGCTCGGGATTGAAGAGGTCGCCAGAAGTCTTGAAATAATTGAAGGCGTCTTTATCGAGCACTTCAGCCCAAGTGTAGGCGTAATAGCCAGCACTGTAGCCGCCGCTGAAGATGTGGGCGAAGTTGGTCGAGCGATAGCGGGGCAGGATTTGTGGTATCAGGCCGATGGCATCCATCTGTTGCTTTTCGAAAGCGTCCACGTCCATAGCTTTGATTTCGTCAATGGAGGTGATTTCGTGGAACTTCATGTCGAGGATGGAGGCGGCGATGAGTTCGGTGGTCATGAAGCCTTGGTTGAAGAGGGCACTGTTCTCAATCTTGTTGATGAGGCTGTCGGGCATGACTTCGCCAGTCTGATAGTGCTTGGCATACATGCGGATGACTTCAGGTTCGGCGACCCAGTTCTCCATGATTTGCGAAGGTAATTCCACATAGTCATGAGGCACGTTGCCGCAAGTTCTGCTATAGAGGCCGTCAGAGAAGAAGGCATGCAGCGAGTGACCAAATTCGTGCCACATGGTTTCGGTCTCGTCCCAAGTAAGCAGGGCAGGGGTGTCGCCAGAAGCAGGGGTGAAGTTCATCACCAAGGAAACAACGGGATAGATCTTCTTTCCGTTGATATCATAGCCGCTTTCGCGGAAGCTGGTGCACCAAGCACCGCCGCTCTTCGAGTCACGCGGATAATAGTCCATGTAAAGGATGCCCAGGAAGTCGCCGTTGGCTTCCTTCACTTCGTAGGTCTCTACGCCAGGATAGTAAACGGGAAGGTTTTCGTTCTTGGTGAAGTTGATGCCATAGAGCTTGTTGGCAGCCATGAACATGCCGTCGCGGACATTGTCGACGGTGAGGTAAGGCTTGATGTAGTTCTCGTCGAAGTCATACTTGGCCTTGCGGAGTTTTTCAGCATAGTACCACCAGTCCCAACCTTCGAGTTTGATGCCAGCGCCTTCCTTGTCGGCAATGGCTTGCATCTCGGCTAATTCTTTCTTGGCGAGTTGCTGGGCAGGGTTGAAGATGTCGATGAGGAACTTGTCCACCGTCTTGGAGTCTTGAGCCATGTTGACGGCGAGGACATAGTCGGCATAGTTGTCATAACCAAACAATTTGGCTTTCTGCACGCGCAGCTTGCACATCTCGTTGATGAGGTTCTTGTTGTCGAACTCGTTGTTGTTGTCGCCGCGGTTGTAGTAGGCTTTGTACATCTGTTCGCGCAGGGCGCGGTTGTCGGCAAACTGCAGGAAGGGGATGAGGCTGGGCTTGCTGAGGGTGAACACCCACTTACCTTCCAGGCCTTCGGACTTGGCTTGCTCAGCGGCAGCATCTATGCTGGTTTGGGGTAGACCCGCGAGGTCTTTTTCGTCTTCGATGACGAGCTTAAAGCCAGCGTTTTCCTTCAACAGGTTGTTGCCGAATTGCAGGCTCAGCGTGGAGAGCTGTTCGTTGATTTTGCTCAGTTCCTCCTGCTTGTCGGCGGGAAGACCAGCACCGTGGCGCATGAAGTCCTGATGGTACTTTTCCACCACTCGAATTTGCTGGTCGTCGAGACCCATTTCATTGCGGTGCTGATACACGTAGTCGATGCGCTCGAAGAGTTTTGGGTTCATCATGATGGCATCGCTGTGTTTCGAGAGCATGGGTAGTACTTCTTCTGCAATGGCCACCATCTCGTCGTTAGTGAGGCATTCGTTGAGATTGAAGAACACGTTGCTGACACGGCTTAGGGTTTGTCCTGACTTGTCGTAAGGCAAGATAGTGTTCTCAAAGGTAGCAGGCTCTGCATTGTTGACGATAGCATCAACCTCATCTTGTTGCTCTTTGATTCCAGCTTCGAAGGCAGGCAGGTAGTGCTCATTCTTGATTTGATCGAACGGCGGCACTTGAAAAGACGTCGTGTATTCGCTGAGGAAAGGATTAGGTTTTTCGACCTCGGTTTTTTGTTCAGGCTTTGAGGTGCAAGAAGCCAATGTGATGACGCTTAAAGCAATCATGTTGAGAAGTTTTTTGGTCATATTTTTGAATGTTTGATGTCTTTTTTACGCCTGCAAAGATAAAAAATGTTGTTTTTTGTATTGCGAAATAGCAAAAACATTATCTTTGTACTCGGTTTTTTATGCAATTTTTGAAACAAGATATATGAGTTACATTTCCTGGGATAAGAAAAAACTGGTCAATCTGGAGTTTACGCTCAACCGTGAAGTGCTGCGTTCCAATGCGTTAGGCGCATTCCTTGCCACCACGGTGATTGGCTGCAACACGCGAAAATACCATGGTCTCTTAGTGGTACCGCAGCCGCAGCTCGACAACAACAACCATGTACTGCTGTCGAGTCTTGATGAGACCATCATCGAGAACAAGGAGGAGTTCCACCTTGGCGTACACATGTACCCCAATGGTGTCTTTGCACCGCGCGGTCACAAATATCTCCGCGATTTCACCGCCGACCCCATGCCGAAGCTGACTTACCGCATCGGTAATGTGGTGCTCGACAAGGAGCTGATCTTCTCTGCAACGGAGGCACGGCTCTTTGTGCGCTATACTTTGCGCGAATCTGTGGTGCCCATCACCTTGCGTGTCCTGCCTTTCCTGGCCTTCCGCAACGTCCACATGTTGACGCATGAGAACCACGAAGCCAGCCGCAAGGTTGACTTGGTGAAGAATGGCGCCTCGTGGCAGCTCTACAAGGATTATTCGAGGCTGTACCTGCAGTTCTCGAAGGCGGCACAATACACGCATGTACCGCATTGGTATTACAACATGTTCTACATCCGCGAGCAGGAACGTGGTTACGATGCCGCTGAGGACCAGTTTGTCCCTGGTTTCTTCGAGTTGCAGATGAAACAAGGCGACACGGTCATCCTTTCGGTCAGCCTTAAGGAAGAAAGTCCAACGGCCATCAAACGACAGTGCGAGGCCGAGGTGAAGAGGCTGCTGCCTCAACATAGCTATGAGGAATGCCTTGTGAAGGCCGCAGACCAGTTCATCATCCATGATGAGAAAGGCACGCGCCTCTGGGCGGGCTTCCCGTGGTTTGGATCTTGCAGCCGCGATACTTTCCTCGCATTACCAGGCATCACACTTGCGCAAGGCGACGAGAAGACTTTTACAGCGGCTCTTGATTACCTTATTTCAAGGATGCAAGGTCCGTTCTTCCCACACCGTTACTACCAAAAGAGCCTGTATTTCACGGCGGTGGATTCGCCATTGTGGTTCTTCTATGTGCTGCAACTCTACGAGAAGATGCTGTGCAAGGACAAGAAAGAGATCTGGAAGAAATACAAAAAGCCTATGGCAACCATCTTGGAGAGTTTCATCGCGGGCACCGACTTCAACGTGCATACTTTAGAAAACGGCTTGCTCTATGCTGGCAACCGCGACTTGGCCTTGACCTGGATGAACGTCTTCGCCCAAGGCAAACCTTGGACACCACGTACGGGTCTGGCTATCGAGGTGAATGCGCTTTGGTATAATGCCTTGTGCTATGGCGTTGAGTTACTGAAAGCAGCCGAGCCGAAGAGTACGTTGCTGAAAAAATGGCAGGCCTTAGCCGATAAGGTGAAGGCTTCATTTGTCGACACCTTCTATAATAAGGCAGCTAACGGTTTCTACGACTATGTGAACAGCAATGAGAAGAACGAACAGGTTAGGCCCAATATGATGCTGGCTGCTGCGCTACCTTTCACCCCGATGAGCGAGGAGATGCAGAAACGCGCTTTTGACATCGCCCATTCCGAACTGCTGACAACGCGAGGCATCCGCTCACTATCGCCTAACGACGAGAACTACAAAGGCATCAGCATCGGCAGCCACAGTGAGCGCGAACGCGCTTATCACAACGGCTCGACGTTCCCTTGGCTGATTATGTTCTATGCTGACCTGTCGGTGAAACTGTTTGGCAAGACATCGTTGCCGTATCTGGAAGACTTGTACAATGGTTTCGAGGAAGCCATCAAGGACAATGGCATCGGCACGGTGTCGGAGATTTACGACGGCAACCCGCCTTTCGAGGCCAGAGGCTGCATCTCTCAATCGACGAGCGTGGGTGCCTTGCTCTACCTGCATTATCTGATCAAAGAACTAAATAAGAAAGGAGGCTCAAAATGAGAGTCCTGATGTTTGGGTGGGAGTTCCCGCCCCATATTACCGGCGGCCTTGGAACGGCTTGCTTCGGTATGACCAAAGGCTTGGCCAAGAACGATGTTGATGTGCTTTTCGTGGTGCCGCGTGCCTATGGCGACGAGGACGAGACCAATGTCCGTTTGCTCAACGCCAGCGATGTGACCATCGACATTGACCATGAGAAAGACCGCAGCTATTGGGAACGCGTGCAGTACATGGAGATTGGCTCCAACATCATCCCGTATGTCGGACCGGAGCAATTTGCCAATGTGCTGGAAAACGACCGCCATGTGGTAGAACACTTTAACCGCAGCGGCTCGGTCTTTGCCCGCAACTACCAGTTCTCGGGCAAATATGGCATGAACCTAATGGAAGAAGTAGCACGCTATGCTTTGATTGGTTCCTCGTTGGCCACAAAATATGACTTTGATGTCATCCACGCCCACGACTGGCTGACCTACTCCGCTGGCATCGCTGCCAAGGAAACCACGGGCAAACCATTGGTGGTGCACATGCACGCCACCGAGTTCGACCGCTCGGGAGAGAACATCAACACGGATGTGTACGCCATCGAGCGCAGGGGCATGGAAGCTGCTGACCGTGTCATCACGGTGAGTAACTTGACGCGTAACATCGTCATCAACAAATACGGCATTGACCCTGCCAAGGTGGTGACGGTGCACAACGCCGTGGAGCCCAATGACAAGCCCAAGTCGGAATACGAACGCAGCGGCTTGGATGCAAAGGTGGTCACCTTCCTCGGTAGAATCACCTACCAGAAAGGTCCTGAGTATTTCATTGAGGCGGCCTACAAGATTCACCAAGTTGACCCGAGCATCCATTTCGTGATGGCGGGCACGGGCGATATGTTGGAGAAGATGATCCGTCGCGTGGCACAGCTCGGCATGGGCAGCCACTTCCACTTCACGGGCTTCCTGAAGGGCGAGGCCGTCGACCAGATGTTCGCTATGACCGACGTGTTCGTCATGCCGTCCATCTCCGAGCCGTTCGGCATTGTGCCTTTGGAAGCCATGCGCCTCAATGTGCCGGTGGTCATCAGCAAGCAGTCGGGTGTTTCCGAAGTGGTGAAACACGCCTTGAAGGTTGACTTCTGGGACATCAACGGTCTGGCTGATTCCATCTATGCACTCTGCCATTATCCGGTTTTGGCGAACTGCTTCAAAGACGAAGGCAAGGACGAGGTGGATAGCCTGAAATGGGAAGCGGCCGCGAAGAAGATTAAGGCCGTTTATGAGTCGGTAGCTAAGTAAGAATAATAAAAACACAACAATATGAGCAAATCAATCTGTTTCTATTTCCAAGTGCATCAGCCTTACAGGCTTCGCACCTATCGTTTCTTCGAAATCGGCAAGAAACATTATTACTATGACGACTACAGCAACCGCATGATCATGCGGCGTGTGGCGGAGAAGTGCTACCTGCCCATGAACGAGCTGCTGATGCGCCAAATCGAGAAGTTTGGCGACAAAGTCAAGTTTGCATTCTCGTTTTCGGGCGTGGTCATTGAGCAGATGGAGCAATTCGCGCCCGAGGTGCTCGAGAGCTTCCAGAAGCTAGTCGCCACGGGCAAAGTGGAGGTGCTCTCCGAGACCTATGCCCACTCCTTGGCCTCAATGTCGAATCCCGATGAGTTCAAGCGTCAGGTGACGGCCCATAAGCACAAGATGAAAGAGGTATTTGGTGTCACGCCCAAGACCTTCCGCAATACCGAGTTGATCTACAGTGATGAAATCGGGGCAAAAGTGGCTGAGATGGGCTACAACCTCATGCTCACCGAAGGTGCCAAGCACATCTTGGGTTGGAAGAGCCCCAATTACATGTACGCCAACGCTATCAACCCGAAACTGAAGGTGCTGCTTCGCAACTTCAAGTTCAGCGATGAGATCGCCTTCCGCTTCGTGCAGGACGGCTTCCGTGCTGAGGACTTCGTCAACTGGCTCAATGCACTACCTGAGGAGGAAGAGGTGGTCAATATCTTCATGGACTATGAGACCTTCGGTGAGCATCAGAGCGCTGAGACAGGCATCTTCAAGTTCATGGAGGCTTTGCCTGGGGCCATCCTGAAAGGCAGCAAATTCAAGTTTGCCACGCCGCAGGAACTGGCCAAGAAGCTACAGCCCGTCAGTGCCGTCAACGTGCCTAACGTGCTGTCGTGGAGCGACGAAGAACGCGACCTCACCGCTTGGCTCGGTAATCCTTTGCAGGATGATGCTTTCCGCGCTTTGTACGACTTGAACACCAAAGTGCACCGCATCAAGGACGAAGAGCTGCAGCAGGATTGGACACTGCTCCAGACCTCCGACCATTTCTACTACATGTGCACGAAGTGGCTCTCCGATGGCGTGGTGCATAAGTATTTCAACCACTATGCTTCGCCGTATGATGCTTACGTCAACTACATGAATGTCTTGACGGACTTCGCTGACCGAGTGGCCAAGTTGTCGAAGCGGAAAGTAAAAGCCTAAATTGACTATGGCTCATGGCCAATGACTATGGCTGCTTCATGGAAAAGATGATACTATACCTTTAACTAAAGCAGCCATTGTCATAAGCCATAGGCCATAGTTCGAATATGAAAACTCAAAAAAAGAAAACTAAAAAATGAAAAACCCCGAATACCTTTTTGAAACCAGTTGGGAAGTGTGTAATATGGTGGGCGGCATCTATACGGTGCTCTCCACGAAGTCGAATGTGATGCGTCAACTGCTGGACGACCACTATATCACGGTAGGACCCGATGTGGTTAAGGAAGCGCACGAGACGCTGTATTTTGTCGAAGACAACGACCTCTTTCCCGAGTGGCGCGAAAGGGCATTAGTTCAAGGCTTGAAATGCCGCATCGGCCGAT
>JAEEGK010019267.1_pt1 | contig 14655 bp, 8 predicted proteins | sample 8958771 | NCBI WGS metagenome assembly JAEEGK01 (sample SAMN16246547, study PRJNA631951) | gut metagenome | biome: gut microbiome; feature: rumen; material: SC-attached | host: Bos | place: Iran: Karaj | collected 2018-10
GTCCCCCCGCCTGTAACGACCATTTTCTTCGGGTAAATCGGCAAAAAGACGGGCATCCCGAAGCCAGAAGCTCAGTCCGACGATAAATATTACTAAATTTTTACACAAAAAGATTGAGTAAAAAACCTAATTATTGCTATTAATAATAAAATCAATGTTAGGGAGGAAACATGAAATACTCAAAAGAAGACGCATTAAAGGAAATAAAACGACGAGCTAAAGTTATCAAGGAAAAGCACGAAAGAAGGACCTTCAAGGTCTGGGCTTCGGCGGCTAGCCTCTCTTTGATAGCGCTCTTTGCGGTCATCGGCGAGTTCTCCGGTACGGAAATTTCCGGGATGCAGACCGCATACGGGTCGTTCATACTGTCGGCAAAGATGGGCGGATTTGTGCTCGCCGCGGTACTCGGGTTCGTTCTGGGTGTCTCAGTAACGCTCATTGTCAAGTACACGAAGGACAAGAAAAAGAAGAAATAAGGGCGCCACCCCCGAAACCCTTCAACAAATTTTATCGCGAAACGATAAGCCGTTTGAAAAAGTCAACCGGCTTTTTTTGTGCTTTGTCCATCCCGCACCGCACAAAAAATTATTTACAAAATAAAAAAGAGTAAAAGGACATAGCAACGCAATTAATTAAAGGATAAAAAAGTAACAAATTAGAAATATAACAGCCAAAGTTTAAAATAAGAAGGACAAGTTAGATGGATCAGTTTACTAAAGAAAATGACGAAAAAAAATCGGTCAATCTTTTAAACATGGATGTATTAGGTAATCTCCTAGGCTTGTTTTATCCCCAAACAAATTTGGATATCGAGTTTTCTGCCGATAAATCAACATTGCAAATCAAATGCGAAGAATTATCCAAAGGTGGATTTAAAATCGCCATATCTAATCCTCCCTCTCAATCACAACAAAATCAATCGAATCAAGTCGAATATTCTTCGGGACCCGTATTTTCGGGAGCTGTCGAATGGTATAAAATTGATAAAACCATTTCAATTTTAAAAGTTTCAAAAATAGGTTTCGGCGCGGAATACATAAAAAAAGGCAATGACGATGTTGTAAATGTTGCGGTCCTGCTTGATGCATCGTTAAACATTTCTCCATTGACAATTTCAGTGAACGAAGCCGGAATTGGAGTCACATTGAGTGATCCAATAGATGTTAATTTCTACCTATCCGGCATCGGAATCAGTTTCAAGAACGAAGTCCTGTCGATTGGCGGAGGTCTTTCTGCAACAGTAGCTAAAAACGATAAAGGAGAAATTGTAATAGTAAATGGTAAGCCTGTATATGATTATTCAGGAATGATTTCAATCCGTTTTAAGGAGATTGGACTAACAGCATTTGGCAAATATTCCAAAGTAGTAAAGAGCGATCCCCTAGAAACGGGTGATCCATCCTTGTGTGCATGTTTTTCGTTGTTGGCTCCAATTGGAGGCATTCCCCCCTTCTTTGTCAAAGGGATTGCCGGCGGCTTCGGGTACAACGAAAGACTGGAATTACCTTCAATCGAAGACGTAAACAACTATTTCCTGATAAAAGCACTCGATAAAGGTTATGACAAGAACACAGACCCCAAAAAAGCATTAGAAAAAATAGTACCAGAAAAAGGTCAATTTTTCCTAACGGCCGGGTTAAAGTTTACAACCTTTGAACTGTTAGAAGGTTGCATGTTGGTAACGGTCTCATTCGGGAATGACTTTGAATTGGGACTTCTCGGGTGCGCAGACATTTCGATTCCACCCAAAACTGATATACCTATAGCATATGCGCAGCTGGCTTTAATAGCATCCGTAAAACCATCGGAAGGAGTCTTCAGCGTTGCGGCGCAATTGACAAATGAATCTTACATTCTATCCAAAAACTGTAAGCTGACTGGCGGATTTGCCGCTTGCGCCTGGTTCGGAGATAATATACACAGCGGCGATTTTGTAATTTCGCTCGGCGGTTACGCCCCATCTTACCCAAAGCCAGAGCATTATCCAACAGTCCCGAGGCTCGGCGTCAACTGGAAAGTTGACGACAACATCAACATAAACGGTGAAATGTATTTTGCAGTGACCCCCAGCAACCTCATGGCGGGCGGTAAACTATGCGCTACCTATACGTTGGGAAATCTAAAAGCATGGTTCAATGCTTATGCGGATATCCTGATGTATTGGAAACCGTTTAAATACGATATTACGGTCGGTGCCTCCATTGGAGTCTCTTACACAGTAGATCTTTTATTCGTTGAAAAAACATTTTCCATAGAATTATCGGCCGATTTACGGCTTTGGGGGCCTGAACTTCAAGGAACCGTACATATTTCATGGTATATCATTTCGTTTACGATTTCCTTTGGCGGGGATAATAAACCAGAAGAAGATTTCTCATGGGAAAAATTCAAGGCAACGTTCTTAACCGAAGACGTTTTATCGATTTCCATTGACGGAATTGTCGGAAAAAATCTTAATACTGGTAATAAAGAAGATATAGATCTCGTCTCTCCACATGAACTCGGTATTACGTTTATGTCGAAGATACCGATGAACTGGGATGATAACGGTAATGACCAGGGCGTACATGTAAGACCTGTAGAAAATGCTAATACAAGCGACTGTTTGCTCAAAACAATAAACTTTAGCACGATAATCACCGATACTCATGGTAACGATGTAACAAATAAATTTGATGAAGAAAAAATTAAACAAAAATTGCCTGCCGCATTATGGGGAGCTCGGACATGTACCGGTTCCCTTGTAGAATTGTTCGTCGGAAAGAAACTGAAATTAAAAAAATCTACGGCAACAGATTTAAAGAATCAATTTCCATCAGTTGAAAATCTGTGGATTAGACTTGAAGATCAAAATATCGATAAATTAATTTCAGAATTCTTTGGATTCGGAAATGATAAAACCTTGAATCTATCGCAAGAAGAAGATCCGATACAGAAACTCATTGACGATGAAAGCACATTAGCTGAAAACAGAGATAGTTATTTAAAAGGCCTCGGGTTAATAGGTGAAAAAGATCACATCGATATATCAGATTTTGTTCAAAACGCAAAATCATGGCTTTCAGAAGAAATTAAGATGTTCTAAACAAGAGGATTAAAAAATGAATGATTTCGACAAGAAAGGATTCAAACTCATCGACTGTTACACGCCGACATTGAATGAAGGTGATTACGAGATAGAATTTGAACAGGATGTGACTGTCAACCAACAAAAAATAGAGTCTTTCGACAAAAACAGCAAAAAATTTCAAATCAAGGCTAATTCTAACAGGTTAACGGATGACGCTATATTCAATGTTCAGCCTGCACCGAACCAACGGGGGGATTTTTCGACAGAACTTCCGTATATGGTTATTAACGATCCCTCTTTTCCATGGATAAAAAAATTTCTCGATCCAAAAGGGCATCCAATTCCATGGCTAGCTCTGGTTGTCATTTCAGAAAAAGAAGTTTACGAGGAAAAAGATGTAAAATACGCAAATCTGATAAATGAAAAAGGAGAAAAAATTCAAATCGGAGATGAAATCAAAAGCGTATACTTTGATTATGAAGAGAGTCCGTCTTGTAAGGAAGACGATCTTGTCCATCTTGTCACTGTAACGAAAGATACCTTTGATAAAATCAAGTCCACAAAAGAAGAACGCGCTTGGCTAACTCACTGTAAAAGAGTTGATTTATCTCACACGGACGATGTTACCGCACAGAACGATGGATATTTTTCTGTTGTTATTGCCAACCGGTTCCCTCCTTGTAATGATAATCAAATTATAACATCTTCATCTAACGGCAATGATGATGTAAAAAGAATAAAGAATACGGTCCACCTTATTGCAGCACATCTCTATGATGACGAAGAAAAAAAAGACAAAGACAACCTAATGCTAAAAGATTCTGATTTTGTAAAAATAATATCCCTTTATCATTGGAATATTTATTCAGACATTAAAGAGATCGCCGATAAATCATTTGAAACAATTATAAACGATATGACTGATAAAAATAATCCGTCAAAGAGAAAAAGATTAACGGAATCAGCACTAAAGGAACATTATTTGCGGTCAGGCGAAAAGACCTATTCAAGGTACCATTCCCCGATCCTGCCAATGAAATACGAACGTCCTAAAGATGTTGCCCTAAACGGGGAAAAAACATATACATCCGACGGAAGGCTCATCTACGACTTCAAAACTGGAATTTTTGACATCACTTATGCGGCTGCATTCAATCTCGGAAGAATGGCGACACTAAGTCATAATGCAGAAGCTCAAAAAATCGTCAAATGGAGAAAAGAGCAAAAAATTGATAAACATCTCAACGCTCTAAAAGACTTGGATAACGGTATCGGTATTGATTATTCAGCTTTGAAAGGAGTTATAAAAAAATTGAAAGAAGGGCAATTAAAATGAAAAGAAGATTAATTAAATCAAATTTTGCAGAAAATTCTGGAAACGACGTCTCCGATTCAGAGCTGATTAAAATTCCAAATGACCTAGAAGATTACGCAAACTATCTTCGCTTACTAAACGATATCCCTTTAACATATCTTTTAACTGATCCTTCGGACTTAGACGAAGAGACCATTAGATTTGGGATTCTCGATATAAATTGGATTGACGCTTATCTTGACGGAGCTTTTTCTATCGGACGCGTGTGCGAATCTGATTGCAAAATAGATAAAAGCCTCAAAAAAAGTTTCAATGCAAATAAAAATCAAATAAATTACCTAAGAATCCCGCGAATGCAAAAAATGCATCCGAACCATATTGTCAAGCAAACTTTGTTACAAAAACAAAAAATAAACGACAGCAACAATGTAATTGATTGTTCAAATATCAGCGTTGTACTCATCCGATCAGATTTAGTCAAAATGAAAAAAGAGCTGCATTATATAGGCTATGATAAAGATAGTTTCGATAAGCTTAATTTGAAGGCTACTAAAGAACCACTTCCAAGCCTTAGAATCGAAAAAATATCCGATGATATCATGATTTGCCTGTTCAGTGGAATTGTAGATACGTTCATTATCGAAGAACCGTTAACGGGACTGAAATTCGGTTGTGATGGAAGCTGGTATAATAAAAACAACGCGAAAATAGCTTTACGTTCGCCTATAGAAAATAGTGCTTTCGGAACTTTTTTAAACAAATGGATCACAATTAACCCTGATGATAAAAAATGCATAGATGCCAATGGAAGGATTCATCCTGAGGAAATTGCAGGTATCATAGAAACAGAATTAAATGAAAAAAGAACACTCAATAAAAATAAACATTCCATCTTTGCGTTTGAAATGCTAGCAGTTCCGCAAAGGGCCATATTTAGTACCGGTAAACTGAACGCGTAAGAAGAAAGGAGCGAAAATGACAAACGATTTATCCGGATTTATCATTCCGATGAAAGTTCTTGCATATAGAGTACAAAACGGAACCAAAAAAGTACCTGCATTAAACCCGAATTACAAAACAGCAAGAGTGTACGCTCTTGGAAATGACTTTTCTCCAGACGCTTTTAACACCAGAATAGAATTACAAGAAGGCGTCCACTTGCATTTCATATTGCCTTCTGTATTGAAGCACGGAACAGAAGTTAAGGACGAAAACGGAAACAAAACAACAATCAAATATCCATATGTGCCTGACAAATTTATTGTGACGAGAATGTATGTCGCCAATGGACAGATAATCAATGACTGCAATATCGTTGATAGTCGCTTTGTCTCTACAGAAAGCAACGGCAACAACATTACAATTCCTTTTTTCGAAGATAACGAAATGCCATATCGTTATCTCGGTAGACAATATAGCGGTTTTAAAGAACCCGCACCACTCAATTCCGACCAAAAAGAAGGATATATTAAAAATTTATATGGAGTCGGCCCTGGCGATCCCATGTTTAATGCATATTATCCGAACTGTCAAGGCGTTTTCGGATACCACGATAATCTCGAAGGGGTTCCCGATGATGCCGTATTGACTTATTCAGTCATCGGATGTTATTCCGATCCGGCAAAGGATTTCTTCGCCGGAACGACTCCAGAAAAATTGAAAGACTTTTTGTCCGATCACAATCTCACTGCCGAGAATTATGAAAATTTCAAGGATTTCAATAAATGCTTGGTTTTCGGAGAAGTATGCGGCATAGACCTTTCAAAGAAAAATCCGCTGCCAACTGGAGAAATAAATGTAGGAATCGCAAAAACTACCGCAGAAGCGCTGTCTGCCGTAATCGCACAAAAATACCCCTCCAACAAAATTGACGAACGAACCCTGACGGTCCTCCAGTATGACATGACCGATGAAATTTCTCAAATCGATGGAAACTTTAAAATTGATGACGGCATCCATTCATACGGTTTTACTACCACAGACCCAATGGAGACTACATATGAAGTTATTTTCCCCAAAGACGTTCAATATAAGGATTCGTCAAAAATTCAAGAACCATCTGATGTTGTAAGTGCATATACAATTTTATGCGATTATAAACACCAATACGGTATAGTAAGAAGATTACTTGAATTTAAAAAGAAAGCACTCTACCACCTATGGGAAATGTATATGAAGAGCAACGAACCACTGTTGTCTCCAGGCCCCATAGCAAAAAAAATAAATGAAATAATTGGTGAAATCAATCTATTTAGAGATTCAAGTCATCCTGAACATGAAGATTATAAACTTTTCTTTCTTGAAAGTCATATAAAGGATTATCTAAAAAAATTAGAAAACACAATTGCAAATACGGTTGAGAATCCAGAAATTGTAACGATTCAAGAAGTCCCCACCAAACCATTTTATTATCCGAAAGATCCTGCCGTGATGTTTTTCGGAACAGGAATGAAGAGGATTTATGCATTTGAAGATTCTACAAAAGACAACCCTCTTTTATGTCTGACATCTCCATTGACAAATGAAGATGCTGACAAGATAAAAGACTTAATATCTAAGCTAATTTTTAATTCTGAAATAGATAGGGATAGTTATTTAAAGTATCTCATCATGACCGTAATGCTTGACCAAAATCTTCTGAATGCTCTCGGGATATCACTTAGCATAACGGAAAAATATTCACCCATCATGGTCAATACAAAACCATATGATGAAGAGCAGTTATTTATGGAATGGATGTCAAAATTCCATAACAACTATACAGACAGCAAGCCAACCAGTTCGCTGCAGCATGGAGATACAGATTATGTCTATACTGGAGAAAAGAATGAAAGAGGACGGTGGAGCTTAGGAACTTCAGTACTTACACCACACGGTGTCTGTAACCTTTCAGACAAGATCAACTGGTTCATAAAAAAACATCCTAATTTGCCTTGGGATGGTGATCTTAAAGAACTTGAAAAAAATATAAGGGAAATTCCCGCCATATCCCAAAACATGGCTGGATTTACCATAAATTTGTCTTCCTTAAAATACGTTTTCCAGAAGACGATGAATGACAATAGACTGCTAAAAGATGATGTAACAGAAAAAGTGTATAAATGCCTTTATGAAGAACGTAGAAGTTATGAAACAACCCCCGAAAGGTTTTCAATTGTATATAATTCCGACGTCATTCCATTGAGGGAAGGCTTTTTGGACCTTGATAAACTGTCGATTGTATCCACATTCGGAAACGTGAGACCCGTTTTCAGTAGTGATGAAAAAATTTCAGAATATAGGCAATATATCTCAGAAAATATTTGTCGAAGCGCTTATACACTTGACGCCTGTAAGCCAAATACACTCAACGAGTGCTTTTTGCCACTGGCACTTACGACTCCAGCAAGACTGACATCATATTTTATTTCCAAAAAAATCGAATCTACAAAATCAAGTTCACTTTCAGGAACTTCGCCAATCATAGCAATAATAATGCCTGACATGCTCAACAGAAATCTAGACATCTTTGATAGCACGGGTGAACTACTAGGTGTAATAAAGAGAATTTATAAAAAAGGCGAAGAATCAACACAACAAGTTGAAACCGGAAGTTTTTCCACAATCAATAAGGATTATTTGGTAAAAGACAAACGAACAGTTAAATTTATAGACATCCTTACAAATGATGATTCCTGTTCTTTCACAAAAGGGCGTTCCTACTTGTCCGAACTAATGAATCTCATTGACGCAAAATTGAATAAAACCATTTCAATGGACAAGAACGATTTTATTTTCGGACGCATTCTTGTGCTAGCGCAAATGAGAATTGAGTTAGAGTACCTTGGAGGAACGGAATTCTCGAAAACGGACGAAGCTATTGCGAATCTAGATGACAAAGGACTTTCTGCACAGGAATTCCCAGTAATGATTGGCGATATTGATCGAGTCTCTGATGGTGTGATATGCGGCTTTTATGGGGATAAAGATAAAACACAAGGCGGCTTTGTTGCCGATGACTTTAAAAACTGTTTTGCCACTTTTGGCTATGATACCCAAGACAACGAATTTATCAAGGCGGCTCCGCCGACAGTCTCAGGAAAAGATAAAGTACCCCCAAAAATCACATTGCTGCTAGACCCTTCGTTAATGGTTACATTATCTACAGGATTCCTCCCCGTAGAGCAAATTCAGATCAATGCGAAACATACGGATTTCAGCCGCATGAATTTAAAGTATGCTGAAATGAATACTCTTATTTCTGAAGAAGAAAAAATATTGTTACCAGACTTTACAAATGGAGAACATTTCACAAGAAAATACCCAATACAAGAAGATAAATCTACCAAAAATGAATCAATCAAATACAAAGACATTGAAGTTGTAAATAACCTACATACAAGTTCAATAACCAAAACAATTATCACCGATGGTTTTATCGCAAAACATACAGAGAATCAATTTTAACAAAACAAACAAACAAACAAATAAAAAGGAATTAAAACATTATGGGAAAAATAACAGCCAAATTTTCCGAAGGAATTTTCTTTTCGAACAATAATGAAAATAAAGAAAAGAATGATTTCTACTTCAATATTTTTGTAAGTGGCAAACCACGCGAAAACAACAACAATGAACAGGGATTTCCCCAAATATATATATTGGGGTTAGAGCAGCTTTTTACAAATGATGAATCCATCGGCAGTACAATGGATGATTTTGCAAGTTCGTTTGACACAAACGGAAACGAAGATTGGAGTATTTCATATGGTGAATCGCCGTATGGCAAGTGCTTAATCGTTTCTTGTGCAGCGAATAAAATAAAAGAAAATATGTCTGTTGTATTCCAGTTGTCAAAAAGGTATGAATTTACCGCAGAATTTAAAGATAAAGAATCCATCGGTGTAAAGGTATATTTTGATAATTTTGACACGATTTTTTCTGACATAGATAAAAATATAGAACAAATTTCGATTGTAACCGCCTATGAAATGCCGTATATTGATGAATTTGAAGTATTAAATTCAAAAGGCGATAAAGTCAAAGCGATACCTGATGAAGAATTTGGAGAAATAAGTTGGTCATTTGGAAATGTTGAAAAAGTTTCCGCATCTTTATGTGATGAAACCGGTATTGAAGTAGCAAATATCCCCCCCCATCGTGTAAAAATTGACAAAGACAGATGGTTTAAATTATTCGCTGAAAAAAACGGATGCAAGATATCTCGGACATTATTTATAAAGGATGCGTATTTTATAAATAATACAGACGACTGGAACGTATTTGCGGCAGCTGTTAACGATGGAAACACGTATGCAGATAAGTTAGTAGTTCTCGGTGCGGACATCACTGTTTCTCAAAAAATCGGCAATTCGGATACGAACAAGTTTTTTTCCGGTACATTCGATGGCAACGGGCACACAGTCACCGCCAACATCGAAGGCATGGCCTTGTTCAACCTTATCAAGGGCGCAACCATCAAAAACCTTACCGTGGCTGGCACAATTACCGGCGGGATCCATACTGCAGGCGTTGTGGGGTATTCGAAGGGTTCGGGGAACAAGATAGAAAAGTGCATTGTTACAGCTACGATTAATGGGGGAACGCACATTGGGGGCGTTCTCGGACACGGTTGCAGCAGTGATATCGTCATCGACAATTGCGTATTCAAGGGCTTGCTTAATGGCGGCAACATTGCCAAGGGCGTATTTTTTGGCTGGGGCGACGATGGTGGCGCAAAGAGCGTTACAAATTGCCTTTACATTATGCAAAATGACCAAAACAAAGACTACCTCGACCTTGCGAATTTGAATGCTGGGAGCGTGAGCGTGGTAAACTGTTACAAGACAGCAGACATCGGAACGTATGGCTCGCTAGCATACTTGACGAAGCCTTCCGACTTCAGCACCATTGAAAAGACTGCCGTAGACGGCACCAAATATTACGTCCCAGGTTTGCCTTCGGGCCGCGGTACTGAGAAGGATCCCTACAAAATCAACGATGAGAAAGACTGGAACGCTTTTGCGAAATTGGTTTCTGGAAAAGATATGGATTTTGCAAAAACCTACAAAGGCGAGCATGTACAGCTCAACGCAAATATTACTGTATCAAGAACTGTCGGGAAAAGAATCAGCATGCAGAAATGGCTACCTTTTTCTGGCACATTCGACGGCAACGGATACATTATTACAGCAACAATTAAAGACGAGAATAGTGTTGGTACATCGTTATTCTGGGAAATCGAAGATGCAACTATCAAGAACCTAACCGTAAAGGGGGACATTACAGGTGGACGCCATGCTGCAGGTCTTGTCGGTATTTCAAAGGGAACTGGAAACAGTATTATAAATTGCGTCGTGGCCACGCATGTTTCCGGGGGAGAATTCTACGACAATCCATACGGCAAAGACGAAAATATGTCATACCTCGGTGGCATTCTCGGACACGGCACGTCCAGCGATGTTTCAATCGAAAACTGTGTTTTCAAAGGAACACTTGAGGGTGGCAAAAAAGCCAAAGGCGTTTTTATAGGATGGGTCGATGATAAAGGCAAGCAGTGCGTGTCACGCTCTCTCTACATCCAGCAGGAGGGCCAAGACACAGAAAATCTCGATCTAGTGAAGACGGACGTAGGCCATGTGGACATAACAGAGTGCTACAAGACAGCTGACGTCGGAACGTATGGCACACTAGTATACTTGGAGAAACCTTCTAGCGGCAATTACATTGAAAAAATAGCCATAGACGGTACCAAGTTTTATGTTCTAGCTTAACTTTCTAGCAGTATCACTGGAGCAGCCACCTACATTATTTTGTCAATGAGAACGACTGAAATAATTTTGCAAAATTAGTACCGGAAAAGTTTCAACATCAGATTAACGCTACATGTTCTATCGCTTTCTGGATTTTCAATAATTATTTCAGTTCGTTTTTCTTTTTTTTGCTCACAAAAATATTTCAGTTTCGGGCAAGCGTACGATTTATTCAGATTAATAATTTGTCAAAAAATATACACGTGGGGATAAATTCCCCTTTTTAACACAAGGAGAAAAAATGAAACTTGCTATATCCATTTCAGGCGGTGGTGCACTCGGCATCGGCCCCTTGCAGTTCATGCGCCGTTTGGAAAATGATCTTGGCATGCATCTTGCTAATGCCGGAGCGGCTTTCGCCGGAACGTCAACGGGATCCATCGTAGCGGCAGGCCTTTGCAGCGGCATGACAGCGGCACAACTGTATGACCTTTACAAAAAAAATTTGCCTGCTATTTTCACCAAGGTGAAAAAGAATTTTATCTATAATTTTTTATTTCCAAATTACCACCTTTACAACAACTCGAATCTCATAAAGCTTTTGCAGCAAAATTTCCGTTACAGCATGTACCAGTTCAAGAAACCCATCTTCATTCCTGCAACTTTCATGAATGGTGAAAGTGTCGAAAAAGTTTGGGATCGTGGAGACGGAAATACTGCTCAATGGTTTGCGGTGCTTTCCAGTTGCTCCGCCCCTACGTATTTCGATCTGGTGAACCGCGATAAAGATGGCAAAAAAGAAATTTACTGCGATGGCGGATTGTGGTCGAATGATCCCATCATGATTTTGGAATCCGGTTTGAACAGGGTCAAGGAATACAAGGACAATTACAAGATTCTCTCGTTCAATACAGGAATGCAACATCCAAATAGCGTTCCCAAAAATAAAAATGGCATTGATTGGGGCAAGTACCTCCTGCAAGAATGGATTGCACGTACAGGCCAATCTGGATATTTCGAGGCTTGCGCGAATATCGGTGCAGAAAATGTTTATCGTGTCGTCCCCAAAGTCAACGAGACATACGCCATGGACGACTTGTCGATTATCGACAAGATTTCCAACATCTGGGACGCCCTCTACAATGATATCGGCAAGGAAGTATGCGACTTTGTCAAATCAACTGAACCTTCAGAAAAAATAACGCCGGATAATTGATTTTAAAGTTAAGCTAACGTTTTCATGAGTCCCTCCCGGGGCTCATTTTTCATTTCAGGAATGTTTTTTCAGGGATTGCGACTTGATTACAATAACAAAAAAAATTTACAAAAATAAAATGAGTAAAAACCGTCATGAATGCATTTAATTAAGTGGATAGAGAAAAGCACAATAACTTAAAAGGAGTTAATTTATGAATAGTAAAACATCCCCAGAAAACAACAATTTAAATGTTGCCACACCGTTTAATGGATGCGATCCAAGTCGTTGGATGACGGATGACGATTTTATAAGAAGTCGGCCTTTAAATCAGATAACTTTATTAGGATCTCATGATTCTGGAATGAGTGTATATAGAAGAGATACCGCACTTGTTCATAAAGGCAATGTTATAACACAAACCTGTGACATCAAACAACAATTGGAGTATGGAGCACGTTTTTTTGACATAAGACCCGTAATGTCAAACGACGGAGATTTTTATTGTGGACATTTTTCTAATCTAGCTGTTGTGGGATGGGAAGGTGCATGCGGACTACAGCTTCATGAAGTCATTGATCAAATTAACGATTTCTGTCAAGATAAAAAGGAACTTGTTATTTTAAATATAAGTGGTCAAGGAGGCGATGAAAATTACATCAACATAGACAATCATTATAAGGATTTTGAACCACAAGATTATGGCTACTTAATTGATAGACTTAGAACAACAAACAATCGTTGTACATGTAACAATTCCCTTATGCCGCATGGTGGTCAGGTTACTCCCAAAACCATCGGGGAGTTAACAGCAGAAAAATCAGTTGTTATAATTAGAGATAAAAGAAATTTTAGTCAAGGAGAATTTTGTACACAAGACCAATTACCAATTTTCAATCACTATGCCGGAACAGACGATTATGAAACAATGCGTGATGACCAATTCAAAAAAATGATGACTTACGCAAACAATCCAAATGAACTATTTTTGCTATCTTGGACTTTGACCCAAAAAGGACTTGATGTCATTGATAAATCAATACTTGAATTAGCAACGATAGCCAACAGCCACATAGGAGAAATCTTCCCTAAAGTCGAATCAACTGGGAAATTTCCAAACATTGTTTACTTAGATAAAATAGACAACTACGATGGTTTCTCATGCATTCAAAAAATAAATGAATTAAGAAAAAGATAGTCAGTCCGGCTAAAGGCCCTTACTGTCCCATCGTTCTTTAACATAAACGACAAAAATTCAAGCCCCTCCCGGGGCTTTTTTTTCATTTTTTTCTATTTTAATTTCATGATTACCTCGATTATCCTTACTATCCTTTTTATTCTTGGAGACGCGGGCGTGCTGTTCATGAGCCAGGCGAGTTTTGGGAAGATTCCGCAGGGCAAGCGCCTGGAACGCGTCAAGCAGTCGCCGCATTACGACATTAAGAAAAAGCAGTTCGTGAACGAAGAAAAGACGGAATTCATGACGGGCCACAAGAGCACGCTCACCGTCTGGCGCGAGTTCATGTTCAACAATAAAAAGAACACCGTCCCGGACACCGCCCTTCGCGCGATCAAGACGGATGTCAAAACACTCCCTGCCGACAAGGATTGGCTTGTTTGGTTCGGGCATTCGTCCTATCTGCTGAACTTGTCCGGGAAAAAGTTTCTCGTGGATCCGGTGTTTTACAAGGGCTCTCCTGTTGGTTTTGCGAACAAGATGTTCAAGGGCACGGACATTTACAAGCCTGTCGACATGCCGGACATCGACTACCTGGTCATCACCCACGACCATTGGGACCACCTGGATTACGAGGTGGTCACGGAACTGGAGCCGCGCGTCAAGAAGGTGGTTACGGCGCTTGGCGTGGGTTCGCATCTGGAGTACTGGCACTACCCTGTCGAAAAGCTCCTGGAGATGGACTGGTGGGATTCCACGCAACTGGAGAGCGGTTTCAAGGTCACGGCGACTCCGGCAAGGCATTTTTCGGGGCGCGACTTGAACAAGAACAAGACATTGTGGGCTTCATTCGTGCTTGAGACGCCCAAGCGGACTATATGGATTGGCGGCGACGGCGGTTATGGCAAGCATTACGCAAAGATCGGGCAAAAGTTCCCGAATATCGACTTGGGGATTCTCGAAAACGGGCAGTACAATCCGGACTGGGCGCAGGTCCACACGATGCCGCAATTTTTGGGCCAGGAGATGAAAGACCTGAATGCCGCCCGCTACATCACGGTTCACCATTCCAAGTTCTGCCTGAGCAAGCATCCGTATTACGAGCCGCTCGAAAACGCAAAAAAGGCCGCCAAGGAATCTGGCAAGCCTTTGTTCATGCCGCTTATC
>JAEEGK010019271.1_pt1 | contig 14652 bp, 14 predicted proteins | sample 8958771 | NCBI WGS metagenome assembly JAEEGK01 (sample SAMN16246547, study PRJNA631951) | gut metagenome | biome: gut microbiome; feature: rumen; material: SC-attached | host: Bos | place: Iran: Karaj | collected 2018-10
AAAAGAACCATTTCAGCTTTTCTGTTTTTAGTAATTCCCTCTGCCGCAAAGCTTACCTCCGTAAAGAAAAGTCAGCTCCCCATACTTCATTTCTTTTTATATCCCCAAAAGTCTGCGCATGGTGTCCGGCTCGGAAGCATAGTCCAGAGCAACGTCCTCACCGATCTTCCCGGCCCTGTACAGTTCGATCAGGCTCATGTCCATGGTCTTCATCTCCTGTTTTGCGGAAGACTGCATTGCAGAGCCGATCTGATGGCCTTTTCCCTCTCGTATCAAAGTCCTTATCGCATTGTTCGCTTTCAGGATCTCAAAAGCGGGAAGCTGCTTTCCGTCAACTCCCGGCACAAGCTGCTGGGAAACGATGGCCTGCAGCACCATGGACATCTGGAATCTCATCTGCTGCTGCTGAGCCGCAGGGAACACGTCTATGATCCTGTCGATGGCATTCGACGCTCCCACCGTGTGAAGTGTGGAAAGCACGAGATGTCCGGTCTCCGCTGCCGTCATCGCGATCTCGATGGTCTCGAGATCTCTCATCTCTCCCACCAGGATCACGTCCGGCGACTGGCGCATGCCCGCGCGGAGCGCTTTTGCATAGCTTTCGCTGTCGAGGTTGATCTCCCTCTGACTCACTATGCTCTTCTTGTGCTTGTGAAGGAACTCGATGGGGTCCTCCAGTGTAAGGATGTGGCAGTTTCTTGTTTCGTTGATCCTGTCGATGATGTAAGAGATGGTCGTGCTCTTTCCGCTTCCCGCAGCACCCGTCACAAGCACCAGGCCCTTTTTAAGGTTAGCCAGGTTCATGACTGTATCCGGGATCCCCATGCTCGCGTAATCCGGCAGTGAGAAGTTCACGACTCTCAGTACTGCACTACAGGATCCTCTCTGCTTGAAAACATTAACTCTGAAACGTCCGATCTGGGGCACGGACACGGAAAAATCATCGTCTCCCGTTGTCGTGAATCTCTTGCTGTCCCTGTGAGCCAGGTCGTAAAGTCCGTCCGTTATCTTTTTTGTGTCATCCACCCACAGCTTGTTCTCATCCTGTTTTATCAATATGTTTTCAACCTTGTAGGTGATGGGTTGTCCGACAACAAGAAAGATGTCGGATGCGTGTTTTTCAACCGCTGTTCTTAAAATGTCCACGAGTTCCATAGTTTAATTCTCCGTATCCGGGCGTCCCGCCCTTTGAATCGTCAGTCCGGGAGGATCAATTCGTATCCGCCTTCCGGCTCTTCCTTAACAAATCTCCATTCCGTAACGTCAAATCCGCTGCCGTCTTCTTTAAACACCGCCGTCGCAGCGATCCCGGCTCCGCTCTCTTCATCTTTTTCCGCGTACATCCGTACCACGTACTTTGTATCTTTCCCGCTTCCCTCGGCTACAACCTCGGTCACGAAGGGGATGTCTTTGATCCTTGCGATCTTTTCAGCCTGCGGAACATCTTTGCAGACCGTTTCGTTCACGGCCGCGAGGGTCATCTCCGCCAGAGTCTCCAGTGCATAGTAGTCGCGGACCGCTTCCGCCGTCTTCTCCGCCAGCTTCTTTTCGTTCTGCGCGGATCTGAGTGCCAAAAGCGCGAACACCACCATGGACACAACGAGCACTATCAATATGACTGAAGGCGTCCCGAGACCCACATGAGTGTCTTTTTCACCGATCTTCATCCGACACCTCCGCTTACGTATTTTTTCGCGGAGAGAGAGTAGATCTCTCCGCTGTTTTCAAAATCGTTCACTTTGCTGACCCTGATCTCGTAAGTAATCAATGCGCCTTTTTCCGTCTTTTCCTTTTCTGAAAAGATCGTAAGCATATATTTTCCGACCGCGCCCGTTTCGCGCCAATCCTTGTCATAGTACTTCACCATGTAATCCCGGCCGCCGGCGCTTAACGTCCTGAAGCCCTGCTCTTCCGCCCAGCCGTCCGCATCCGCGGAAGCAAGCGCAAATTCCATAACGGATTCCGCTCTTATCACAGCCTTACTCATCTCATCCGCGCTGCTCCTGATCTTCTCGGTGGAAGCAAACATCCTGAGCAAAAATACGCTGATTATCGCAAAGAAGGATATCGCTATGACAAGTTCCGCCATCACCGCGCCGTGGTGCGATGTAAACTTTCTGTCCATGCTCCCTCCTCTATCTCGTTCCCGAATTGACCGCTATGTACATGCTTTCCTGCTTCCCGTCCACGTCCGTTGCGGTCACGGAAAGCAAGCCGTTGTTTTCTCTTTTAAAATCAAAGGCAGAGACCTGCACCACTTCAAAGCCGTTCTCGGGCTCGAATTCCGTGCCCTTTTCGTGGTAGTACTCCCTGAGGCAGCCGTTGTACCAGTATATGGCTGTTTCATAGACCGTTCCGTCGTACTCCTCGTAGAGGAGCAGCATCTCTGTTCCGTCCCTGTCTTTAAGCTCCACCGAGCCTTCCCTGTCGTTCTGCCGGACCTTGGTCGCCACGTAGGAAATGGAAGTCCTGAGCTTGTAGTTTTCCACATTGCTCACCGCGATGTTCTTGTACTCCATCACGCCCACCGCAACAAGTGCGATTGCGCAGACCAGAAAGATCGCGGTAACGATGTTCATGCACAGGTTGTATATTCTCTTGGATCTTTTTTCCTCTGCTCTCATCCGTTATTTCCGTTCATAAACTTCTATAGTGGGCATCACATTGGATGCGAAGGTTTCATAGAAAATGAAATACTTGTCTTCGTTATAAGTAAACGAATAGTTTTCCTTAAGGTAGTCGATGTCCGGGGGGTAGAGCCCTTCCACGGAATAGCACTCGACCGCCGCGCGCATGGCGTTCTGCTTGATCATCAGCAGGCTCTGCTTATCGTAGACCCTGTTCACATAAGTTACCGCAAAGATCATGAGAACCGTCACGATCAGAAAAACAGTCAGTTGGCGGACAAGTTCCCACCGTCTGCTCTTTATGATCTTTTGTTTTTCAGTCTGTTCCATGGTCATTCCTCATCAGATCGATGCGATCACGCTGATCAAAGGTATCAATACGGTCAAAAGGATCACGCCCACAAGCACCGAAAGGAAAAGCACAAGCGCCACTTCGATCTTTGCCGAAAGTCCGCCCAGCTTCTCGCCGATCTCCTCATCCTTACGGTCACTGAGCTTTTCAAGCACGCGATCTGCCACGCCGGACTTTATGCCCACGTTCAGCATCCTGCCTTCCATCCCCGAAAGGATCTCGCTTCCGCAAAGCACTTCATCCAGCGACGCGCCGGCCTTCACCATTTCGCACGCCTTCCCCGCCATCTCGAGCGTCCTCGGATCGTCGGGAAGCTCTGCCGCTCTTTCGACAGCTTCTCCCGTCTCCATACCGCTGTTCACCATAAGAGAAAGTCCCGCAAGGAAACGTCCCTTTCCGAGTCTGTTGGAAAGTCCCGCCGTAAAGGGGAGCGTGTTTATTATGCTTGAAAGATCGCCCGCGCCGTTTCTGAGCCTGTAGATCACCAAGGACATCAGGAGGATCAGCACCACCGCAAAAACTATGCACGCTGCAACCCTGCTGACCGTGAGGCCCGTGCTCATCATTGCCACAGTACCCGAAGTCTTGTTGTCCAGTTCGTTAAAGACAGCCTCAAACATGGGCAGGATCTTCAAAACAAGTACAAGAAGGATCACAGCCATCATCGAGAAGAGCATTATCGGATAGGTGATGACGTTCTTGACGCCGGATCTTACCGCGCTTTCTCTCTCGTAGTAGGCTGCGAGCGAAGTCATTACTTCTTCCAGCTTACCTGTCCTTTCGCCCACTTCTGTCATCTGTATCATATAATAGGGGAAAGCTCCCGTCTCACGCAACGCTTCGCTTAAGGGACTTCCCGCCGTCAATCTGTCGTCCACGCTTTTAAGTATGTCCTTTGCCGCCTTGTCTTCCAGCTCCTCATAGAACAGATCCATCCCCTCATAGAGTGTGATGCCTCCGTTTAACAGCATGGCGATCTGCGAGCAAAATGTCGCCGTTTCATCTGCCGAAAACTTCCTGTTTCCCTTCTTCACAATGTTCCTCCCTAAATTACAAACCACGTCAACCTCAAAGCGGCTGTTTCCGCTTATTATTGCAACTCATCGGCAGGCTTCCCGCCGACCGCAAACCGTTATTCCTATAATAGCATAATCACTTGTTTTGCGCAACCAAGGTTGCTGTTCTCACGCATAAAAAGAGCGGGTATTGCCCCGCTCAATCTCTGTCTTTAATTATCTCCTCAAGGATATCTGTAGCATTTACTACCATCTTGGGGCAAACACTTGAAAACAATCCTTTTTCTCTTACCGTCTTAATTCCCTCGGGCGTCGTAATGTCATACCCGAGGATCTCATTGCATAGGCAGGAGCCGTTCTTTTCCTTAAATCGCTCCATCATCATATCGTTAAGCAGGTTTGATCTGCTGCGCTCCTCGGGATCTCCGAGGCGGGTCTCTCCGTACATCAATCCCAGCACCATCAGTGCTCCGGTACATGCGCCGCACACCTGTCCCTTTCTCATTCCGCTGCCGAAGCAGGATCCAAGCCTAAAGGCCTGCTCCTCTGTTATTCCGCACTCTTTTGAAAAAGCGGCAAGCACTGCCTGGGAACAGTGCATATGATTTGAAAATATCTCCAGCGCCTTATCCCTTCTGTTGTCCATGGTCTCCTCCTTATATGCCCCGTTTTTGGGTATTTTGAACAGGTTACCGCAAAAGAGCGACCTCGTCAACATAATTCGTGTGTATTCTCAGCGAAACTGCCGAATACTCCGGCACCGTATAGTTGAACTTCCCGGAAAGTCCGCTTACTTCTGTCGTTACAAGTGTCACTGCTTCCTTTTTCCCAAGGACGTTGTCATCTCCGGGAGTTTTTCCCGAAACAGTGTCGACGGTTGCTCTTCCCGTAAGATCCTTTACGTTTTTAAGATCGATGGCGAATGTCTTGGGGAAGGATGTCACGTTCACAAGCTTTATTATGACATCTCCCGTCTCTTCATCGATACCCGCAACCTGATAGGCCTCGTAGGACTGCTGCTCGCCGGTATCGTAATCTATGTAGAGAGCGTCGTTAAGGTAGCACTTTACGGAAGTACCGTTTACCACGATCTTTATCCGATAAGTCTCGTTGGTGCGGATCTTGCAGGTCTTGACATTTCCCATTTGGTCGGACTTGGCACCGCCTTGGACCTGCTGCAGGCAGGAAACGGTGTTGCCCCATCCTCCGATGTTCCAGAAGAAGTTATTATTCTTATCCTTTACTCCGAAGGGGATCAGGAATCCTTCCGAGCCCGAAAGCTTTGTGGCTTCAAGAGTGTAGGTGTAATTGGTCCAGGACGCATCTCCGAAATAGGCCGCAGCGCCCGTGTTTCCATACTTTGCAACATCATGGTTCCTGTCGGACTGCACCAGCGCACCGTCCTCGACCTTCCACTTTCCGTCGGAGATCATGGTCCACTTCCTGATATCACCGTCGCTTTCAAAATCGCAGGCTGCCAGCTCTTCGCCGGTGTCGTTGTTCACGATCTTTATATTGTCAAACTTAGCCGCTGTCGACCATGTTGCTACACCGACTTTTCCGCCGACTTCAAACGAAGTTCCGATCATATCCATTTCGGATCTGATGATCTTCGTTGCAACGTTCTTCGAAAAGAGCTGCTGCATGTAATAGTTCACGGAAGGCGTCACCTCGCGGTTATTAAACCAGATGAGGTCCGGAGCCCAGTGAGTCGCCGTGGTATTACCGAAGAGCGGTGCATATGCCGCCATAACGACGATATCTGAATTCCTCTCAAGCCCCGTCATGTATGAAGCTTCTGCAAGCGCTGCCCGGAGCGTGTTTGATCTTGCCGCGTATTCACCGAGAAATACGTTGATACCGCCGCAGTATTTGCTGTCTTTGAAGTCTTTTATGTCCCTTGCATAGTTTTCCGGATCATAATAGTCATTATGCGATAAAAACCACTCGGGAGAGTTGTAGTAGTGGTGGTCGATCGCCCCCGCAAACTCCTGCATGTTCGTGGTGTTATGATCCTTGAGCCAGCCTGATGCATAGTTGTATGCCGCATAGTGGGCGTTGTTCTCTCCGTCCCGGAGTCCCGCGGAGTAGATGAGTTCAATGTCTCCGTACATAGCGGGATTCTTCTTTTTCGCTTCCTCAAATGCATCGACAAACGCAGAGTAATGCGAGAAGAAATCCTTTCCGAACTGCTCGTTTCCTATGCATATGTACTTTAATTCAAAAGGCTCCCTGTGACCCATGGCGATTCGAACTTTTCCCCACTTGGTAGTCTCGCCGCCTCTGCAGAACTCCACAAGGTCGAGCGCATCGTCAATATATCTCTGCATCCCGGCTGAATTTAAGGGAACCGCATAGCTGTCTCCCTGTCCCATACAGGAAATTCCGCAGTTTAAAACCGGCACACCCACCGCGCCGATATCCTCGGAAAGAAGGAAGAACTCGTAGAAGCCCAGGCCATAGGTCATGAACGACGGGTAATTGTCATTCGTGAGCTTTTCATCGGTCCATATGTTCTGCCCCATCTTTCTTGCGGCCACGTCACCGTATGTGCCGTTGAAAAGAAGCGGGTCCCTGTTTTCGTCAACACCGATGGAATCCTTCCAGTCATATGCAAGGTTTAATCTGTAGCCCTCGATAACACACCCGCCGGGGAATCTCACGAATCCGGGTGAAAGTGCTTCAAGCTTCTCCGTCAGATCCTTTCTCCAGCCGTTCTCGCGACCCTTGTATGTATCCACCGGGAAGAGCGAGATCATGTCAAATGCGACTGTTCCCCTGTCTATCAAAACCTGGAGATAAACGTTTTTGTATGCCGTGACATCTGAAGTTAGCTCAACTTCAAATCTGCGCCACTCATTTGGGTCAATCACATAAGGGTAGGACCGGGCATCATCCGGAGCAAGGCATATCTCTCCTGTCGCGGCAATGTCTTTTCCCGCGCGGAGGTTCACATATATGCTTCCTGTGTATGGTTCAAGAGTCTTAACGTAAAAGGACATGCGGTAATTCTTTCCTTTTTCGATAGCCATACCCTCAAGGAAGCCCTTGTTTTCTATGCCTGCGGGCGCGTCGCTCTCATTCTTTAACACAACGTAATTTGTATTGTTCAGGTTGAGACCGCCTTCTTTATCGCCCTTTGTAACTTCGGCTGTGATCTTTCCGACCTTCGACCAGGCGTGCAATTCATTGTTTTTGGCAACATTTCCGAACTCGAAAGAGCGGTTCTGCACCATCTCGGCATAAAGACCTCCGTCCGCCGCAAAATTGATGTCTTCAAAGAAAATGCCGTAAAGCATATCACTCACGTCGTGGATCTCGTCAGAAACATCAACCTTCAGCACATAGTTCGATTCCCGTTCGGAATACTCTCCAACCGTACCTGCCTCAGCGTACACCGCCTTCCTGTCCTTTTCGGGAACGGGTGTCACAGTATAGGCAGATGCCGGTGCCGGATCTTCCGCAGGCAGGTCCCCGTTATTGTCGTTTTTGTTTCCGCATCCCGCAATCGCTGCAGAAATAACCGTCAATGTGATCAAAGTGAATAATCTCTTCTTCATATATCCTCCAAATGTTACTGTTCACAGATATGCAAGGTGCTAAAACTCTGAAAGTTCACTTTCAAAGAGTTTCAGCACCTTGCATACAACGGGGTCCCTCCCCTGCTTCGCAGCGGTCCTCCCCGTTGTCATATAATCTGCGTAGCAGTAACCGCCCCCGCTTAATGAGCAAGTAGCTACAGCGTTAGGGCGATGTGAACAGTAACCTCCAAATAAAAGCAGAAAAATTATATATGCAAAAAGGGTGTAAATCAAGATGGAATGCAGTATAATGATGTCGTGCGTTTCCTGTTGTTTAAACACTGTTCAATGGAGAAAAAATGAAAGCATGTATTATTCAATTAACAGATGGCAATATGTCTTCAGAGTGGTGGAAAGATATCATCGGCCATTTTGTAAGAACCGGGGATTTCCTTGAAATACGCTGTTGGAAAGATGAACAGGACGAGATCATCCGTGCCTCGCGATACGGAGAATTCAAAAATGTCGGAGAAGAAGTAGTTTTTACAGGTACTGTAACAAATGCTTTATTAAATGAACTGCTGACTTATGAATCCGAAGATAAAGCCATTTATAATAAGATGCCCGGATATTTTGCGGTCAGACTGCAAGGCTCTCATTATAAGATCAGCAGTGAACACTACGGAACGGAATTATATGTTTCTGTTGACGATGACAAGGAAATAGCTTTTCTGAAAGAAGTAACCGACAGATATGAAGATTGTTTCAGCATAATGGTACAGAATTAGGGGTTAGGTATAATACTTAATACAAACCTTAAAAAAGCGACAATCATTCTTTACCGGTGATAATCCGGAATAGTTATTCTGTGATAGCTTTTGGTTAAATCCTTCCACCTCCGGAACCGGCATTCGCGCTTCCTTATCATTTCGTTGCTTTCAGCGGGAACCCCATTCATCTATCGTGCATCCGTGCATATTGCGTCAATGCACCCTATTCCGATATACTTCCTCCCATCGATATCATGATCTGCTCACACCTATCTTCAAACCTGACGATTTCCTTGCAGATCAGATACACCGAATCCGAATATCTTGTCCCAAGTATCTTCATCGCTTCTTCCGATGAACCTTTTCCTACTTTATCGATCTCTGCGTTTGACAGAAAGACGCGTTTCCATTTCAAGCTCTTCCCAAGCCTGATGATCTCATCAACGCATTTTTTGTATTCCTGCAGCTCTGCTTCATATGACCGATCGCTTATCGCACTTTTGGATAAAGTAAACTTTGTAACCCTTGGCGTTGATATGGTCCACATATCAGGTTCATTCGGGGTATGCTCTATTGAGTACGAATAACCGGAATCTGTACCGGTTATTCTCTGAGAATTCCGGGAATAAACCAGGGCCAAAAAAATGCCTGATGCAATGCATATCAGAACTATGACCCCTATGATGATCTTATGACTTTTCATTGTTGCTTCTCCCTACGTCAGAATATGTCAGTCCGAGCTTCCTATTGCCGGATCAAGCGCTACACATATGCATTTTATCAAGAGTTGTCATATATTACAACTGTTTCAGCAATACTTGTGCTTGACCTGTGCTTGGCCGGACCCATGGTGGGCAAATGAAGTAAGGGCCAAGCGATAAGGGCATCGGAAATCCACTTTTGGAAGTTTTCCGATGCCTAAAGAGGGCAACTGAAGTTACGGCCAAGCGAAAAAAGCATCGGAAATCCACTTTTGGATGCTTTCCGATGCCTAAAGTGGGCAAATGAAGTTAAGGACAAGCGAAAAAAGCATCGCTGTTCTTTTCTTTTTGGTGTTCTTCATCCTGTTTTCCTCTCTGAAAATCTATACCATATTCTTCAGAGGTTGCCAAGTTCCCTCAAATGATTGTCGAGTTTGTCACCAAGCCTTGAATGAATAGGCTAAAGCATCTATACTTGGGTTAAGAAAAAAGAAAGGTAATTATGCATATGCGATTAAGATCAAAAGCATTGTGTCTGCTCACGCTCAGTTTTGTTCTTGTGGCGGGATGCGGAAAAAGCGCCGAGGTCGAGCCGGCAAACGATAAAACTGAAACAGTTCCCAAGGGGGAAACAACCATGACAGAATCAACCAATCCCATCGAGGAAGCCATAAAGCAGGAAAGGACTGCAGTGGAAACACCTGCGCCCACGGCCGCTCCCAACGACGAAAAAACGCCGACGGCCAAGATCGAGAAATCCATTCCTTTTAAATACACTTCGCTTCGGGTGGTGGATTGCGGAAAAATAGAAAAGATAACATACACTTCGAAAGATTATTTCGGAGATGAGTCGGAAGTTCAAAAAGATGCTTTTGTTTATCTGCCCGCAGGCTACGATACATCAAAGAAATACAATGTGCTCTACCTTATGCACGGAATCGGCGGCGATGAATATGAATGGGGCATGACGGGGGCTACCTCAAGAGTAAAGTCCATCATGGACAATCTCATCTATTACGGTGATATTGAGCCTTTTATCGTGGTAACTCCCAACGGACGCTCCGCGGCCAACCATGCCAAGGACGGATCGGATTTTAATTCTTTCTATGTTTTCGGAAAGGAGCTCAGAAACGACCTGATCCCTTACATCGAGTCCCATTACAGCACCTACGCCGACAACAGCGAAGCCGGCTATGACCTTTCCCTGACCCGTGAACACAGAGCAATGGCCGGACTTTCCATGGGAGGAATGCAGACGATCAACATCGGTATCGGCGAATGCATCGACCTTTTCAGTTTCTTCGGTGCTTTTTCGGCGGCTCCCACCAGCAATTCGGCTTCAAAAACCGCCGCTTTGCTTAAGGACAGCGACTATAAGATTAATTACTTTTACAATATCTGCGGAACCAACGACGGCATTGCATATTCCAGTGCTTCCACAGCTGCCAAGAACCTTCCTTCTGTCTGTGACAAGTTCAAAGACGGCGAAAACTTTATGTGGATGGAGCTTCCCGGCGGCCATGACTTTAACATCTGGTACCTGGGCTTTTACAATTTTGCCCAGCTGGTATTTAAATAGGATTCTGTCAATCAGGCATCGCGCTGTTACGTCCGAAGCTTTACACGCAAAAAGAGCCCGAGGGAGTGACCCGCTCAGGCTCTGTCTTTAGCTTTATTATTCACTTTGGGAAGGCGCTTTCATCATCTCTTTACAGGTTTTCGTCAACAGCAGATCCTTTTATATCATCCTCGATCAGCTTCATTTTGCTCAGCATTTCCTTAACCTCCTGCTGAGCTTCTTTGACATCGTTCGCGACCGCCGTAACCTCTGAAGCGTTCTCTATGATCTCTTCCGTCAGTCTCTCGTTTTCCTTTCTCTTTTCCCGCGCCGATTCGATCTTTTCCTCGATCTCTTCCTTCTTTTCTCTTTCAGCCTTGGCTTTTTCCTTCTCTTCCTCGGCCTTCCTCTCGATGTTTTCCTTCGCTTCGTCTACGATCGTTTTTACGATCTCTTTTGCCGCGTCGTCCATGACTTTGTCGGCCTGTTTCGATGCGTCAACCATCGGATGGGATTTAAGTCTCTCGAGTTTTATCCCGTTTATCACGCGCTCCTCGTCATATATGCCTTTTTCCGCTTCATATGCTTCTTCCAGGAAAGGGGATTCGTACTCGAGAAGCTCCATCGATCTCTGCTGGTACTCCGTCATGCCCTCGGACTTGATCTTATTTAACCTTGCCCATTCTTCGGGGGTAAATCGTTCCTTGTTTCCGGGCATATCGCTTCTGAATTCTTTTTCAAGCAGTTTAAGATCGGCATCTTCGGGGCTGTCCTCCGAAACGCCGTAGAAGTCTCTTAATTCCGCCCTGCTTTTTTCAAGCGCGCCGATGGATTTCTGCGCATCTCCGATGTCTCTTAAGAGGCTGTTTATCTTATCCCTCCTCGATCTTATATCATCATCTATTTTCCGCTCATTCGAAAATGCATCGCCTACGATCTTCAACGCCCTTTTTCTCGCAGTTTCTTTCTTTGCCGCGACAGGATCGGGGATATCGTTTTTCTTTACATACCGCGATACCGCTTTTTTTACAGGCGCAGTTTTATGATTTCCCGTAAATATTTTTGTGTTTTGTATTCTCATAGGCGCTCCTCCGGAAAGATATACCTTCTCTTTCATATATCGGAAGTATCGACTGTGAAGATTATGATAAACACAAAAACAGCCTTCTTGTTTCTTTCTCCTCTCCCGCCCATGCAAAGTGATCAAGTTTTTCGATCTTAAAATACTTTGAGAGGATCTCGGTCCACTCTTCGTCGGAGACGAGAGAAAGCCTGAGTATCCCGTTGCTGAAAAGGTACTTACCTTCCTTTACCGTAAATCCGCGCTTTTCCGCTGTCTCGGGGGTTATGTGATTATTCATTCCGATGATCACCTTCGAATCTTTTTTCAAGATCCTTTTAAGATTGGAAAGAATGTCCTCTGCGATCTCAAGAGGCATCACGTCGATCACATTGCTCATAAACAATCCGTCGTAACTTTCAGCCGGCTGCTCTTTAAGCCAGTCTGTCGAAACAGCTTCACAGTCTATGCGATCGCTCACCCCAAAAACTTTTGCGTAAAGATCTGTCATAGTCTTGCTGTTTTCGGCCACATCCACTGCCTTCACCGCTTTGCAGCCATGTTTTGCGCATATTATACTTGCCCAGCCGTGTCCGCAGCCGTAATCCAGCACTCTTTCACACGAAGCCAGTTCTTTTAAAGCTTCAAAAAGCTTATTCGCCGGTGCGAGAGTCTTCCAGTCGTCCTCGCCCACTTCTTCATTCATTGTTTCCGCTATTGCTTCTTCTGTCAGTTCGTAGTTTTTATTCCAAAAATCTACCGAACTTCTGTAATCGTTTTCAAGATCTTTATTCATAATGGTTCCTCATTTTTTATAAATACTCTTTGCACTACGCTACTGTTAATGATATAATCCCCACCATGGGTATCACCTTTGGAGAAATCCTAAATGGTGGACGGTTAGCCCTCCTGACGGAGGGATTTGTGACCCTCCGTTTTTAACCCGCTGAAAAGTGGAGTCTAGGAAAGGAGGGGGATGCGTATGCTGACTATAGAAGGTCTCATCGCAGTGATCGCACTTTGCATCACCTGCTTTAGTCTCGGATATAATGTCGGACGTAATCAAAAAACACAAAAATAGCCGCCCTGTGTCCAAACATCGACGGCTATTTAGCTAAAATGTATTTGGGCTAACCGTTTACTGGTGATACCCTTTTCTATGGTCATATTAACACACGAATAGGATTCTGTCAATTAGGAGCCACTAAAAATGAACCGTTAACCCGTCCCCGGAGACTATCGACTATTTTTCTTTCACTTTAGAACCATATTCCCAAACAAGATTTTCCCAGATAGGGCTTGACTTGGAACAATAGATACTGTTTAAGCTACTACAATCTTCAAATGCCCTGTTCCCAATGCTCGTCATGCTATTCGGGATCGTTATGCTGGTTAAGCTACTACAACCCAGAAACGCCCTTTCCCCTATGCCCGTCACGCTATTCGGGATCGTTATGCTGGTTAAGCTACTGCAATAGTAAAACGCTTTGTCCCCAATGCTCGTCACGCTATTCGGGATCGTTATGCTGGTTAAACTAAAGCAATATTCAAATGCCTCGTACCCAATGCTCGTCACGCTATTCGGGATCGTTATCCTGGTTAAGCTACTGCAAAAGTAAAACGCTTTGTCCCCAATGCTCGTTATGCTATTCGGAATCGTTATATTGGTTAAGATAATACATTCATAAAATGCCTCTTCCCCAATGCTCGTCACGCTATTTGGGATCGTTATGCTGGTTAAGCTACTACAACCGGAAAATGCACTGTCCCCTATGCTCATCACGCTATTCGGGATCGTTATGCCGGTCAAGCTACTGCATCCATAAAATGCACGTTCCCCAATGCTCGTCACGCTATTCGGGATCGTTATGCTGGTTAAGCTACTGCATCCATAAAATGCACGTTCCCCAATGCTCTTTACACTGTTTGGAAAGACAGTATTCCCACATCCTGCAATCAATTCATTTGAAGATTTTACAATAATAGCATTGCAATTATTTCTCGAGTCATAATATCTATTATCTTTAGCTACCTGGATGCTGATCAAATCGCAACCTGCAAATGCACCGATCCCAATGCTTGTTACACTGTCAGGGATCATTATACCGGTTAAGCTACTGCAACCGGAAAACGCTTCGTCCCCAATGCTCGTTACGCTGTTCGGGATCGTTATGCTGGTTAAGCTACTGCAACCGGAAAACGCTTCGTCCCCAATGCTCGTTACGCTATCCGGGATCGTTATGCTGGTTAAGCTTTCGCAGTTTTTTAATGCATAGTCCCCAATGCTCGTCACGCTATTCGGGATCGTTATGCCGGTTAAGCTACTGCATCCATAAAATGCATAGTCCCCAATGCTCGTCACGCTATTCGGGATCGTTATGCCGGTTAAGCTACTGCATCCATCAAATGCCCCTTTCCCAATGCTCGTCACGCTATCGGGGATCACTATGCTCGATATATTTTTGCAAGCCTCGTTTAAGGGATAATAATAGAAATGATAATAGAATGCCGATTCCCCTATACAGGTCACTTTTATTCCATCAATCTCAGCCGGAATTACAATTACAGTATCACTACCCAGATAGCGATCAATAGATACTCCATTGTCATTAACGCTATATTCAAAGTCACTTGCCGGTGCCACCGGTATCGGTGTATTGGTTGGTAACGGTGTATTTGTCTGCTTATTGGTAGCCGTGGGAGTGGGCGTATTCGTGACCTCCATCTCCCTTCGTCCATCATCGCCGACTGTTTTTTCGACATCAGGCTCATCATATCCAATTGAAGTGTCCCTTGTCGTTAATTCCTTAACGACATCTGCGCATCCGACTGCCATAACACAGGTAAACAAAGCAAATGCCACAATTAGGGTTTTCTTTTTCATAGTCTTCTTTCCTCTTTACACTTGCTCGCCCCCACGGTAAAACAAGGGTTAACAGGTTTTTTATATATGGTTATTGTAAGGGGATGTCAATCCCCCTACACTACTGATATGCGTAGTATATCAATATTGTAGGGGGACGTCAATCCACTTACACTACTGATAT
>JAEEGK010019273.1_pt1 | contig 14651 bp, 9 predicted proteins | sample 8958771 | NCBI WGS metagenome assembly JAEEGK01 (sample SAMN16246547, study PRJNA631951) | gut metagenome | biome: gut microbiome; feature: rumen; material: SC-attached | host: Bos | place: Iran: Karaj | collected 2018-10
TATATTCAATGGTACAATAACGATAGAATTAAAAATACATTAGGTGGATTGAGTCCTGTTCAGTACAGACTTAGCAGGGAACAATCTGAGTAATATATGTCCAGTTTTTTGTCCGCAGCCCCATTTTTGATCTCATGAAGATCAATTGTAATTGATCTTGTGACTCATTAGTTCCCTTTCAGCGTAAAGGCAGAAGTAAAAAGGCGTCTATCTCGTATACTCCAAGGATTTTTTCAATGCTGAATCCAACTGATACAGCCGACGGGTTTTGTTATAGTAATCTTCTCTCAAACAGTAATGGTTACCGTTTTTTTTAACGATAGGTAGATGCTCTGCATACTGACTTAAAATTTAGCTCCTAATGGTTTCGATGCTGTCGGATCTTGTGTCTTTGCCGTCGTTTGTGCATTCATTCTTTTACCGATGTTTTTTGGACGTATATTAACCATTAATAATATTGAATAAGTACTCTTGTGGCAGATGTCACATTGAAATCCATTGATTTGAAAGAATGCTTTATTGCCTGTATTGTTTTTTGGCCTGACCAAGCTTCGTATAACTGCTTAAAAAAGCTGTCTAAGAACAATTTTCTCTCATTCTTAGAAAACTCAAAATATGCGTATTTTTGCTTATGCCAGCAATCTGTTCCCTGGTCCATATGCAACGCGTATCTACTCCCTTACACTGTCCTGACTGGAAGTCTCCCCATTAACCTGTAAGACTTTCCACCCGATTTATGGGATCAGTTTATTACAATCTATTGACAAAGGTATAAATATGATAGTGACAAAAAGGATACTTAAAGACTACTTTTCTTCAGTTAACAGAGATGATCAGAAAGAAACAAGCATAAAAATTAATGGAAGCTTCAATACTTATCTCGTTGGAAGAAACGGTGCTTTGTGCAGACACTATTATTTGAGACAGAGACTTATGATAAGTACGACAAAAGAGCAAATCAGCATAACACATGCGACATGGGAAGAAGGAAATCTTCCTAATATCAAAGAATTCACAGAAATGCTCTTTATTTGTAACAGTTGCTACATTGCTGCAAGAAACGGGATTGATCCAAGGAATGTTAAGGACAAAATTCAATCCCTTTTTTCTGAAATAAGCAACAAAAGATTCAGAATTCCTTTCATTAACGAAGTCATCGTATCAGTATCGAATACGAACGCCGGCACGGATTTAATTGCACGCGTTAATGCTAATCATGAAGCTACATCTAAAATTTGTGAAGCTGCACAAATATCCAATCGTTGCAAATTAAGTACTGACACAGTCAATACGTTTTGCAGTGATATGGCAGGTACAGTCATTAATCGAGGGGGCAACATATCTCAATGGAGTCTGTCCTATTCCTATGCTAAAGATCCAAACTCTGTCATCGATTCGGATTTTAGTTTAAAAAAACGCTCATTATCTCCATTGGTTTCAAAATCAGAAAAAGATTCATGTATATCTGCTGAAAAATCCTATAACAGACCGTGTTTCTCGTTACCATATTACCCTGTAAACAGCTTTACTCTTGAAACCAGCCGAAATCTCAACCGAGATAACTTCAGCAATGAGACAGCATACTCAAAAATACTGAAAAATTATTCTAATCAACATCTCGAAGACTGCCACTATGAAACCCAGATAAACAGCAAAACCCCGCCGACTAACTTAAGAGACGTTCATAATACTGCAGCATCAGGTTTAAAATTTGGATTACGCTCAAATTCACATTCATTCTTAAGCACAAATCAAGGATCTGAGACAAAATTAAGCTCAGATTCAGTTTCAAGATCAAGATCAGAATCCAGATCGGAAACTGCTCAACAAGAATTAACGGCAGTCGGCAAAAATAATTATAACAACCATTCAAAAAAGGAAATTGCACAGGTTAATTCTGATCTGCCTCTTTCTCTTGAAAGATTCTGCAATGAATACTTCAGTCACAAAATTTTCAAGCACAAAACTATGATTTTCTATACCAAGATAATAAAGAAACATATAGCTCCCCACTATGACAAGTTTCAGAATATAGAAAATATCACTGTGCTGCGGATCGCTGAGCTCATTATCAAGCCAATTATAAAATGCAACAAAATCTCTACTGCATACAATATCAGAAATACCTTAATCGCAATAATCAATCATGCCATGATAGTTCATGATCTAGGCAGTTGCCCTCAGCTTAGAAACTTCAGTACACTGAGCTTGATTGCAGGACTTCCTCCCAAAAGCGACTTTGAAAAGTCATATGCAGCAATGATTAACGGGGATATCGGAAAGAACATTGGCTTTATATTCAAAACCTTTCATGAGCGTGTAAAAAATCGAAAAATGAAGGCCCTTCTTGAATTGTCATTCCACCTCTGTCTTCGTCAGAGCGAAATTATCAACATAAGAAAAAGCAATATAGATTTTACCGGTCATCGCTTGCACATAGTTGAAACAAAGACAATTTCCGCTAAAAAAGGAGGCTTTGATATTCCTCTCAACAGTCACACTGAAGCACTGCTGAGACACGTTATCAATATTGAAACTCCCGTAGATCAGCAAACTGCAAAATATGAAAAGGACGATGGTAAAGATACAGCATCTTTGGTATCTGAATGTTCTTACAAAGAAAACCAGCGAGACTATCTCTTCATATCAGATCGATCCGGAGGAAAAATATCATCCAATGCACTCGGAGTCTATTTCAACAGAATAAAGGAACTCAAGGGAAAACAGACGGCGCATGGCATCAGAGCCATCTTCAAAACATGGGCACATCGCAACAAAATCGATGATATAACTAGTGAATGTGTTTTAAGTCACCGGTGCTGGTCAAAGGTTGCTATTTCATACAACAGGGATCTTGCAACTTACCTTTACACCGACAGACAGGAACTGATGAAAAAATGGTCAGATTTCCTTTGCGAATGTATAGGGAAAAATTCAGTACTAAAAAGTTGAAAAAACTTTCGTAATCATAAATTTACATACACTTAGGCAGGTATCGGTGAAAAATCCAGAAATGAAGAACCTTGAGTGAAAAGAGATTGATAAAGAAATGATGGAAGGAAACTAATGGGAATATTAAGCATTATCTCATTTGGGTAATTGTGGTATATTGTGCTACGTAAAATAAACCCAAATAAATATAGAATCTCAAGAAAAATAACAAATGCTTTCAATTGAAAAGAATCTTAAATTTGAACAGAACCTCTGGGGTTCTTTCAAGTGCATGGTCGGAGTTATATACGCCCTGTTTCTCAGAGAAACCTATACTCTGTATGGTGAATCCAAATTCGGATATGTATGGGTTCTTCTTAGGGATATATTTTCGATAGGAATTTTGATTGCTTTCAGATACTTCTTTAAAAATATGGGCTGGCAAGGTATTGATATAATCCACTATTATCTTCTCGGCCTGGTTCTATATTACATATTCTCTGAATGCGTAACAAAATGCATAGCGGCACGCAGTGCCAACAGTGCAATACTAAGATTCCCGCATGTGACCGTTGTAGATGTAATGATATCTAGGTGTCTGCTTGTTTTTCTTACTAATATCCAGGCTGCGGTTGTCATATCGCTTATTGCCCATGCTTTTGGTTTTGAACTTATCGTTTATGATTTTGCTTTATTTTTCTACTGCATGCTGTGTACGACAATTATGGGGTTTACCATTGGATTATTTCTTGCGTCTGTTTCAGACTTTTATCCAGTTGTGGGGAAAATATGGAATATGTTCAAGTTTGCTCTGATGTTTCTGTCAGGAATTATTTTCCCGCTCACCAGATTTCCGATTCCTTCGGATATTCTTGAAATTCTGTATATGAATCCTCTTTACCAGTTGGTTGAGGGTTTTCGCCAGTCTGCATCCAGTAAGTATTATCTGATTAGTCACGTGGATATTACCTATCTGAACATGATAGTGGTAGCTTCATTAATTCTCGGATTGTTATTGGATCAATCTTCCAAATTTGAAGAGGACTGAAAGAACATCCCGCATATTACCGAGATTCAGATTCTATTCTGGAAGGTGGGAAAATTGTAAAACACAGTCTGGTACCATTTTGTTAATTATATGAAAACAGTGATACAGATTGATTTATCAAATGTCGCCTAAACTATAAACTATGAAAAAATAAGGTATCCGCTGTTCATCTATCCACGTTTGCATATACCTTTTTTCATCTCTTATTGATGAATTGACATGCGTATCCTAAAGACTAAACATTACTTAATTATCTAACAGGCACTTTCATCTCATCCGGCTTTTTTTACGGTACATCCTTTTCCATAAAAGGCAATGCCGTATTTTATGATGTCAGTGCATCCCCATTGTTTTAAATCAAAATCATACTTTTTCTCATTTATCTGATTCAGTGCGTCTGCACAGATGCGTGCACGGGTTATTGGATCATTGTTATCGCACCTTTTGAATTCAAGTACTACCGCCGTTCTGTTGTTGCTGTTTTTGAGAATAACATCTGAATAACCGTTTCCACTTTCCCGATTGGACTGAAGACTTATATCTTCATTTGTTACCATTGAAAGAACTCCAGTCATGAAACCGTGATAGTAACTCTCATAGGATGTGTCCCTAAAACTTATAAATGTCATCAGCATATTGTTGATAATCTTCTGAACATCTTCCGGTTTCCCTGCAAAAAGAGCATCTCTCAGCATATATACCTTGTCTACCCATTCAGGATTTTTACGACTGAAAAGATAGTTTCGTTTAAGTCTGAAACAGTCAAGTATTTCCTTGTTGGGTATTTTTATTGCAATCTTTTCAGCTATTTCATCCCCGTTATCTTCATTATCAGACTCTGTTAGTACTTCAATTTTATCCTTAAGCGAAGAAGAGGCAGATGTCTTTGCATAAGTTAAATAGCCTGTATGGAGCATCATAGTGGCAAAGGTATCAAAATCCGTGGCTGTGTTTATTTCGGGATAGGTTGTAAACTCGCTGGGTTCTATATTCTCGACATCTCCGTTTATAAGGTTCTGAAGTCTTTGAGAATCGGTTGAGTTAGGATGCCTCATGCACAATTCGATTATGTCGTTGCCGCTGGAATTGACCCAGTAGTTCCCAGGCGTAAAGGTTGAAGGATTGTTGCCGGGAAGAAGAGCGTTTGACAGAAAATTCATGACGCTCCACGGACAGAGCATATCCTTTCCTGCAATACTGTAGCCATCATACCATGTCTGAACATCATTCAGACGGTTTTCCATATTGCATTCCTTCAGCAGTTTCACAGTCTCATTCTTAGTCAGACCGATAAAATCTGAATAGTGCATATCATTCAGACCGCATGTCACAAAATTATTTATTCCGGTAAAAATACTCTGATGGGCAATTCTCAGACATCCGGTTATAAATCCTTTCATCATGCTGCTGTTGGTCTTAAGGGCATTTCCAAGCATATTCCTCACAACATCCAGCATATCGTCATAGTAGTTGTTAACTTTTGCCTTTTGCAGCGGTACATCATATTCATCTACAATGATTGCAACCTGGCGTCCGTATTCTTCAAACAGCATTTTACTTACATGTAAAAGAGAGTTTTTTGCTATATCCACAGCAGTATCCATGCTGCTTGCTTCTCTGAGATTGATTTTTCCGTCAAAGCAGGTGTCTGAAGACTGTTTTAAGTAATTCTTCATTACATCACTCTGCTTTTCACTATTTAGGAGAAACCGGTATTTATTAAAAAAATCGCCCAGCAGTCTCAGCATAGATATCATAGCCTGGGTGAAATCCCTGCCTTGTACAGATTTAAGGGAAATACTGATTACCGGATACCTGCCCATAAATTTATCGCATAATTCTCTATCTTTATAAACATCAAAACCTTCAAAAAGTCTTTTCTGTTTGCTTCTATCCTCAGGATCCTGGTAGTTTATCTCAAGAAATTTTTCAATCATGCTCATTGAAAGAGTTTTTCCGAACCGGCGTGGTCTTAACAACAAAGTCACATCAATACCGGATGTCAGCAAATCTCTTAAAAATGAAGTCTTATCAATATATTTTTTCTGAAAATTGATAAGCTTTTCAAAATCCTCAATACCGACCGGTATATCACCATACGATACAGTCATTGCAGAATCTCCGTGAGTTTGTGAAAGCGGGGAAAAGATAGATTTAAACTGTTTTACTCTTAAAACATTATCCTGTCATCATTAGGATAATGCAAATTTTCCATTATGATTTAGGTCATAAAATGAAAATTGCTTCATGACCCCGGATAGTAAGTCAGACAGGCTGGAACAATTTTTTTTGTCTGTCATAAAGCTTTAAACCAGTCTTGATTTGCTGAACTGTATATGCCATATCTCACATCTTCTGGGTGTCCCTCCTGTATTTTGTATAGACTAATGTCTCATGGATGGTTGTCAAGTGAGATCGTTTTATAGATTAACATTTATTACCTTAAAGAATTATTTTTAGAAAGTCGTTTCATTTGTATGAATCAGTAATATTTATGAAAATATATAATAGTCTGTGTGGCAATATTAAGAATTTCAACTTGTCAGCCCTAATGCAGAACGAGATGAGAAAGATACTGTTATAGAGAAGAAATCTCATATAGGCAGTAATTGATACGGTTATTTTGATATAAATGGTATATGTGTACATAATATGGTGCACATATTTTTGTACAGATGATAATGGTTATAGAATTTTGACATCAGATTTACAAAGCTTGAGTATGGATGAGCAAGACTTCGTAAAGGTTAACGAACACTTGTAGCGATCTATTTCAATTCGAATTAATACGAAAGACATTTTCTGATGCAAAAGTATGTGGATTGGAAGAAAAGCGAATGCGCTGATTCGGATACAAAAGTAAGTATCCGTTCTTGTAATGAGTAATGAGAGAATATATGAACGCGGTTTATTATTCTCGTATTCCTATGTGGTAAGGAATTAACTATTTGCTTCATGAATTAGTTGTAGAAGTTTGAAAAATACTTATGCATTAGGTGAATGTGTTTTGGATTCTTTGAATTTTATATACAGATTTATTGAGCATGATAATATCAGATGAGGTATTAAAGGATTTTTTAGGTTTAGTGAAAATTTTATTACAAGGAATTAATTAGATAATTTATTTAAAATTATACGCAGGTAAACAAATGATTAGTATTTCAGTAATAATTGCAAAGCATGATTCTAAAAATACAAATGAACTTATTAACAATTTGGTATCGGAAGAATGTGATGAAATAATTGTTGTAGAGTCAAGTAACGATTCAAAAGCGATAAATGATGTTGATTTTGTCGAAAAAGCAAATGTTAAAAAGGCTCTCCATAAAAATAAGTTGGAAATAATCATTAATCTTATTTCGAAATATCAATAATCTTTAGAAAGAAATATTCATCATCGTTGAATCCATATGCCTTTCTTCTCATCGTTTTGATCTTATTGTTGAAGCCTTCAACCATTCCTGAAGATATATTATATCTTGCATGAGAAATTATTCCTTGCATGTGTTTTTCCAGGAAGTTTGCATACCTGCAGAAATGCACGTTTTCTGTATCTCTGCATAGGGTTATTGCTTTGGTTACCTGGTTCTTCATCTCGTATGTTGTCTTGCTTTCGAAGCAGCTTTTCAGCAGATCTTTTATCAGTTCGGCTGTTATCAGCAGATGGTTGTCCTTAATTATTTCATCCAGTCTGCTCTCGTTTCCACCCTTCACCGGAGAAGGCTTGAGGTTGAACAGTTCGCTCTTCTTTCCCCTGACTTCTCCGTTCCTGGCGCGCTCATCCTTTTGCTTCAGGGTTTCTCTGTTTGAAGTCAGAATAAACCTGGCTCCTTTCAGCTTTTTGGCATCCTCAAAACGACCCTCATCGGCCAGTCTCCTGCACTCATCCTTCCTTACGTTGCCTATCACATCCTCGAGGAAATGCTTGACGATGTGGAACCTGTCAAACACTACATCGATGTGTGGATATGCATTCTGGAAAGCCTTGTAAAATCCTGCGTTCATATCGCATGCTACGACCTTTACGTTCTTCATCCACTCATCGCCTGCATGCCTGATAAAATCCTCGACTACAGCGGAGCCTTTACCCTTCCTTACGAACAGCACCTCACCGGTTGTGAGATCCATTATGTGGGTTGCGTAGCAGTGTCCGTCGTGCAGTTTAAACTCGTCTATTCCCAGCAGTGTCGCCTGCTTTGGCTTCTTTAACTCCTTACCATCTACCGTATGCAGTTCCATCAGTCTTTTCCTGTCGATGGCCTTTATTGTCATCGGATCCAAACCTGTAATTCTGGCTGCCTCTGACAGATTAAACCCGCTTCTCATCAGCATACACACATGATCCTGCAGAGATTTTGTTATCATGTGTTCACTGGCTTTAAACGGTATTTTTCCGGTCTCTGTGTGCCCGCATACGGGACACCTGTACCTCTCCCTTTCCACAACTATTTCCGTACGTCTTACAGGCCTCATTTCACGCACGACTGCCTTGGAATCTTCATCGTATCTGTCAATAATCCACTGCCTCACCAGGGGTATATGGACCAGGCGTACCGTCGTTGTTCCGTGTCTGTGCATCTCCTCATGGCAGTGCGGACACTCTCCGGGAAACATATCCATCTGCGGCACTGATCCGCTGATTGTGAGGTAGTTATACCCTCTCCTGGTTTCGAAAAAATTCCAACTTCGCTGACGTTCTGACTGAACAAATCCAGGAAATTCTGAGGGTATTCTGATACAATTCTGCATGGTAGTTTTCCTTGTTTTTTTGTTTTCTAATTTCATATTTTATAAGGATAAACTACCTCTTTAAATATCCTTTCAGTTCTTAATTTAGGAGCTGTCTAAGATTTAACCATCCAACTAAAATTTATAGAGAACCTAAAAAATTTGCACATACCTTTACTGTGTTTCGCACACCAATTATCGGAAGCAGTTTCATTCTCTGTAACACTGAATACCTACTGACAAAAGCAAATAACGAAAGACAAGATTGCTTTTCCTTATTGAATAAGGAAAATGGTAAATTTTTACGGCACGAATTTGGCAAGCTCAAGGAAGATTTGCCTAGTAATGAAGATATCTTATTTGCAGACGATTCTAGTTTTATTATTAAAATTGAGAATGAAGATTATGTTATAGTCTGTTCGAATCCTGGATATGAAAATATCTATATTGTTTTTAACAATAATGAAGAACTTTATATTTCTGAAAATGGCATTAAGGCAACTATAAATTTTCTAAATAGTAACGTATTTGAAAAAGATATTTTTGATAAACAGCAAGATAAAATCATAAAATCGATTAGCAACATCGAAACAAAAATTAAAGAAATACAAGATATTGATAAAAAGTTATCCATGCTTAATAATAAAATTATGGAAACCGCTAATTATCAAGCTAAATTTTATGAACAGAATATAATATCAGATTGGTTAAGGCATAATACAGCACACTCCCCATTAGTTTCAATTATCCTCCCAGTATACAATGTAGAAGCATACTTGAAAGATTCTCTGCGTTCAATCTTAGAGCAGAATATGTCGTTATTCGAGCTTATATGCGTTGACGATGGATCAACTGACAGCAGCTACAGCATTTTGAAAGATTATGCTAAAAGAGATACAAGGATTAAATTATTCAAGAAAGACCATCAAGGTGCATCTTCAGCAAGAAATTTTGGTCTTCGACATGCAACTGGACAATATCTCAGCTTCCTTGACGCCGATGACGTATACGACAAAAAGATGTTATATGAGATGGTTAGGCATGCCCAGGATGACCGTCTTGACATAGTTGTTTGCCGAAGTAAGTCCATCAGGGATGGAAATATTGATAAAATGATATGGACAATAGATAGTCAGTATTTGCCCAAGACAGAGGTCTTCAATAAAGACGATGTAGAGGATTCTTTATTCCAGATATTCAACGGTTGGGCCTGGGACAAACTTTTTCGAAAAGATTTCATAGATGAACATGGACTGACATTTCAGGAAATTCCAGTCACGAATGATGCCTATTTTGTTTTCATTGCCTTGTGTCTGGCAGACAGGATAGGAATCGTAGATGAGTACCTTGCCACTCACAGATATCACAACGGTTCTCTTGAGGATACCCGCAGTAAAAATTCGTTTTGTTTTCTTGATGCCATTAACAGAATCGAGCAAACATTGAAGGAACTGGGATTATTCAATAAACTTCGACAGACCTTTTATAATTGGATTCTCACCTTTTCACGCTGGCAGTATACAACACTAAAACTCGAAGATAAGACAAAAATTAAAAATTCATTGATCAGCGAATTTGAGAAAAAACAACTTTTAACTGCAGTTAATGGTATATATAAAAGAGACGATATTAGTTGGCTCGTAAGCGAGAATTTTTTTAATGGACCTCTTATTTCTGTTATTATCCCTGTGTACAATGCTCATTTATATTTGGCTGAAACGTTAAACAGTGTAATAAACCAGTCATTGAAAGATATTGAAATAATATGCATCAATGACGGTTCAGAAGATAACTCTTTGTCGATTCTTAACTGGTATGCCTCTTCAGATAGTCGGATTGTTGTTATTGATCAGCAAAATTTAGGTGCTGGTGCAGTCCGAAACGCTGGCATGAAGGTCGCTAGAGGAGCATATCTGGCTTTTTTAGATTCGGATGATATATATAAGCCTGATTTTTTAGAAAAAATGTTCATTGAAGCAAAAACATATGATTGCGACATAGTTATATCTAAATATGAAAGGTTTGAAAATGGTACAAACATAACAACCCTAATAGATAAAGCGGTTGATATGGAACTAATTCCTCACTGTAAACCATTTAACTATACAACAATTGCTCATTGTTTTTTTGATGCTTTTATTGCCATTGCATGGAATAAAATATTTAAGAGAGAATTTATAGAAGAAAACGGACTGCAATTTCAAAATCTTATAAATTCAAATGACACATTTTTTGTATATAGTGCAATGCTTCTGGCAAATAGAATTTCTGCCATTGATGAATCGCTAATTCGATACAGGATACGTAAAGATTCTCTTGTTCGCACAAAGGACGCGGCACCATTATGTTTCATAGAAGCACTTGAAGCGATATATACACGCATCATTTCATTGGGAATATTTCCTGAAATGGAAAAAACATTTTATAGCCGGGTGTTTAATAACTTAAGTTGGAATATATCAAAACTTCTTCCTGAAACAATTGAATCAATTAAGTCTGATGTTATTGATTTTTGTCATAGAATAGGAATCATGAATCAAGAAGAATACCAACAAGGGATATATGATTTATTTACTGAATCGCAAGTTTTACAACCAATGAAAGAATCTGAGTTGTTAATTTCGATTATCGTTCCAGTATATAATGCCGAGAAATACTTGAGACAATGTGTGGAATCTGTATTAAAACAAGATCTTAAAAATATTGAATTGATTCTTGTTGATGACGGTTCAACAGATTCTTCGTTACAAATTTTGCGTGAATATGAAAATCAAGATTCACGTGTAAAAGTTATTACACAACATAATCAGTATGCTGGTATCGCACGGAATAATGGTTTGAGCGTTGCAAAGGGTAAATATATTCACTTTCTAGATAGTGATGATTATGTAACTCAACATGGTTATCATGATATTATTCAATTTCTCAACAAAAATAATCCAAACATTGTTAAGTTTGGAAATTATGCATATGATGATTGCACTGGCAAGTTTATAAATGATAAATGGGTTAATATGGGTAGGATAAAACAAGAATTTTATGGAAGAGCGATAAATATTTTTGATAACTACCACATGATTATTTCTTACACACCTGACAATCCATGGAGTGGTATATATAAAAAAGATTTCCTGGATAAAAAGAAAATACGTTTTGATAATCTGCAATGCTGCAATGATACGTCATTCTTTGTAACTTGTTTAATTAAATCACAAGATATACATTACTATGATAAATATCTCATAGTACATCGTAGAAATGTTAAAGACTCTCTTATCGATAAAAGAATATATCACTTTGATGATCAAATCAAACAGTATTTCATTATAAACGATATAATCAAAACCGAAAATAACACTGTAGTTACAGAAACTAAACTACGATTGATTAATAACTTGTTCCACTTTTATATAAAATTTATAACTAATGATCAGTATTCAGATGATATTAAAAATTCACTTGAATCACAGATGTTAGATTTTATCAAAAAATTTAAAATCTCAGATTTTACTGGTATTAGAGATATTCATAAAGAATACCTTAACACATTGATATCTAAGTTTTAATGAGGCTATGCATAGTGATGTGAGGATGGGGTGAATAGGTGGTTGATGCAGTTTCTGTGCACATTAGTTTTTTTTTGAGGAGGAAGGGATTTTGTTCCTCAACTTCCATTGTCACATGTTGTCTGAGGTTATTTTCCCTATTGATCTGTTCTATAACGCGGCACACAAAAGTTACTGCTACTGCTTGCAGGGGCGCGCATGACATTCCGCCCGCAGACTGTATGGATCCGCAGGAATTACCAGCAAAATCTTAATTTCAGCAGCGGGGACCATACAGAAGCATTTTCTGCACAAAATAATATCCATGTACCAGCAGCGCAGGCACTTAAAAACGTGTCTTCAGGGAGATTAAAGTGATATCAAAAAGCCAGCGAAAAAAAGGACGCAGCATTCTGCAGCTCCTGTCTGATTATGTGGTGCTTGATCTTGAAACAAGCGGTCTTAATACCCGGTTCGATGACATAATAGAGGTCGGTGCACTGAGGATCAGAAACGGTAAAATTACCCAAAGATACCAAAAGCTTGTAAAGCCTGAAAGAAACATCAGTTCCTTTATTTCAAGACTGACAGGCATCACCAACAGTATGCTGAAATCAGCTCCGGATCCGGATGAGGTGCTCCCCGAATTTATTGAATTTATCGGAAGCGACATCATTGTGGGACACAACGTCAATTTCGACATCAACTTTCTTTATGACAAGTGGGAGTCCATGACGGACATGACACTGTCAAACGATTTTCTGGATACGCTGAGACTGTCCAGAAGAGTGCTTCCGGCTCTCTCAACTCACAAGCTGGAATTCCTCAAATCATACTACAGAATTGACATAACGCAGGCCCACAGAAGTATAGCTGACTGTGAAACCACCTACCGGTTATATCAGCTGCTGATGAAGGATGCCGAAAATAACGGCATAAGATTTGACAGGTGATCTGTGACTGCGGAATTCCGGCACCCTGTCTGTAAATCAAGAGGCGTCTGACACTCCGCACTGCTGAAACCGCCGGTTTTCCCACACGTACAGATTTTAAAGAGATTCGGACCGAAAAGAGTTCATCGCGAATAATCGTCGATAAGATCTAAAATATCGCGCCTTGATGCATTATAGAAGCCTAAAATCAGCAGCAGCCGTTCGTCTTCCATTTTGACGTAGGCAATTACGGGGATTGTTTTCCCTGAATCATCCTTTGCGCTGCCTCTGCAGTAAAGCATATAAAGTGCTGTATCATATACGGCACGATCGGTACAGTACCCGAGATCATGAAGAATAGAACTGAGGATCCGGAACTTGTCGATATCCATTTTTCCCTTGAAATCAAAGGTGCGACCGCCGGATGAAGACTTCAGATCCGCAAAAGTTACAACCTTGCTTTCACCGGGATGGCGGAAGGAGACTGTGCCGTCTTCGTCATCTGTCCGTTCCCAGCCCGGAGGCAGAGCCAGTGTACATGCCGCACCCAGCAAAAAAAACAAAAAAGCAAATATCCTACCGGCATTCATACTCTTTCTCCGGACAAAGCCTCTCTATTTCGGAACATGTGACAAACTGTCATGCTTCTTTCTGGATTTGCCGGCTTCGTCAGGATCAATTTCCCTGGAAGGATTGGGATCTGCTCCCAGATCGGCAACATCCTTATATGAAACCCCGTCGCCAACTACAATGAATCCTGAATAGTCAACATTCTTGTATATTCCCACATAATGTCTTGAAACAGGTTCATCATCACCATCCTCAGACGGTACGGAATGATCACACTCAATGACATACCTGTCTTCATCATTCTCGTCCCGCTTCAGCAGATCCCTGCTGAAGCACGGAATTACAGAGGCAAGATAGTAGCGGTATATTTCATCCTCGTCATAGGAATCACCGGTTCTCCTTGTAAACTGTCCCCAGAACACATAGGAAATCCCTGTATCGGAATGTTTCCGGCTGTAGAGAACCGCTTCCTTGAAGCGCTTTACATAGCTGCGATACTGAGGATTGGATCTGGCATTGTCAATTTTCCATCCCGGCGGTACAGCAGAAGCGGAAAATGAAAAAAAAATCCCCGACAGCAGCACGGATGAGGAAATCAGATTTTTCAGAGAAATAAAATTACTGTAAAATTTCTGGCTCATAGGTTAATTTCTTCATAAAATCGTTTACCGAAACGAAATCGGTATGGTATCCGGTAATCAGCAGAGTGAATCTGCTGCCTCTCTTGACAACCAGAAGGTAGGGAAACTTCTTCTGTTCATCCCTGCAGAATCTCATAAAAATACCGGATGACTCCAGTTCCTGAGATTCTTTATCGCCTGGTGTGCAGTCCTTTTCCTCTGCAAGCGCCTCAAGCTCCGCATCAGGTTCGGAAATATCCCGGGAAGACACTATCTT
>JAEEGK010019274.1_pt1 | contig 14651 bp, 5 predicted proteins | sample 8958771 | NCBI WGS metagenome assembly JAEEGK01 (sample SAMN16246547, study PRJNA631951) | gut metagenome | biome: gut microbiome; feature: rumen; material: SC-attached | host: Bos | place: Iran: Karaj | collected 2018-10
CTCAACTCGACGTTGGCTTCCAACTTGATGTCACCCACACGCTGCAGGTACGAATACTCATCTTCGCCAAACATCGATATCCATTTGGTACTACCAGGGCCAACACCACGCACCGAAAAACCGCGCAGTGAGTTGGGACCTCCGATGTAGAATTGCTCACTGTAGGGCAAATCCTCCGAGTTGCCGTATGCGTAGCCGACACCTCCCTGAATACGGCTGGCGAACTTGATGTCGCCATCAATCGTGTGCGTATAGCGGAACTCAGCCGTGGCCTTCAGAAACTGCGAGAACTTCAGGAAGAACAGCTGACGTTCGCCTTGTACGCGATGCGAACCCATTTGTCCCATCAGTACGTCGGTGATGCCACCTGCTTCGGCGAGTGTCACCTTCGCATATTCCCTGTGCGGACGCGTCGATGTCGATGTGGCGTTGTCGAAGGTCCAGGTCACTTCCATCTGAGGAATGAACTGGTTCTCAAAAGCGTGCTCCAGACTTTGGTATCGTCCTATCATTTCCTCAAAGGCATCGGTCTTGTTGAACGCCGAAACGTAAGAAAGTTTCAAAGGCGTGAAGGTCATTGAATTATACTTGTTCAGACCAAACCCGTATTCAACCGAACCGCTTGCCCTCACCATATCAAGCCATCCTGCACGACGCATCCAGTCTATCGAGACACTGTAGGTCGATGAGACGGGCTTCTCGCGCACCGGTCGGAAATAATGGGGAATTTGCAGACGTGGCACCGAAAGAGAGACTTTGCCTCCCAGATCATAACTGTTCATCTTGTTGCCAGCGCTCGCATTCTTTCCAGTGCTCCACTCGTAGGTACCATCGAGCTGGAAGGTGAGTTTTTCGCCACCGCCGAACAGATTGCGTCGCATAGCCTTGAATGTGGCACCTGGTCCAGCCTGGTTATTGTCCTTATAGACGGCACCGATTTCGGTGGTTCCCGTCCACGGATAATCGTAGGTGGCATTGATGTGGAGTCGCACGCTGGTGGTATCCTGTCCCAAACGCAGATGCTGCCCCTCCTCCAACTGCACTCGACTGAACGATCGTGTCAGCGAGTCACCTGCCAGATGTATGATCTCGGTTTCTATCGGATAATACTTGAATGTATTGAGACGCGAAATCAGTTCCTTCGACATCGCAATTCGTTTGGGAGTCAACAAAGCATGGCGACGGAATCCCAACGAACGTCGCAAGTGTCGTGTCTTCATCATCGGTCTTGGTCCATTCCAACCCACTGTCAGGTAACGCAATGTATCGAAATGCTGTGATCTAAGGCCTGCTCCCAAATCGAGCGTGAAGTGTACCGAATCGATGGTGCATGGAGCCAAAGCCTTCTGGTCGGCGCCAAGCCCTACCATCACGCGCAGGTTCACCGTGTTGCCATGCTGCGTGCTGTCGGCATAATACTTGACGAATTTCGGTTCGAAGAAATAATACCCCGAATCCTTCAGGACATCGGCAATGCGGATTCGCTCTGCATCCAGATTGGTATACGAGAAACGATCACCGCTTCTGAGCAGACTCTTGTTGAGCGTATGGCTCACGATGCTGTCGATGCGAGGGAACGGGCTGCGCATGTAGGTGATGGTGCCGAAGTGCGATTTATGCGCATAGTTGACCGTATAGGCTATCTTCGCCTTGAGCGAATCCTTCTTGTTGTAAATGGTATCGAAATCGACCGAGGCATCGAAGTAGCCCTCATCCTTCAGTGCTGCTTCGGCCGCATGGGCACGCAGTTCGGGATTGACCTGGCTGACAAGCGTAGGATCACTCTTGAAGTGCTTCCAGAACCAATGACGGAATCCGCGTTCCTCCTTCGGATAGAGTCCGTTGTAGATCCACAATCCTATGGGGAATGGAGAGATATGATAGGCCGAACCCAGGAACGAACTGTTGGGCGCCACTTCCAGTTTGGTGGCCAGGGCTTCCTTGACCAGATCATCGACTGTATCGACCTTGTTGTGATTGATTTTCGACACACCCGTATAGAGCACCTCACCAGCAGGAAGCCTGTTGGTGATGCTGCATGCCGTGAGGCCAATGGTCAGAAGGACCAGGGCCAACAGCGATGTCAGGCCATTGCAACGACGAGGCAACAATGACCACAAGAGACTATTCTGACTTCTTTTCTGCTTCATTGTTTTCGTTTGTGATGGCTGGGGATTCTTTTGAAATGGCTTGGGGGTCGTCGGTGTCGGCTGGAGTTTCGTTGTTCTCCTCCTCTTCTTCCTGCAGACGGAGTTGACGGAGGTGTTCTTCGATGCGGGCCTGGCGCTTGCGACTGTTAGGAAGCAGGAGTTGCTTGAAGCGATAGCCCGAACGTTCCTGGATGTAACTGGCACCTGCCTCAACGACCTCGCCTTCGAGTACCGACTCGTAATTGGTCCGACGATAGACCTTGATGTAGTGCGAACCATCCTTCTTGATCAGGTATTCGAGCGACATATCGCCAAGTTGTGCGCCATTGGTACGGTTGACATCTCCGCCGCTGCTCATCTGTCCTCCGATGGAGGCACGCACACGTTCATTGAAAAGTGTCTTGGTCACCTTCACCGAATAATCGGTGCGTGCTCCACCAGTCTCGGTATTGTACATATCGACACCGATGTCGATAGTCGTGCCCTTCATATTGCCGATGAGCGACTCCAACTGGCGGTTGATCATCGATGAAAGTGCGGCATTGGCAACGCCAAGACCAGCCGAACTGCTGCTTCCCGGACCCGTATAGGTCTGCGAAATCAAGAGGATAAGGGCTACCTTCGAACGCTCGTCATCGTCAAGTGATGCGATGCCTGAATTGATGGTGCTGTTGTTGGCAGCGCTGCAGTCGAAGGTGATATGAAGGTTCTCAAGCGTACCGGTTATGGCAATGGTGACGATGAAGTTAACCAGGCTCGTCTTGTTGTCAGTATTGACAGTGGCCTTCACTTCCTCCGAAGCCACGATGTTGATTTCCGGATCGCTCGGCTCGCTGCCGGTCCAATTGACGAGACTCGAGCTGTTGATGTCGAAAGTCTTGACCATCGGCAGAATCGGCAACTTGTAGTCCACCTTTCCGCTGATGATGTCGTAGGTACCGTTCATGATGAACTCTCCCTGGTTGTCGGTCTGCAGATTGAGGCTGCCACCGCCCACGATGTCCACCTTGTTGTTCTCCTGGTCAAGGAAGGCCGTGACCTTCATATCCTTGTCTATATCGATGCCGAGACGCACCTTCATACCTTCGTCGGCCTGGTCCTGCAGCGGCTGACGGCGACGCATGCCTGCCATAGCTATCTCGCGGTCCTGCTGACGGAAGTTGACAAATTCGACGATGTCGTCAATCCTGCTGTTTTCCGACAATGGGTCGTCCGACATGTAGTAACTTAGGTTCGTACCCGAATGCACACGCAGCGAACCACTGACGTCAAGCCTGTTGAGCGTACCGCGCACACGGATATTCGGACTGATAAGGAGTCGTCCAGTGATATACTGGTCCCTGAGGCGCAACTTATTGTTGTCGATTAGTCTTACTCTGTCACCCGTAAGATTGAGGGTGATGCCCGGATTGCTCACCTGCTTGCTGAGATCAACCTCTCCACGCACGTTGATGGGATTGGCGTTGGCACCAAAAATCTTGTAGTTGTTGAAGGCAAGACGATTGTTGACCAGGCGAAGCGTGTCTTCGCAGAACTTCAGTTGGGCATCCAGGTCGTCATAGATGACGCCAGCCTCATGCATCGTCAGGTGGGCATTTACCTTTGCATTGTCAAAGTCCTTGCCAAGCATGGTCAGTCGTCCGGTGGTGTTGCCCCAAAGGTTGATGTTGCTGGGCAGGAAGGTATTGACCAGAGGCAGAGGGAACTCGTCGATTCTGGCCATCACATTGACGCTGTCGGCCAATCGGGCATCGACCTTTAGTTTCACGATGCTGTCAACCATGAGTATGCCGTCGGCATCGCGACGGTTCTTTGCCATTGCGAAATTGCCATCGAACGACAACGTGTCGGCACGGTAATCACCCAGGTGGAACGTTTTGATGCCCGAACGCAAGCGGGCGCCCAGACTGTCGGGATAAAGATTGACCATGGCCGTGAGCGAGAAGTTTCCACCGGCATCGCCACCCTCCCATTGCATAAGTTTTGTCGTGTAGGCAAGGTCGAGGTTACGCACGAGGAACAACAATTGGTTGCCATCGGTCTTGCGTGTATCCTGGCGGGTATAGAGACGCACATTCAGTCCACGTGGCCCATCGAGGACGATGCGTGCTTTCGTATTGGGCTTGCGCACCTCCAGATCCTTGTAGTGCATCACACTTAAGTAATTGTCCTTGTTCACAGCGAACAGCTGTTCGTAGATGATGGGATCTTTCTCCAGATGCAGCGTCACGCTGTCGTCAGCAATGGCCAGCGAGGCTTCGGCATCATAAAGGGTCAGGTAGTTACCATTGATATAGGTGATGCCGGCTGTTAAGCTGTCGGGCATGAACTTGCCGCCCAGATGTATATCATAGGTCTTCGAAGCCCTGGGGTCGATGTGCATGGCATGCACAGCATACTCGTAGGCATCCCGTTGGACGTCTTGTCTGCAAGGCTGGACAGAGATGGCGATGGTGTCAAAATCAACTGTGCCTGTCTGTTCCACGAGGTTCACGATTGTGCCATCAAGCGAGAAACGATATGCATTGAGCGCCATGACGTCGATGCTGCTGAACTCATAGCCTGTGTGATAGACGATGGGATCGTAGAACGGGTTGTCCTGCGCCATATGGAGGTCGACCGACAACTGGGGCACCTTCGAGACGAGTGCGTTGAAGTCGAACATATATCCATCCAATTGGCGGTTTACCTCCACCATCAGTGTATCGACGATGGCAGGCAGGTCCTGGATGCTTCGGTCGGTACACATCATCACGTTGGCATCTCCTCCCGACAGGCTGATATCCATCATGCCGGGGCTGGAATTAAGGCCGATGATAATGTCCTTGAAGTGATCCGATCGGCTGGCATCTACATAGTTCACCGAATCGATTCTCAATTCCAGATGTGCATTCTCACCCCAGTCGTAATAACCTTCGACAGTGCTGTTCAGCTTTATCTTTCCAAGGTCAGGACGTGCCAGGCCGAAAGGTAGGTTTGCCAAGTCGATGTCGGGCAGATTGATATATCCCTTGGTCGAAATAGTGTCCTTCAGGAAAATGCCTTCCAGATGCGTATCGAGCGCCAACTGGCGATGTGTCGAATGGATGTCGGCGACATAGTTTCCGTTCAGCATCGACGCTTCGGCCGATAGTCCGGTGATGCTGTCGCGCCGTCCCGTATTGTCCACAAAGTGGAGCGTATCAATCTGTAACCTTGCATCGAGGCGTGTGCGCTTGCCGGGGAAGTCGAGATGGCGTCCATCAGCCAAGGCCGTAGCGGTCATGCGGTCGGCTATAACACCAGGTACAAACTCACTGACGTTGAGTCCCCATGTCTTCGCATCAAGATGATAAGCCTCTGTGACCAAATCGTAATTGCCATCAGCCCTGACGATGTCGTGTCCGCGATGCTGCACATCGGCACGCGCCGTAAATCGGCGTCCGCGCTGCGAACCTTCGAGGTCAAGACCGAGGTCAACGGGAAGTCGATACGAGCGTTTCTTTGGCTCATCGACAAAGGTCGAAAGGAGGAAGTCGGCATCGCGAAGCGAACCCTTGATGGTAGCTGCAGCCTGTCGTTGCTGGTTGTCAAAGATGGAAGTTCCCACGGCATCGGCTGTCACGTCGATATGTCGGGGCATCTGCAGGGTCAGTTGATGCAGGTCTAGCGAATCAGGTGTAACACGTCCCTTCAAGACAAGCGTAGCGCGCTCATTCACCCAATGCTTCTGCAGTCCGGGCAGATAAGGCGCTGCCAACCGACAGAGGTTGGACGAATCGATTTGTGCCACAAGGTCGGCATCGACGTATCCTGAACGGATGGAGTCGAGCATGGCCAGATGCAGCTCGGCATCGCCTTGCAAATAATCGTCATTCCCCAATCCCAGATCGACTTCATGCAAAGTGATGAGATCATCCTCCATGTTGAAATTGGCAGCCAGTCGGGTCACCTCCAGGCCACTGTTCTCCTCGCGTGCCTTGAGGTACTTGACATCGGCATGAATGGCATCGGGCGAATAGGCGATGTTTTCGGCTTCGAGGTCGATGCCTGAAACCAGCAGATGATTGTAGTCGAGATAAGGCGAAGTGCTGACGCTGGCCAATGCATCAGCAAGGCTCTCGTCGCTCATGTCAAGACCTACACGACCGTCCTTCACCGCCACTTTACCTACCGTGACGTGCCATCCGCTGCTTTCCTCGTCGATGCTGTCGGGTTGCGATGGTCCCAGATAGAGTCGCACATCGGGGCTGTCCAAAGCCCCCTCTTTCAGTCTGACTTGATTGTTGGCAAGGTCAAGTTCCAAACGTTCGGCATCAAGGCTCTTCAAAGTTCCTGACATGCCAAACGATTCGGTGAGTGAATCCATACCTATCACAACATCTTCAACGTGAACTTTGCCCAGCACAAAGAAGGGTTGGCTGATAGGGATGTCATCAAGGCCTGTCGAGAATTCGCCCACATGGACCAGCGTTGTGCCATCCTTGCGTTTCAGCACGTCCACATCCTTTACCTTAAGTTTAAGCGGGAAACCGATGCGCACCTTCCCCACCTTGTATTCCAGGTCTTCGCTCGACTTGTTCAGATACGACACCACAGCACGGCACACCACATCCTGCACCGGCGGAATGTAGAGCGAAAGCGGCAAACCAATAAGGAGCAACAACAGCACAACGATAGCGACGCGTATCACGCGCCCTATCCCCGACTTCTGTTTCTCAGGTTGTGTTATCTGTTCCTTCTGTTCTTCCATGAACGTTTAGCCCCCCTCATCTAATTCCACTTATTTAAGGGAAAGGATCAAGCCCGTACAAGCAAATCCTCCCCCTAAGCAGGGGGAACGGGGGGGCATCTTTTTCCTTTTTATGCGGCAAAGATAATCGATTTTTCATTTTCTGCCAAATGTTTTTCGTTAAAACTACTTATTTGGCATCATGTTTCACTTTTTCGTACTTTTTTCGAAGCAAAATCGATAACAATCTGCGTCCACATCGAGCCAGCAGTCATGGGCTTTGACGTAGCGCACCAGCTTTTCGAAGACGGGATCATCACAGATAACCTCGGGATTGCCAAACATCAGCAGGTGCTTTCTGGCACGCGTCATCGCCACGTTGAGTTTGCGGTCTATCAGTTGCCCATCTTCCTCAAAAGTGTTGTTCGAAAGGAAATTGAGTTGATAGGTGCGTTGCACCGTGAATCCATAGAGTATGTAGTCGCGCTGGCTGCCCTGGAAACGCTCCACAGTGTCGATGGTAATGTCGTGAAGGGCAGGATGTCCATAGGCATCTATCGCATTGCGCACTGCGGCAATCTGGTTGCGATAGGGCACGATGACGCCCACCGTCTTCTGCGCATCGAAGTCGTCGGCATGAAGTAGATAGATGCGTTCCACCGTAGCGGCTATCATGCGAGCCTCGATGGGATTTACCTTCTCCGAAACGATGGGTTTGGGTGTAGGAGCCGCCACGAAGCACAGGCGATGAGTGAGCAACAGATTGTCAATCGCATTCTTCGAATTACCCTTCTTGGGCAAGGCCTCGACCTGATGATCCAAAGGCACAACGTGAAGCCGTCCTCCATAGAACGCACAGTTCGGGAAGTCGGCAATCTCCTGATGCATGCGTCCCTGGTGTGTCAGCATATAGACAAACCGTTTGTCGTCGCGATATCGCTTCAGCAGACGTTCAAAGAGCGAGAGGCGGCAGTCTTCAAGGCCAATGTCAATGAGCAACGGATCCTCGACGTGCGAAATGCCGGGATGCTGCTGCACCACGGCAGGCAACTGCTTGTGGTCACCTATCATCACGAATTTGGCGATGGCCGATTGTCCGTCTGGATTCTTGGCAGCAAGCAGGGGCATAAGATGCGGTTCCAGTATCTGCGATGCCTCGTCGATAATGGCCAGGTCGAACGTCTTCAGTCGGAAGAGTTGTGTACTGCTCGAAAGCGATGCGGTGGTACCGACCATCACACGTGTCCGTGCCACCAGGGAGCGCATCTCCTTCAGGTCGGCGTATTCCTTCAGTCGATTTTCAAGCAGATAACGACGATATTCGGGCGAACAACTATGCCGACCGCCGATACGCACGAAGTCGATGCCTTCTTCGACCAACTTGCTGCATATCTCATCTACCGCACGGTTGGTGAACGACATGATGAGCACATTACTTCCTTCCTCCAGCAGTTGTTCCTTTAGTGTGTAGAGCATGCCGTACGACGTCTTTCCCGTGCCTGGAGGTCCGATGATGAGGAAGAAGTCCTGGGCCTGTTTCACGCGCAGTGCCAGTTCGTTGAAGCGTCCATAATCACCCTTCAACTGCCGGCTCTCGTCGCGTCGTGGTTGTCGCTGCATCATCAGGAGGTCGCGGCGTTCCTTGGGTGCCGTGAGGAAAGCATGCATGCCACAATACTGCGAACGATAGGAAGCTTCCATGAAGTCGTGTTCGATGGCCCAATGGTATTCTTCCTTCCGATGGCGCACGAAGACGTGCTTGTCACTCTGCGGAGCGCGTAATTCGAGGGTGATGCTGTCTGACAGAATCTCGGTGATGCTGGCGCGGAAAACCATCGTTCGTCGCGCATCAGGCTCCTCTTCGTGCCGATAGGGATAGGTGATGACGATGTCGCCCACACGGAAATTCGACATGTCGCTGGCCCTGTCTTGTGCAAAGCCGAACGTCAGGCGTTCCACCATTCCTTCATGGCCTTCATCGGGGCTCAACAGCGTGAGTTGGTCGTAGATGTTGCCTGCCTGGTATTTCTCTTCGAGCGTATCATGCCACTTGGCGGCAAAGCCCGAACTCTCCTTCGTCTTGTTTCCCACCTTCGAAAGGATATGCTCGTTAGCGAGGAACCTCAGGAAACGATAGAAATATGCACGCTCGTTGTCCGAGGCACGATGAATCGGATCGAGGATGGCGTCGAACTTGGGCGCAACGTATGTATCCCAGAAGTTGTCTCTGACGTCCCCCTGTCGGAAATATCCCGTGGTCAGTTGGTCGAGCGCCTTCATCCCTCCCCTGCTGAAACTAGTCTCCAGTCCGGCAATCTTGTTGCGAAGGCTGATGGCTTCGAAGAGCAGTTGCGGAGCCGGCGTCACACCGATCAAGCCATTCGCAAACTTCGAGTAGAGCAGCATCGCCTGCACTTCCCGATTGGGAATATTGTAGTTGTAGTTAAGGATGGCGAGATAGAGGAGCAACTGCACATAGTGCTTGGTCTGCTGTCGTGGTGGGTCGTCGGGTCGGGCTCCTCGCACAAACGCTCCCTTGCCCGACTTCTGTTCGACGAGCACCTTGTAGTCAAGTTGCAGCAAGTCCATACGTCCTTGCAATCCAAGCATTTCGCTAAAAAAAGACGGCTCTACCATCACCTCATCACGCCGATAGCGTCCTACACGCCTTTGCACACCTTCTCTCAAAGCATGGCGGATATTGTCACGCTGCATTTCCCCGTCCTTCTCCAGGTTGCCCAAATCGGTAGTCAGGGCCTTGAAGGTGTTGCTGCGCATAAAGGTGGCATAACTCTCATCGTATGGGATTTCCTCATTGCCGTGGTGCACCTCTTCGTCGAGCAGTTGGCTGGCCAGGTTACCAAGCATCGTCGCAGCGGTGTCCTCCACAGGCGACAGTTTGTTGATGAGGTATAAATAGGGGTCATGCGAATATTCCTCGAAGCAATTGGCAATTGCCGTCACATCCAGCAGATAATCGGGCCAAAGGATGATGAGTTCGGGATAATAGATGCCGTCATACAGACGTGGACGCACCAGATTGAGTTGCACATCGGGTGCAAGAAATGGTCGCAGATGCGTCCAATCACCACCCACGTATCCTCCTCTATAATGATAGCAAACCTTCACCTCCTCAACCTCTTCCCCCTCAATTGTTAATTGTTCATTGTTAATTGTTAATTGTTCATTGTTCATTGTTAATTGTTCCGTGTGTCCCCACACGAACGTATCATCCCATCGTGTGACAATCAGGCGGAAATAGTCAGCCACCAGGCTACCCTCTTCGGTCCGGCGTTCATCGCTGGGGAAGAGCAAAGAAAGTTCCAGCGGAGGTTGTTCCCCATAGATGGCTCCGATGAAAAGGCAGATGGCCTTGAGGTCATAAAGTTTGCAGTCGTTCAACGCGCTGTCCTCATAGGTCAGCAGTTTGCGCAGCCTGACGCGCGTATCGTTAATCATACGCGTCAACCGTCGGTCCATCCCGTACTGCTTCGTCAGATAGTCAATCTTTGCAAACAGGCTCACCAGTTGCAGGGCATCGAATGCAGTCTTTTGGTCGGCAGCAATACGCAACACGCGATTAAAGTCACGATACGTGTCGCGCACCTTCGGTTGGGCAAGCGCATCAATAAGGTCCTGATAGAGTTGTGAGGCACTTTCTTCGTAGGTCATCAGTGTGAGGTTTTGTGTTTATTAGCCGCAAAGATAGGCATTTTCGGGCAAATCGCAAAACAAATGCATCAATTTTTCTTCAAAAAATTTTTTATTCCAAACTTTTGTCGTATATTTGCGCATCAAAACACCTCTACTGCTATGAAATGGCCATTATCAAAAATACAATTATTAATTGAGAATTCTCCACGGTTCCCAATCCAATTGTTAATTGTTAATTGTTATTTGTTAATTATCTCCGTTTTTGTTAAAAGCCAACGGCCAACAGCCAAAGTTCTTCGGTTATCGTTGACGTTAACGTTATCGTTTAAAGAGCCAATAGCCAATAGCCAAAGTCTCAATAACCCCTAATCTATAACCAATAACCGTTCTTGAACTCCTTAAACCCTTGAACTAGTTAACGTTAGCGTTAACGTTAAGGTCTTTAACCTTCTAAAAGTCCTGCCTCCTTCCACTTTGTGGTCAGATTCTCCACATCGTTGAGAGCTTGTTCGCGAGTAACCTCATAAACCTCCACCAACGCATCGGCCAACTGTTCAATGTTAAAGTCGCCCAGTTCCGTAGCTTTCTGCCACAGCGTTGCTGCTGTATCATTAACGCTGATAAGCTTGCCAAAGTTGATTGTTTCCAGGCCTTCGCCCACTATGACTTTCTCGCCGCACACTTCGCGCAGCACAAATCCTTTCTTGATTTTCATATAACTATATTCAATTTAACTAATGTTCTACGATAAATGGCCAGTATCCAGCGCCTTACAGGAAGCAGCCTGCGCCACATACGAGCAAAGCGCATCCTACCCTTTGTGTACAGATACCGGCGTTTTCCCTTGGGAGAGATCACATATTCAGCTATGGCAGCCACTTTATCCTTCGGGCAGTGTTCCACGCCTCTTATATTACCGTCGCCCATCAGGCTCACTTGGTTCCCCTCTATTCCGATGATACGATGTATCACGTAGTGCGTGTCATTCACCCACGCTAATACCACATCGCCCACTTTCAGAGGTTCCTGCGGACTCACCAGTTCCACGCTCTCCTTGCCACCGATGATAAACGGGTACATGCTACTGCCTTTCACAGCCATTGCCACTCGCCTACCCTCCTGCAGCATCGTAATAGCCTCCTTAATAAGGATATCACCATACAGCGCCTTCACAACTGGTTGTTCCATACTAAGCCTCTCCCCTAACCCCTCTCCGGGGAGAGGGGAACATTAACTCCTAACTTTTATCTATCAACTATTATCTGTTAACTCTCAACTCTTTCAACTGCCTCTAAACCGTAAACTGTAAACCGTAAACCGTAAACTATAAACTCTAAACAGCGATGCTTCCGCAGCACAACTTCGCTGCCTCTTCATCGGGCAGACAGTCTAAGTGCCAGATTTTGGCGTTTGTGGCTAGCAGGTTTTCTGTCTCATGCAATCCCTCTGCCATGTGGGTATCCCATCGTTTGCCAGAGATGGACATCATCAGGGCAGCGTATGCTTCTAAGGGTTTTAATTTACGGATAGCATTCTTGGGAGCCTGGCTCAGGTCCACGAGTGCTCCTAAGGGGTAGCTCACGTTGCGGTAACAAGGAGTCTTGCCGCTCCAGGGAGAGCCATAGACCGTGATAGTATTGTCATCGTGAACTCTCACCACAGGGTTGTCATCGTTCACCAGTTCTGTTCCCTCGATGTATTTCAGCCACAGTTTAGAGTGTGTACTCTTGCCGGTTCCGCTTTCCCCTAGGAACATATATGCCTTACCTTCGTAGCTGACCACCGAAGAGTGAAACAGCGCCGTATGTTTATCGGCAGTGGCCAGGGCGAACATTATCATCATGGCATTGTTGATGCCAAACAGGTTGTTATTCTCTGCATAAACGTCAGCGTACTTATAATCTGTATGGCATATCAGCACACCTTTCAGTTGATTACGATGGAAAAACTGAAAGCAAGGATTCTCGCCTGAATGTCCCACTAAGATATGTTGTCCTTCATCCTCCTGTTTCCATTCCTGGGTAAAGTCATCCAGCTTTAGCGGTTCAGAAGAGAGCAGCATACGGAACAGCACATCTTCCGTAGGGTCTGTCACAAACGGATCGTATTGTCTCAGGTTGAGTAATGCCGTCTCGTTGTTTTTCAGTTCCAAGGCAAACGTATGGTCTGCCACCTTATAATATATTTCTTTCATCCTTTTCTAATTCGAGCATGCAAAGTTATGGATTCTACGCGAATTCAGCAAATTTGTGAAATGAAAACTGCTGAAATGGTATGCATCTGGCGCCATTTCAGCAGTTATTTTCCTTGAACGAAGTTCCATTTAGGAGTTATCGCTTCGCTTAGGAGTTTTCGTCTCTCTAACCTCTAACCGTTCAATAACAGCACCGGCTGTTATTGAACTATTACTCGTCCATTCTGGATGTAAACACCCTTCTGAGCAGTATTGCTTACCTTCTTGCCGTCAACGGTGTAAGTGTTGTCACCGTTAACCATCTGGTTGAACTCGATAGCATCGATAGAAGTCTCTGTTCCGTCGGGCTCCTCGATGTAGATGCGAGCACCAGCAGCAACGTTAGCGGGATCGAACTCAACATAAGCACGGAATGCCTTCAGGTTGACAGCCTTTGTACGGTTAGCTGTGTCGTACCAGGTACCCTTTGACATGTACCAGTGTGCCTTGCTGCCTGCAGGAATCTCAGTAACAGCCTTGAAGGTACCGATGAACTTGTTGTTAGCGGCGTCCTTAATCTCGCTGTTCTCAGCCTTGGTCCATGGCTCAAGGTCAACGTCCTCGAATACAACCTGGTTGAAGTTGTCCTTAACCAGATCAGCATCCTCAGTTGTCTTAACGATGAACGGAGTGTAGGCAGGAATTACACCAGAGGAAATTACCTGGAAGTGGATGCTTCCGTCAGAAGCGGTCTCGTTCAGTACGTCAACGGCAGCATAGCCGAATGCGTCGCTTACCTGCTTAACGGTTGTCTCGAATGGCAGAGCCACTACGTTCCAGTTACCGGCGTTGATAGCGCGGTCTGTGAAGGTAACAGCCTCGGCGTGCTTAGCCTCGGTCTTCCAGTCTTCGTTGTCAGCGATAACCATTGCCTCGGCAGGAAGTACGCGCAGTTCACCGAAGAACTTCTCGTAGCCAGTGTAGTTGTCGGCAGCCTCGTCGTCAACAGCGATTACAAGACCGTCATTGTAGATACCCTTGTCAGCGCTTACCTTGCCGTCGAAGTCCTGATACTTGTCGTTGACAGTTACATAGAACTTGTCAGCGTCAGCAGCAATTACACCTTCGATGGTGAATGCGGTAGCGTCGATGTTCTCCTCTACGTCCTGACCCTTCTTGATCTGCTGGCTAGCGATAGTAGCAGTGGTGATGGTAGCAGGAACAATGTCGAAGGTAGAGGGGATGAGCTCGATTACGTAGTCGGCAGCCTTACCACCGGCGAGAGTTACCTGGTATGTACCAACGTTAACAGCCTTGCCGTCAGCAACAGTTGCAGTTGGGAGTTCAGAGAAGATATCCTCCTTCTTGTCACCGTTCTTCAGACCGGTTACAACCAGATCCTCTGCAGCTACCTCGATAGTAGCAGCCTCACCGTCGTAAACCTTCTCGAGAGCAGCGATAGATACCTTAACAGTAGCCTCGGTGATTACGAATGCTTCCTTACCCTTATTGTTGGGGAATGCCTTCTCAACCTCGTAGTTAGCGAATACAGAATTTACTGCAGGCTTAGCAGACAATGTAACAGCGTACTTGCCAACAGCCTCACCCTCAGCACGGGTAATCTTGGTCAGCGTGATGATAGCAGCCTCTTCCTCAGCATTAACAGCACCATCAACAATTACGTTGTCAGCTGTAGCTGTCAAAGCGGGATCAGCCGTACCGTAAACCTTGGTGAATGGCTCAGCCTCGTCGTTCCACTCAACTACCAGAGGAGCAGGTGTGATAGTGAAGTTAGCACCGTTGGCACCTGTTACCTCATAGTTGGTAGCAGTAATCTCCTCGGGAACAACTTCGAATGCGTATGTACCTACGTTCTTGGCAGTCTTTGCAAATGTGAATGCTGTAGCGTCGAAGTCGAAGATTTCGTCAACCAATGCAATCTCATTCTCAAGAACACCGTTGA
>JAEEGK010019278.1_pt1 | contig 14650 bp, 9 predicted proteins | sample 8958771 | NCBI WGS metagenome assembly JAEEGK01 (sample SAMN16246547, study PRJNA631951) | gut metagenome | biome: gut microbiome; feature: rumen; material: SC-attached | host: Bos | place: Iran: Karaj | collected 2018-10
CTTCGGAGAGTGAAGAAAGGCTTTCTGTATGTCAGAGACTCATCGTTATGCGTGACCGCAAGATTGTAGGTGAACTTAAGGATGAGCTTTTGCGTCAGGATGTAATTATGCAGACTATTGCGGGAGGTAAAGCACAAAATGGCTAATAAAGTTTTAAATCAGATAAAGAAACTTTTTGCATCACAGCTGGCAATTCCGCTGGTTGCATTAATTGTACTGGTTGTATTCAATCTTATTCGGGATCCAGGCTTTTTCTCTATTGATATAATGAAGAATAATCTTGGAAATACAGTTCTTTCGGGTAACTTAATCAGTATTCTGAATGGTGCTTCTGAGCTTGTTATTCTTTCTATAGGAATGACGCTTGTAACCTCAGCTGCTAAAGGACAGGATATTTCCATTGGTGCATCTGCTGCCATTGCGGGTTCTGTATTTGTAAAAATTCTCAAGGCATGGGGAATAAATGGTGGAACAATATTTGCAGGTCTTGTTATTGCATGTATGGTTGCAATAATCTTCTGTCTGTTCAATGGTTTGCTGATTGCAAAGTTCAATATTCAGCCGATGATTGCCTCTTTGATTCTGTTTACTGCAGGACGTCCTGTTGCATACTGGATTAACGGAGGTGCTACACCAAACGTTGAAGCTCCAATCATTACTTATATTGGAAATTTTATTCCGCATATTGCAATTCCAACTCCAATTCTTGTGGTTGTAGTTTTCATAGTGCTGATTAATCTTATTCTGAAAAAGACTACACTCAGTCTTTATATTCAGGCTGTAGGTATTAATGAGCGTGCTGCAAGATTAAATGGTATTAATCCTGTAATGATGAAGATGGTTGTTTTTGTAATTCTTGGTATCTGTGTAACAATGGCCGGTGCAATGAATGTTTGCCGAATCGGAGTTATCAACCACGAAACAATCCTTCTTGATATTGAAATGGATGCCATTCTTGCAGTTGCTATTGGTGGTAACTCACTTGGTGGTGGAAAGTTTAAGCTTTCAGGATCTATCCTTGGTGCTTATATTATTCAGGCACTCACAATTACCCTGTATGCTATGAAGGTTTCTTCTACAGCAGTAAAAGCTTATAAAGCAATCGTAATTATTTTAATTGTTGTTGCAGGTTCTCCAGTTGTTAAGAGTTGGATTGGACAGCTCAAAGATAAGATTGTAGCAAAGAAGGAGGCTAAATAATTATGAAAAATAAACAACCACTCTCAAATACAGCTTTACTTCTTACAATTACAATCTGTACATTTGTCGGAATGTATCTTCTTGCAATGATTATCTGGGGCGGCGGATTCTTAAATCCTCAGCAGTTCCTCGATCTGTTTAATAACAACTCATATCTGATTGTTGCGGCTTGTGGTCTTACAATCGTAATGATTACCGGTGGAATTGATATTTCGGTTGGTGGATCTATTTCTCTTATTACAATGGTTTGTGTTGTTGTAATGGAAGATCATAATGGTGGAATTTTAAGTTCAATTCTGCTGTCACTTGGAATAGGTCTTGCAATGGGTCTTGTTCAGGGATATCTGGTTTCATACCTTAAAATCCAGCCATTTATTGTAACTCTTGCCGGAATGTTCTTTACACGCGGTATGACAACTATTGTAAGTAAAGTTCCTAGAAGTGCTTCAAATGAACTCTTTACAGATTTAATGGATTTCGAAATTGATGTTCCATTCCTTGGGCATTATGCAAGAAACGGAAACTGGATTCCAGCATATATCGAAGTTGGTGTTGTAATTGCGCTTCTTGTTGTTCTGATTCTCTGGGCTGTTCTTAAATGGACTCGCTTTGGACGAAATCTCTATGCAGTTGGTGGAAACAACGAAAGTGCGCTTATGCTTGGTATCAATGTAAGAAGAACTCAGTTCCTCGCATATATTCTTTGTGGTGTGCTTGCAGGAATTGCGGGCTTCTGTTACCTCTTACATACAGGTGCCGGAAATGCTTCAAATGCTACAGCTGCAGAAATGCAGGCAATTGCTTCTTCGATTATCGGAGGAACACTGCTTAGCGGTGGTGTAGGAAGTGTAGTAGGAACTCTGTTTGGTGTTATGTCTCTTAAGACAATCAATAACATTGTAGTAGCTTCCGGTTTGCGTGAGCCATACTGGCAGAGTATTACAACAGGTCTTATGCTTGCATTCTTCATTCTTCTGCAGAGTGTAATTCTCTCACAGAGAAAGAAGAAGCTGGGTAATATGGCAGGGTAATGGATTGCTTCGTCGCTGCGCTCCTCGCAATGACGTGTCATTGCGAGCGTAGCGAAGCAATCTATTTTTCAACACTCAGCTTATATTCACGGGGCGAAAGCCCCGTATTTTTTTTGAAGATATAGCTGAAGTAGTGCGGATCAGAAAATCCGCATTCATAGGCAATATCATATCCCTTCATATCTGTTTCGCGCATGAGTCGCTTTGCATTTTCCATACGAACGTTCGTTAGATATTCAATAAAGGTAGTTTTACATTCCTGAGAGAAAATTGTACTGAAGTGGTTAGGGCTAAGACAAACTGCTTCTGCGACTGTAGTAAGAGTTGTATTCTGGTCTGCATAATTTTCTTCAATGAATTTTTTGGCCTTCAGAATTACATCACCGTATTTTCCTGTCATTTTTGAGTCGCGGAAATTAAGCGCAAAGGTGAGGACTTTTTCAATGGTCTGTTTAAATCGTTCTTCATCTGAAACTGCAGTATCAACGTAGTTTCGCTGAAGAATTTCCGGATTAAGTTGTTTTATGTCTCCGCCGAGTTTTTCGACAAGCTTAGAAACAGCAAAAATCAAATCAACAAGAAGATATGACGCAAATACACTGAACTGGCCAGGGTTATTTCTGATAAGAGTCATAGATTCTTCGATTATGACAGAGATATCATTTTTACTTGCGTATTTAAGGCGGTCAACAAGAGGATCGTTTTCTTTAAGATCCAGAAGGTCCAGACTTCCACTCTGGAGGTCATCGGAACTGATAATTCTGTTCTGCTTTTCAGAAGTTTTGTCTGGTGTGCCGCCAAGTTCAAGAATATGCTTTGCATCTTCATAAGAAATATTTAATTGAGAAAGATGTTCAACTGTTTTTCCAATTGCTGTAAGAACCGTACAGTCCTCATTTTTAGTTGCAATATGTCCAATAGTTTCTGCAGCATGGAAAATATTTTCATCAAGTTCCTGTTGTGATGTACCCTTAAAGATACAGACAAGAAGATTTGAATGATGGAAGAATGATACGGCCTGTTCCCATGCGGTTGAGTAAGAATTCAAAAGAGAACAGGCTTCCTGCTGATTCTGAATATTATTACTCTGACTTTCAATTTTGCTTATTAAAACTTTGTAATAGCGGGAAATAAGGTTAATTCCAAGTTCACTGCATTTTGTCATGATTGTATTTGCTTCAATTGCACCATGAACAAGGTTGTTAAGGAATTCTTTTTTGATAAGAGTTTCACTTGATTTCAGTTCTTCTCTAAGTTTCGAAATATCAGAGAGCTGCTTACGTTCCTTATCAATCTGAGCGGCAGTTTTATTCAGGCTAGCAATAAGTTCATCTGGGGTAAAAGGTTTGAGAAGATAATCTTCAATTCCAATTGAGATGGCTTTTTTTGCATAATCAAATTCATCATGACCAGAAAGAATTATAATTTTGATCCATGGCTGGATTTTTTTTATTGTTTCTGCGAGCTGGAGTCCGTCCATAAAAGGCATTTTAATGTCAGTAATAAGAATGTCAGGTTTTATTTCCTGAATCATTGAGAGTGCAATTTCTCCATCAGTTGCTTCACCGGCAAAAGAAAAACCGCTTCCTTCCCAATCAATTTTGGAACGAATTCCTTCGAGTACAATAGGCTCATCATCAACAGCAAATACACTATACATTTTTAACTCCTATTCGACGGTATTGTAAAAGAAATTTTACTTCCTTTTCCAGCTTCTGATTCAATAATCAAACCATCAGTCTGATCTCCGTAATATAACTTCAGTTTTTTATTTACATTATAAAGTCCGTATACAGAACTTAGTTTTTCAGAATCCACCGCGCCGGTTCTCAGCTCATTTCGTACCTGGCCAAGTCTTTCTTCTGTAAAGCCGGCGCCATTATCTTCTACGACAAATCTAATGAACTTTTTAGTTTCATCAGAGTAGTGTACGCTTACCTTGAGTTCTCCACGGCCACGCTTGTTTTTAATTCCGTGATAAATCGCATTTTCAATAAGAGGCTGAAGAACAAGCTTAATCATCTTAATGTCCATCAGGTCTTCATCTGCATCAATAGTATAATTCAAAATATCTGCATATCTGATTTTCTGAATTGTCAGATAGTTTTGAATGTGATCCAGCTCCTGCGAAATTGTAATCCATTCATGTCCGCGGCTTAATGAAATGCGAAGGAACTGTGAAAAGGCTTTTGTAATTCGCACAACCTCATCAGTTTTTTCTTCTTCGGCAAGCCAGACAATTGTATCAAATGTGTTGTATAAAAAGTGAGGTGTAATCTGTGCCTGAAGAGCCTTCATTTCTGCTTTCTGGAAGTTCTTCTGTTCTTCCATATTTTTTTTGATCAGTACATCAATCTGGCTGGTCATGGTGTTAAGGTTTGCAGCCAGAGTATCAAGTTCATCTACATGAGGAATGTCTATTCGAGCAGTAAGATCTCCGTGAGCAACCTTAGTAGACAGATTTTCCATGTCTGAAATAGGTTTTTCAATGGCATCAGAAACTTTTATAAATCCATTTATAGAAATTATGATTGCTATGATTGTAATGATAATCTGAAGTGCTGCAAGAATAATTGAAGTATTTCGAAGCGACTGGTTAGTTTTATTTGCAGATTCAATTTCCGTTACAATAAAATCCTGCATAATATCAGAAAAGAGGGAAGTAATTGTTCGGATTTCATCAAGGGTGGCTTCATTCTGAGTAACGGTACTTCCTTTTTTCATTTGAGAAATCAGCATGTCGATATTGCGGCGAAGTGTGGCTGTTGTTCTGTTTGCAACTTCGAGTTTTCCACGGCTCTCAGCATTTTTATTTATCATCAGCATAAGGGAAAGTTTTGCATAAACTTCATCAAGCATGTGATACTGGTTGCCGTCCTGAATGGCCTGCTTACCGCTGATGATATTCCAAAGTTCTGCAGGAATGTCATTTTTTACAGTAGAATTGATATTATTTGCTGTGCCTACATTCGAGATAATCTGGCTGTACTGACGGATATGAATCTGTGTAACTACAGAAGAATAAATCGTTGGAATGAAAGCAATAAAAAGCAGCGAGATATAGGTTTTAAGCAGTGTTCGTCTAAGACTTGTGTTTTTCATTTTTTACCTGTCAGTATCCGCGCGGATCATATTTTGAAAAATTATCGTCTTCTGTAAATACAGTTTCGTAATTGTAAGTAATGCGCGGAATAGGTTCGCCTCTTGCAATTTGCTTTACAAGGGCCATAAGCATTTGTCCGTGGTTTGGATTACATTCAACAACACAGTTAATTTTTCCCGCAATCATGGCATCAATACATTCCTGCTCACCATCAATGCTTATAATGATTGTTCCTTTTCCTTTTGGATTTATTTTGTGTGCTTCCATGGAATCCAGGAAACCGAGCGTCATTGAATCATTATGAGAAAAAATTACATCAATTTTCTGTTTGTTGTAATAAATTGTATTTGTAGTATTGCCGTTTTCCAGAACATTGCTGGCAAGGAGCATATCACCAATTTCCTTACCACGGGAACGTAAAAAGTCTCCGTTCTCTGAATGAATGATTTTGAATTTAGAATTTGTACTTATTATTTCACGGAATCCTCTGGCACGGTCTTCTACAATGGAAGAATTTTCTGTACCACTGATTTCAAAAATATTGATATCGCCGCTTCTGTTTTTACATTTATTTACAAGATATCGTGCAGCCCTGCGTCCTTCTTCAACACCGTTTTCTCCAAGAAAGCCTGCATATAAACTTGGATCAGCGTTAATCTGGCGGTCTACAAGAATAACCGGAATACCTGCATCCTTTGCTTCCTGAAGTACATTGTCCCAGCCATCTTCTACAATCGGAACAAAGGCTATAACATCTACCTGATAAACTATAAATGATCTTATTGCTTTAAGCTGATTTTCCTGTTTCTGCTGGGCATCATCAAAAAGAATCTGAATGTCATTGTCTGCTGCCGCCTCAAAAATAGACTGTGTGTTACGGGTTCTCCATGAACTTTCTGACCCAATCTGTGAAAATCCGAGAATCAGCTTATCGCTATTCTTTATATTCTTTTTTGTTAAAGAGTTATTCAGTGTTTTTGAATGAATTAGTGTTACAGAAATAATTACTGCTATGGCAATGGTAATAAAGAGTATGCTTAGTGATATTATGAGATTTTTTCTAATTATACGTTTCATTTTGCTTATCTTTTCTTCTATATTACTTAATTTTAAGAGTGGATTGCCATAAAGTCAACATAAACTGAAAGCTTATGACGAAGGTCATATTGCATGTGTTCCCCTAAATCATAAAATAACGTATAATTATATACATGAAAAATATCACATCTTTTCGGAAGGTGGCTTTAGCAGCAATGATGCTGTTGCCACTTTTTATTATTGGCTGCCGTTATGATCTGGTAGATGAACCTTCTCTTGATTATAACGAACATAAGACTGCAGCAGATTATTCGGATTTTATTCTTCCGCCATCTAAAATTACAGCCAGTCATGGAGAAAGCAAGGCTGTAACAATTTCCTGGGAAGCAGTAGAGAATGCTGTTCAATATCAGATTTTTGCTGCAGAAAACCCATTTAGTACTTTTTCTAAGGTATCAGAAACAAAAGGAACAGAAACTGAAATCCTTATTGAGGAAGAATCCGGTATAACTAAATATTATTGTGTAAGTGCCGTAAACTACTACGGAACTGTTTCATCTAAAAGTATCGTTGTCTGCGGTTCAACACTCGCAGTTCCAATCATTACAGCTATTGAACCTTCAGAAGAGGGTAATGCCGTAAAACTTAGCTGGTGGATGGATAACTGTTCAGACGAAACCTATGAAAATTCGGTTTCTTACAATATCAACGTATACAATGTTACTAACCAGACTATAAAGTTCAAATCACTTGAAGCAGAAGGAAATCTTCGCGAAGTGAATATTGACGGTCTCGCCTCAACAACAGAATATCTTTTTGAAGTTGAAGTTGTAAAAGCCAATTCCACAGCAAAAGAATGCAGCGAAAAAACTTCAGCAGAGACTGCGCATCGGGTTATTCCGGATAAGCCTGTTGATTTTGCTGTTTCACAGGGAGATTCGAAAGATTCTATAAAACTTTCATGGAAGCTTCCGGAACAAGTATGGTATAGAGAAAATTCAGGAGTTAGTGGTTATACACTTCATGATTTGAAGTTTAAAATTTATAAGAAAAATGCAAATGCTGCAGATTCTGAATTTAAGTTTATTGAAGATATGGAACCTGCAACTTATACTCCGGGGGATGAAGTAATTTGGGAAGATTCAGTTTCCGAAGCAGATCGTGGAAAGAAGTTTGCATATTATATTCAGTCTGTAACAGCTGATACTCCTAATAAAACTATAACTGCAGATTCAAGTAAGACTGATGTTCTTGAAGGCTGGCTCTTAACTATTCCAAGTTTTTCTATAAAAACTGAATATGAAAAATCTGAAGATGGATTGAACTTTACAAAAATCTTGTTCGATTTTAATGCATCGTTTGAGTCTTTTGGAAAAAATTATACATATTGTGTTACACGAGAAAAATATACATTACCTACTGAATTGAATCCTGATTCTGAACCAGATGCATCTGGAGATGATTCATGGAGTTTTAATTCAATATCAGAAATAAATGCAGCTCAGGATATATTTGATAATCCTGCTTCTAAAAAAGGTTATTACATTTATAAACTGTTTATTTGTCCAGAAGGAGCAAGCGATTATTCAACAGAGAATATTGATATTGCAGAGGCGGCTGGAAAGTATCTTGTAACAGATGATGCTAACGCATTCCCTAAGATTGAAAGTTTTATTGTTGCCGATGGTTATAAAGACAAGTTTATTCTTTCATGGGCATACCATTCTGATTATAAATACACAATCTTATGGAAGAATGGTGAAAATGGAACTCAGGAAAGTGCAGTATTAGATCACAGTGAATTAGTTATTGATGATTCGAATCCTGATAATCCTGTTGCAACTTATGAGCATGCTGCAGATTCTGGAGACAGACGTATATATACTCTGGAAGCTTCTCTTGGATTGTCTACAGATAAAACAATTCTAGACGAGCAGGATAATCCAAAAATCTTTGAAACTCTTGGAACTCCAGCACCTGTTATTACTGCTTATGATTATGACAAGCTCCTTGTTGAATGGCCTGCTGTACAGAAAGCAACTGCAGGTTATAAGATTTCTGCAAAGTATGAAGGTGAATCTGAAGAACTTGTTATTGAAGCAGCAGAAGGAGTGGATGCTAACTATGAAATCAAAACAACCGGATCTGATGATGAGTTAAGATATACTTGTGTAATCACTAAACCTGCAGGATATGATGATGCCTCAATTTCTGGTAAGAACATTAAATTAACAGTAACTTCACAGAATACTGTTGATGCAACTGAGAGTACTATCGATGTATGTACAGTTGGACCGGCACTTACAAATGTTACTGTACTTCCAAATCAGGCTAACATTATTGATGTAAAGTGGAATCCGGTAGATGGAGCAGATGGTTATATTATCCGCCGAATTACTTATAAGACTGCGACACAGCATCCTGAACTGATTTCTGAAGATAATTTGTCTAATCCGGATGTATATTATTATGACGCAGTAAATAACACTCTAACAATTAATAGTGAAGCTGCGGATGGTATCAGAGCTTCTGTAAACCTTGTTCAAGGTTCTTATAAGCTTACTGATACATATAAAGAAGCAGCTACAAATACTAATCCATATGAAGTAAACCAGAGTTATATTGCCTGGGGTATTCCATATGGTTATACAGTAATACCTGTAAAACATGACGGTTCTTCAGATGATTTTAATCTTGCAGGAAGAAATGTTTCATTTGATGGAAATACTTATCAAAATGTTACTGAAGAATTTGGTGCAACTATAGGTTATGGCTTAAATGTTCATGCCAAAAAATCTGAGAGTGCAGATACTCAGGTACTTGAATGGGATGCACCTTTTAATCCGGCAGATTCATATACAGTTTATTATAGAGATGCTGGAAGTTCTATAAACTCATGGCAAAAGTTCGGTAAAAAAACAGAATCTGGTACATCTGGTGGAAAGCAAACTATTTCATTTAAACCGGATAGTACAACTTTAGCATATGAATATCTGATTGCTTATGATCAGACAGCGCCATTACTTACAGATGTTATTCCTGCTTCAATTGTTTCAGATGAGTTGATTGGTCTTGCTATGAAGGAAGATTCTGCTTCATATAGTTATCCAGATGAAAACAGCAAAGAGAAAGCTAATAAAGGTTATCTTCTTGCTGTAGATTATACTCCAGAGACAGGGGATGGCTATTCAGAAATAGTTAACTGGGATGCATGGGATTATAATTACCGTTCAATTGGTCCTGAAAGTGCATATCTTTGTATCAAAAATTATAATATTTCAGCTGATTGGATAAGAGTTGCAGAGCTCGATAAAGATTTGCATTTTGTTTCTGATTCAGGGGTAGAAAATACAACTGTACATAAAGCAAATAATGATACTTCTATAACAATTGAACCTACAATCCTTATGAACGGAACTATGGAAAATCCTGTAACAAAAGGACCATTGCAAGTCTTAAGAGATGCTAAACATTATTATTCAATTGAGTTAATTAGAGATGGTAACTCGATTTTTGTTGCAGATGAGACAAAATATGCATATAGAAATATTTCTGAAAAAGAACTTGTAAAATGTGCATTGCTTACAATGGCTTATGGATTCTATGTTGGCAGCGGTGGAGAACGAGATTTAAGTAATGTAAATAATCATTTTAAATATGGTGACGATAAAACTGTTACAGACGGTAATGGTTCTGCAGTTTTCAGTGATGATTCGTATTTGTGGGGAGATGCAGGAAAATATGAATCAAAAGTAACAATGACAGACTATGCTCCTTTACAGAAGAATCCATCTGGGACTTACACATCTGTTGTAAAGATTTCAATGTCAAATGTTCCTGTACGAATACATGGTTTATCTGATTGGTATTTGGACAGATTCCAGGGAAGTAATCATGCTGTCTCAGTCCGACCTGTAAATCCATCTGATCAAAATGAGAAAAAGTTACCATCATCATATTCAGCTGATTTGTCTATGACATGTAATGGTAATGGAAATTTAAAAATTCTTATCAATAATCAAACTATAGTAGATACAAGTAATGCAAATATCAGAAAAATCTATTTTCCATTACAAATCCATTCTGATTCTAATTACTGGCTTGTTGATTCTACTTATGGTTGGTGGACAGAATAGGAGAAATCAATGAAAAAGTTATTCAAAGTTTTTACAATATTATGTACAGCGCTCCTGTTTACCAGCTGCTATACCTGGTTTGAAGAACAGATAAAAATGGATACCGAGAAGCAAAGAATCAATCTTGGAGATTTTCTTTATCAGGAAAAACCGATTACTTCTCTTAATCCTCCAACACAGTTACTGGTTTCTCAGGGAAGTTATAGTAATGTAATTAAAATTCACTGGGATGATGTTCCGTATGCTAATTCTTATCGAATTGAGCGTGCAATAATTGCACCTGATTATACAACTGGATTATATACAAATCCTGAAGATGGGGATTTTAAGGTTCTCAATAAGTATGTATATTCGAATACATTTGTAGATAAAATCCTTTCTAATCCATCAAATTCAAATCCGGAATATTCATATCGCTATTACTATCGTGTATGTGCAGAAAATATTCCAAAAGGTCTTGAATCAAGTGAATTTACAGAAACTTCCGTTACATCCTGCGGATGGCTTCTTTGTCCTCCATCTTCTATTGAAGCTGCAAAGGGCGAAAATCCTGATTATATTCAGGTTTCATGGACTGCAGTTCCAAAGGTAAATAAATATGAAATTTACCGCGGTGAAAAAGAGAATGGTCTTGGAATGGAATACCTTGATTCAGTTACTGGTAATATACTTTCATATAAGAATCAGCTTTCGTCTAAAGAAAAGGGAGTTGAGTTCTATTACAAGGTACGTGCAGTTCTTTCTGATGGTTCGCAATCAGCATTTACAGGTCTTGCGTTGGGATATTCTTCAGAAGAAGGTGCACCTGGAGCTCCAACAGATGTTGCGGTTACTGACGGATCAGGTGTTTCTAAAAAGTCTTTGAATATTACCTGGACTGCAACTGATCCTCATACAGATGGTAGTAAAACTTACAGCATAAAATATGCTCTTTATCGTACCAGTTCAGTTGATTCAATTTACACTCTTGTCAGAAATAATATTACAACAGGCGATGTTACAGATGAATCTCTTCTTAAGCCTGGAATAAAATATTATTACTATGTACAGACAATTGCTACGAACACTGCAGATTCGAAAGATATCGTAAAATCTGCATTCAGTAAAACAGGTCCTGGTGAATCTGGTGAAGCTGTCGGCTGGCTGCTCAGTCCTCCTTCAAATTGTGAGGTTGCAGATTCGGATGATGCTTCTAAGTCTGTCATTCGATGGACTCCTGCAGTTGGTTATGAAGATGTAGATTACATGTACAATATTTATTCAATTGATACATTGGATGGCGTACCTCAGCTTATGGTTCATGATATTCAGCCAGAAACAGATATCGTTCTTGGAGATGATGGCTATTATACTTTGACAGTTGATAAAAAGCCATTCTACAGAATTACAACAATCAATGATACTTTAGGCTCAAATCTGGAAAGTGATTATGGTGCAATCATTGCTCCAAGTCCATCAGCTCCTGTAAACGTTACTGCAACAAAAACTGATGGCCTCAAAGATGATGGTGGGTTAAATAGTTTTACTTCAAACAACAACGGAGTATACCCTGTAAAAATTACCTGGGCAAAGCCTGCTGGAGAAAATCCTTACGGCTATTATGTATATCGTTCTACAAAACCTGATTCATCATTCAGAAAAATTACAGATAATCCAATTACTGATGCCTTGAGTTTTATTGATGAAAATGAATCAGCTCGTCCAGGTACTCTGTATTATTACAAGGTCGTTTCTCTGAATGTTTTGATGCAGGGTAAAAACGCAAATGAGCAGTCTCCAGATTCACGTGGTTACGGTGCTCTTACACGAGAGCAGTGGTTCCGTGAATATAATAAGACTGTAAAGCGTTCTCAGGCAAAACTTACACTTATGCATTCATCTGATGACATGAAGAAACTTGGTTCAGAAACCATCAATGGAGATATATGTGGAACTCTTTCTTATAAAGCTTCAATGGCAGGACTTGGTGCCCGCATTTTAATGCACTATGAAAAATATGCAGATTACTATGTAAATAATGACGCAGCCTTTGGTTATTACTTCCTGCTTACTGGTGATACAAATACTACTGCTAATATGAGTGCAAACGGTAATATGGATGGAACAAATACTGCAAGTACAGAAAGTATGTACCCTGGCTATGCAAAGTATGACAAGATTCAGATTAAGGGTGGTGGTGCTGGCGGCGGTTCTTACGTTGTCTGCACAAAAGATAAAAATGAAAATATTGTACTTAATGAAGGCGATATAAGCTGGACAATAGGTGAAGAATAGGAGATTTAGAAAAATGAATATGAAAAATAATAAGAAAATAATTTCTGCTGTTTTAATGTCAATGGTATTAGTAATCACAATGCTTTTTGCTTCCTGCTATCTTCCAAGTCCGCTTTATGGAACCTGGGCAGATAATGATGGAAATAAGATCCAGTTTGTTGATGACGGAACTTTTTCTGCTGCAATAAAAGAGACGGATAATTCCATAACTCATTATGAAGGTAACTGGTCTACTGTTGATAATGTTCTGATTTTTAATATTCAGGGTGATACTTCATATATACGAAATACTGAATGGGATATCCGCGGTGCAATGCTTTATTTGACCTGGACAGCAAATGGTAATACAAAAATGCTGACTCTTTATCATACTGCCCGCTAGCATATAACTAAGGAATACTGGAAATAATTATGAAAAAAATAATCTTATTGCCTTTTATATTTTTGATTGCTTCAGCACTTTTTTCACTCGATTTGAGTCTTGATATGTTCAAGAACTGCAAAATCATCTTTGATGAAGGTGTAAGCTATGCTCAGGTTACCAGAATTGAAAAGATGGAAAACCGTTCAAATTTTGTTCGTGAAAATATGATGGCTGGTGCATATTTTTCTGTACAGACATTAGGGCTTCCTCTTGTTGATTTTGAACTTGATGTCAGCGCTTACTATCCGTTTTATCAGGCTTTCAATGGAATGAAGCAGAAAACTCATAATATTATCAATTATGCTTTTGACGGATTCTTTGGAGCTCAGAAAACCTTTAAGCAGTTCAAATATGTTTATATTAACTGTGCTGTTGGTATGCATTATATGTATCAATTAACTGATGAATACCACATGAATTATCTGGGAATTGGTGGTGAGCTTGGTTTTGAGTTACCGCTCTTACCACGCTGGACTATTGTAAACAGAAATTATATTTCTTACGATAATGCCAATCTTGGTTCAAACAAACTTATTCAGAAATTTGATGCGGCTTATAATTATCATTTTGATTTGGGTGTTCGCTATACTAAACGTGTTCCTAATGAATATCCGTATATAAAAATCTGGCCGAAGGATAAGCCAAAGAAGGTTCGCAAAAATAAAAAGAAGAAGGCTGTGGCAGAAGAAATGAATCCTGAGGCTTCATCAGAAGCCCCAGAAAAAAATACCCCGGTTGAACCAGGGAATGAAAAAATAGACTAGAGTCTTTCTTTAATTGCTGTAATATAGTCGGCGCAGGCTTGCGCCTGCTTACCAGGAAGTACATTCGTGCTTCCTGCCGATTACAGTCTACTTCTAATAGCACTGATAAACTGCCATGAATCGAGGACTTCTTTAGCAGCTGGTTCTGCGATGCGTGCAATATCGCCTGTCATATAGCCTTCTTCAATTGTCTGAAGAGTAGCTTTTTCAAGACGTTTTGCAAACTCAACAAGCTCAGGAGTTTCATCGAGTTCACCACGCTTAGCAAGGGCACCTGTCCATGCAAAGATTGTAGCTACAGGGTTTGTAGAAGTCTTTTCACCCTTGAGGTAGCGGTAGTAGTGCTTCTGAACAGTTCCGTGGCTTGCTTCGTATTCGAAGTTTCCGTCTGGGCTTACGAGAACAGAAGTCATCATAGCAAGAGAACCACATGCTGATGCAATCATATCAGACATAACATCACCATCATAGTTCTTTGTTGCCCACATGAATCCGCCTTCGCTTCTCATAACACGAGCAACTGCATCATCAATCAAAGTATAGAAATATTCAATTCCAGCAGCATCAAACTTAGCTTTATATTCTTCATCAAATACACGCTGGAAAATTGCCTTGAAGTTTCCATCATAAGTCTTAGAAATTGTATCTTTTGCACCAAACCAAACGCTAAGCTTGCGGTC
>JAEEGK010019279.1_pt1 | contig 14649 bp, 10 predicted proteins | sample 8958771 | NCBI WGS metagenome assembly JAEEGK01 (sample SAMN16246547, study PRJNA631951) | gut metagenome | biome: gut microbiome; feature: rumen; material: SC-attached | host: Bos | place: Iran: Karaj | collected 2018-10
GAGATTGTCGTTGGTTGCGCCGAGATAGAAGGAATAGTTGGCTAACGACTTCTCGGCAGCAAGGTCAAATTTCTGCTGAAGCAGTTCTTGTGTTGTTGTATGCGGATTGGTGTTGGGCATGTCCATATACGAAGTCACGCCACCTGCCACGGCAGCACGGCTTTCGGTGTAGATGTCAGCTTTGTGCGTCAAGCCTGGCTCACGGAAATGCACATGCTCGTCGATGATGCCTGGGATCAGGTATTTGCCTGTGGCGTCGATGACTTGAGCTGAAGGATCCAAGGTCCCTGAGCCTGTCGAAGGGCCGTCCTTTCCTTCCTTAACAATCTTGGCAATCTTGCCATTCGAAACGAAAACACTTGCCACAAAGGTCTGGCCTTCGTTGACAAGTGTCGCATTTTTAATAATATAGTTCATCAGTTCTTCCTTGGTTTAATCTTACCTGTCAAGCCTCTCCAACGCAGATTGATAACACCAAACACAGCCTCGCGGAAGATGCCTTTGCTCATCTTTGACTGTCCCTCGCGACGGTCAGTGAAGATAATAGGAACCTCCTCAATCTTGAAGCCGAGTTTCCATGCTGTGTATTTCATCTCGATTTGGAAGGCATAACCCACGAACTTGATTCTATCCAAATCAATGGTCTCAAGCACCTTGCGCGTGTAGCACACAAAACCTGCCGTAGTGTCGCGCACCTGCATGCGAGTGATGAAACGCACGTATGCCGAAGCGTAATATGACATCAACACGCGACCCATCGGCCAGTTGACCACATTGACACCTGTTTTGTAGCGCGAGCCTACAGAGAGGTCGGCACCATTGGCGCAGGCATCGTGCAATCTCTCCAAGTCGTCGGGATTATGCGAGAAGTCGGCATCCATCTCAAAGACATACTGATAGTCACGTTCCAAAGCCCACTTGAAGCCGGTGATGTAAGCCGTACCTAGACCCAACTTACCTGCCCGCTGAATCATGAACAAGCGGTCGCTGAACTCCGCCATCAGTGTTTTCACGATGTCGGCGGTGCCGTCGGGGCTGTTGTCGTCGATAATCAAGATATCAAACGCCATCGGCAGGTTGAAGACGTAGCGAATAATCTTCTCGATATTCTCTTTCTCCTTGTAAGTTGGGATAATGACCAAATTCTCTGACATACCAAATTCGTTTTCCTTTCAACGTGCAAAGATAAGGGAAAATTGCATATTGGTGCAAGACGAAACAAAAAAAGCCTGCCGAAGCAGGCTTTTTGATTGTGTTTTATAAGCACCTTATTCCTCCACCACAAAGTTCTTCACCTCCCAAGTGGCTGAAGCATTAGTGTTACTCGTGTACTTGAACGCGATGGTCACTCTTTGACCCACAAATTGGCTCAGGTCAACAGTCGAATTGATGAAGGTCCAGTTGTTGCCAGCAGGCCATTGGCTGAGGTTCAGTTCCGTCCAATTGCACTGAAGGACTTCACCAGCATAATCGGTGGAAACCATCACCGACAAGCCATCAGGTGAGGCATAGTTGACAGCTTGGTCGAACTTCAGCGTGGCAGCATTGGCATTCGACAGGTCGATGGCAGGCGAAACTAGCCAACTTTCAGCAGCATAGTTTTGACCCGAGACGTATGCGCTGGCTTTCATGCAAGAAAATTGGGAGTCATGCTTCCAAACATAGGACAACTCTTGAGGCATAAAGACATCCTGAATGGTGAATTGACCTTGACCATTAGAGAAAGTCTCCGAGAAAATCTCCGTACCTGGAGTGGGAGGAACAACGCCGCCTTCCAAAACAAAGTCAGCCTCTGTGCCGTTGCTGTCGCGCAGACCAGCTTGGCCAAAATATTTGCGGAGCTTGCCGTTTACAGCCAGATGTTTGCCCAAGTTGCCCGGGTTGTCCATCAGGTTGACTTGCGTGCGGAGCGGCTTGCCAGCAGGAAGGTTGACGATGATGCACTGACTGATTTCGCGGCAGGTGACATCGTCAGCAATAACCACATTGGTGGCCAAGTCGAACGGGGCGCTCCAGTTGATGTCAGCGTTGCTCGTGACCGAGCTCAGACCCGACTTCACGGCACCCACGATATAGCCATGCACCCATGCAATAGGCTCTTCACTTTGCAAGCCAATACCAGCGGCTACATTGTACGGGTCGTCAGCCGTGCCACTGCCTTCGCCTTGTCCAGGAGTGGGAGGTGTAGGAGGTGTCACACCACTACCCTCTTCGATGATGATGCTTTGGATCTCCATCGTGCCAGCCTTGCTGTCGGTGGAGATGTATTTCACTGCGAAAGTGACCGTTTGGCCGACATAATCCGTAAGCGAAATCTCCGTGGCGATGAAATTAGTCCAGTTGCTGCCTTCCACCAAAACAGTGGGAACTCTCGTCCAACTGGCCATATTCGGGTCGCTACCCCAAGTGTAATTGGTTGACGCCCAAATGGTGACTTCTTCGTTGATGTTGTTGAAGTAACGACCAATGTATGACATGGTCATCTTGGCATCACTTACACCCGTAATGGCCACAGGCGAAGAGATGAGCCAGTCTTCATTGGCGTTATTGGTACCACCAACATAACCCGTCATCTTGGCCGTGCTATAGTCAATCATCCAAGATTGAGGGCCAAAGACATCGTAAGTCATATATGTACCAAACTCAGTGGCAAATGACTGGCTATAAGGCAAGTACTGAGTTTCTCCACCAGGTGTGGGAGGTGTTGGGCCAACCCCACTACCTTCTTCAATAGAAATGCTCTGGATTTCCATCGTACCAGCTTTGCTGTTGGTGGAAGTGTATCTCACCGCGAATGTAACCGTCTGACCTACGAATTGTGTCAACGGAATTTCAGCAGTCAGGAAGTCTGTCCAGTTGCTGCCCTCGCTAAGAGTTGCAGATACCGGAATCCAAGTAGTCTGTGTCGGGTTACTGCCCCAAGTGTAATTCGTTGAAGCCCAAATGGTCACTTCATTATTGATATTGGTGAAATAACGACCAATATATTTCATGGTCATCTTGGCATCGTTTACACCCGTGATGGCCACTGGTGAAGAAATGAGCCAGTCTATGTTTTCATAGTAAGTACCCCCTACATAACCCGTCATCTTGGCGGTGCTGTAGTCAATCTCCCAAGACTGCGGTCCCAATTCATCATAAGTCATGTATGTGCCAAACTCGGATGCAAAGCTTTGGGTGTACGGCATATTCTGGACTTCGCCACCAGGATTCGGACCAGGAGGAGGCGTTGGTCCGCTGCCCTCTTGGATAAGGATGCTCTGCACCTCGATGGTTCCAGCTTTGACATTGTCTGAGAGATACTTCACAGCAACACAAATCTTCTGTCCAGCAAACTGCGAGAGGTCGATTGTGGTTGAATAGAAATCGGTCCAGTTGCTGCCTTCGCTCAAATTGGCCGACAACTCAGTCCAAGAAGCTTGTCTAGGATCACCAGAAACATAATCGTTTGAAACTTGGATTGTGACATCTTGGTTCAGATTCGCGAAATACCTAGCTATATACTTCATGGTCATGCTGGCCTGCGAGACACCCTCCAAGGAGAACCTAGCCGAAATCAACCAGTCTTCATTTTCATTATTGGTGCTGTTGACATAACCCGTCATCTTGGCCGTGTTGTAGTCAATTTCCCAAGACTGAGGACCTAACACATCGTAAGTCGTATAGGTGCCAAACGAAGAGGCAAAGTCTTGATAATAAGGCAATCCGGAATCCTCGCCTGGGACATAACCATCAAACTCCAGTTCACGAGCCGAACGGAGGTAGAGTTGCCAAGTGTTTCCGTAAACAGTTGCGATGGCAGTCAAATTACCTGTGCCCTGCGGCAACGAGTCATTAGCAAAGTTGGCATAATTGCTGGTGCGCACAATGACGGTCTGTGAGTAGTCACTGGGGTCGGCCAAGGTGCGGTTACCGTAGCCAGAAGGATCGGCGAAGGTGTTCTTTTCGGTAAACCTCACATTTTCCAGACGCACCAGACCCGCCAGATGCTGTCCCGCGTTGATGTTGGCGATGGTGGTCAAGGCCGGTTGAATATGCTTCTCTTTGGGCAAATTGGCCAAGATGATGATGTGACCGTCGGCCTCGAAATCTGTCAACTGAGGCAGGTTGTTGTACAACGAATAGGTGACATCCTTCAAGTAGACACGGATAGAGTCACCGATACGAAGGCCGCTAACAGCATTGAGGTGAAGTTCAAGGGCGGCACCCGTGGCGCGGTCTTGGATGAAGGCAGCCTTGTAGAAGTTGCCCGACTGCTCATCGGCAGTGACAATGCCGTACACCGAGGCATCATAGTTAAATACGGTACCCGATTCCATTTCAAGAAGGTCAGCAATGGTGTAAACCGTACCAACAGGCAAGTCCTGAATAGGCGGTTCGGGATACTCTTTCTTGCAGGCGGTGAACATCATGCCCACCATGGCAAGCAGCGTAAAGATGTTTAATACTTTGTTCTTCATTTTATTTGATGTTGAATTGTTAATCGTTGAATTGTTTGGCTTTCAGCTATCAGCATTCAGCAAGTTGGCTGACGGCTGATAGCTGATGGCTGACAGCTCATTTTCTGACTGTCAAGCTAATGTAATAATTCAAACCGTACATATACGAATACTTGTCCGGGAACATATCGGGGTTGTTCGCGTTGGCACGAAGCTGCTCGTAACCGTAAAGGATCGTGCTCTTGTTATTGAGCAAGTTATTGACGCTCAAGTTGAACAGGAAATAATACCCTTTGTAGCGCTTTGAGAAACCTCCGTAGAAGTCGAGCGTAAAGGCAGGTTTCATAGGACTCTGTTTCAGCACATCCTCAATACGGATATCGCCTTGGGCGTAGTGCAGCATGCCTTCCTCGGTATGGTTATAGGGGTTCACATCGAAGTACATATTAGCCATATAGTTAGCATTGAGGCTCACCCACCAATATTTCGGCGAATTGTACTTGATGCCCAATGAGGCCACCGTCTCAGGACCCGAGGAGACATGGTAGTCTTTCAGGTAAGCTACACTGTTTTGGATATAAGCCGTGGCATTGTTGTCGTCATAAACCGAGAAGATGGGATTGTTGCGATACACATGGATGCCGTTGGCGGCAACAGCCTGCAAGGTGACAGTCGGCGAAACATTATATTCTGCGCCCAGTTCCATACCAAGGCTCTTCTGGTTGATGCCAGTCATGATGAAATTGACAAACTCACTGGAGTAGGTGTTGGCACTGGTCGTGGTGTTATGGTAAACATTTTCGCAATAGAAACTACGATTCCAAATCAGGTTCTGGTAGGTATAATAGTAGCCTGTCAGGCGAAACTTGAAGATGGGTGAACGATAGAGGTAACTCAAGTCGAAAGCATTGATGCGTTCGCTCTTCAAGTCGCCTTCCACAATCGTTTGACGGGTACGGGGCGATACATAGATGTCTCTGAACTGTGGAGCCTGCAGTATATAGGCCATGTTAGCTACGATGTGGTTACGGCCGTTGATGGCATAGGTCACGCCAGCTTTCACACTGGGGTCAAAGAAGTTGTGCATCTTGTCCTTGCCGTATGAATTGTCGGCGAAAGAACCGCTCTTCCAAAGGCCTTCGCGCCAAATCTGCGTAAACTCGGCCTGCAAGCCCAAATAAAGGTCGAAGTTGCCGACAAGCCAGTCGATTTGATCCCAAATGCGGCCATAATTACGATTAGCATAATAGTTATAGCCGATGATGTCGCCTACCTTGGCCACATGGTTAGGATTGAACAAGTTGGTCTGGCACTCATCAGTTTCAAGGTTCTCGGCATACTTATTAATATCAAAGTAATAATCGCCACCAAGCAGATCATTCACCTTTTCATAATAGTGCGTTCTTGATGCGCTCACGGCAAAGCCGCCCGTCATGATCAAGTTAGGCTGGAACTCATGCTTGAAGTAGGTAGCGTTGCCTGTCTGCATCTTGTCGTAATGGCGTTCGGCAAGGATGTATTTGGAGGCATTGCCCGTGATGGTGTTGCCTTCCTGGCCGTTGGCATTGTGAACGGTGAAGAGGTGGTTGCGGTTGACATTGTAGAGAGCATCCCAATCGATTTGGGTGACTTTGGGGTCGCGGTTACGCCAAGCCTCAAACTGGGCCTCGATTTCAGCCGTGCTGTGGGCATTGGTTTCATAATAACTCGGAAGGTTCTTGTAATAGTCGGGACGCGGGTCGGGAGCCTCACCCCATTCGAGTGAAGTCTGGCCTCCAGGACCGCCAAAGAAGAAAAACGAGGTGTTGAACTCGGTGCGTTTGTTGGGTGTCCAATACCAAGTGAGTTGTGTAAACGGTTGATGATAGGTGCTTACGCGCGAGTTACGGATGACCTGTTTGCCGCTGGCATCCACGGTCTGATAGCCCCAATTGGGATTATAGAAGTTGGAGCCAACCAGGTCGTAAGCCTCTTGAATCACAGGAGCCGAGCCACCACGTTGCGACGGCGCACCGAACACCGTGAGGTCGATGCTGTGCTTGTCGTTGATCTTCTTCTCCACGGAGAGGAAGTAACTATAAGCCTGATAGAAAGTGCCCTCGGTATAGCCTTTGCCCGCATAGCGACCGCTTGCGGCAGCCATCATATACCAACCATCGCCTATCTCGCCAGTGCCGATAGAGGCCATGACGCGGTGATTGTAGGAACGGTTGCTGAGGGCATAACTCAGAGAGATCTGCTTACGGTACTGCGAGGCTCGCGTCGAAAAGGCTGTAAGGCCGCCCAGATTGCCAAAACCAGCATCCGTCTTGCCGAGACCTTCGACAAGGATTGAGTTGCGGAAAGCGTCGTTGAGGCCGCCCCAATTGCTGAAGACAGGACGTCCCGTCTCAGGGTCGTTCATCAGGATGCCGTTAATCATCACATCGCTGTACTTCGAGTCGTTGCCACGCACACGATAGCGCAGCGAGCCGAAGTTGTAGGCCGCGATGCTGTTGAACACGTCGCGCGACGAGTTCAGCAAAGTCGAGGCGTCATTGACCGAGGTGGAGGACTCCTCAAAGTCGGAATCCATCAGGATCACCGTCGGCAAGTCGTTTTGGTTCAAGTCGGTGGAGTCGATGACTTGGGCTGCAAGCCGCGACACCATCAGCAAAGGAACCGCCATTAAAAGTAGGAATTTCTTCATATTGAATGTATTATGATTTGCGTTGAGTTTTGTGTGAATCAAACGGACAAAAATAGGAAAAAGTTCTTTTGTTGCTATCATTTTTATTGGATTAATTTGCTACCTTTGCCGCGTTATCAACCCAAATTTCATTCTCACCATGAAAAAGCACATTGTTTTCATATTGGCAGTATTGGCTTTCAGCCTCGGAATGAATCGCGTCGCCGCCCAAGAGCAACAAGCCTACAAAGTCGGTTTGGTCGGTTTCTATAACCTGGAAAACCTCTTTGACACCATCAACGACCCGAACAAAAACGATGAGGAGTTTTTGCCCCAAGGCGCCAACCAGTGGAATACCGAGAAATACCTCAACAAGCTTCATAACATGGCATACGCCATCTCAACTATCGGCACAGACATCACACCCGATGGTGTAGCTGTCCTCGGCATGTCGGAGATGGAAAACCGCACCGTGTTGGAGGACCTTGTGTCCCAACCTGAACTGAAGGATAGAAACTACCAAGTGGTACACTACGACTCGCCCGACCGCCGTGGCGTGGATGTGGGATTGCTCTACAACCCGAAATATTTCAAGCCAACCAACAGCAAATCATACCGCACCATTGTCCCCGAGGATCCCGAGTTCATCACCCGCGACCAGTTGGTCGTCTCTGGCCTCTTCGATGGCGAGATGATGCACTTCATCGTCATGCACTGGCCTTCGCGTGCTGGCGGCGAGAAGCGCTCCATGCCCGGCCGTATTGCAGCCGCCAATTTGTGCCGCCATATCGCCGACAGCATCATGCGCGAGGACCAAAACGCCAAGATCATCATGATGGGCGACTTCAACGACTACCCGACCAACAAGACCGTTACGGAATATCTGCGTGCTTCAGGCGACATGAAAGACCTTCGCGATGGTGAGTTCTTCAATCCCATGTACGAGCTGCACAAGAAGGGCTATGGCACCAATTACTACCGCGATGCTCCTGGCGTACTCGACCAGATGATCCTCACCCCTGCCCTGCTGCCCAATGGCTACGACAGCTATCAGTTCAAGAACGCAAAGGTCCACAACAAGGAGTTCCTGAAGCAGCATGGCGGCAAATACAACGGCTATCCCTTCCGCACCTTCGGCAGCGGCGTCTGGATGGGTGGCTACAGCGACCACTTCCCGGTGTATGTCATTCTGCTGAAGAAAGCGTAAAAGTTAAGGTCCCTGAGCTCGTCGAAGGGCCGACCGATTAATGACGGTGCTTCGATACTTCGACAAGCTCAGTACTCAGCAACCAGCTTTACCACACCTCTATCTCATCCACGAAAATCCAAGCAGGATTGCCAAATCCACTATGGTCTTCGGGCAGATCGTACCCTGAAATCACAACTTCTACATATTTTGCCGTGACGGGCTCAAAGTCCACTTCATATGCGAAGATGCCGTCGCTGTCGGCCCAAGTGGAAATCGGAATTTCTTTTTGCGCCACCTCGCGGAAAGTCTCGCCATCGTCGGAAACCAACACCTTGACTTGGCTCGGGTTGTAAATCCATGCACCTTTATTGGTAAGCGCATGAAAACAGACATGCTTCATCTCAGCAGGTTGCTCCATATCGATGACGGCATCCAAAGGATAGCCGCAGAAGCCCAGCCAACGCCCTGAGTTGTAGGCTCCCCTACCCAAGTTGCCGTCGTTGAGCAACGTTGCCCCTTCGTAGGTGTATTTCTCGGCAGGCTGCTGACGCAGCGAGATGGGCTTACGAGTGGCCAGATTGGCTTCCACCGTATCCGCCCAGACCTGCGGGTTGAAGATGTGGTCGGCATAGGTGTAATGATAGAGTTCGTAGAGTTGCGTCATGTGGCGACAACGCTCTACAAAAGCGTCAAAGTCACGCTCCTGGGGGTTGTTCCACTGTATTTCAGTCAAGGCTTCCATACGCGGCAAGGCCATGTATTGCACATGCCAAAAATGGGCGATGTATTCCGTCCAGATGTTGGCTTGCACACCGATGATATGCTTCTGCTGCTCTGGTGTCAGTTCCTCGGGAAGCGGCTGGAATTCATACACGCGCTCCACGGGAAGGTAGCCACCAATACACATGGGCTCGCTAGCGATGTCCTCGCTCTGGTAGTAGTCAAAATAGAGGTGCGATGAAGGTGCCATAATCACATCATGACCCTTCCTTGCCGCCTCGATGCCGCCTTCTGTGCCACGCCAACTCATGATGATGGCCGTCTCGGAGACGTTGCCTTCCAAGATCTCGTCCCAACCGATGACACGCCTTCCACGGGCCTCCACCACCTTGGCCATGCGGTTCATCACATAGCTCTGCAAGTAGTCTTCGGCGGAGAACTTATCATCTTTCTTGATGCCTAGTTCCTTAATCTTGGCTTGACATTTTGGACATTTTTCCCAGCGTACCTTGGGACATTCGTCGCCGCCAATGTGGATATAGGGCGAAGGGAACAGGCCCATCACCTCGTTCAGCACATCCTCGACAAACAACATGGTCTCCTCGTTGCCTGCACAAAGCACATCTTCCGATACACCCCAACGCTTCCACACCTCGTAGGGACCGCCCGTGCAACCCAATTGCGGATAGCAAGCCAAAGCAGCCTGCATGTGGCCCGGCAGGTCAATTTCAGGAATGATGTTGATGTGACGTTCGGCGGCGTATTGGATGAGGTCACGGAGTTCGTCTTGGGTATAGAAACCACCATGGCGGATGGTGTCGTAAAGGTTGCCATTATGCCCGATAACCGTACCATTACGACAAGCGCCTATCTTCGTCAGCTCAGGGTACTTCTTGATTTCGATTCGCCAGCCTTGGTCATCGCTGAGGTGGAAATGGAACTGGTTCATATTGTGCATGGCCAGCATGTCGATGTAAACCTTCACCGAGTCCAAAGGAATGAAGTGACGGCAGGGGTCGAGGTGCATACCGCGATAGGCGAAGTTGGGGTAGTCTTTTATTGTTCCGCAAGGTAATTGACAGTTGAGAGTTGAGAGTTTAGAGTTTAGAGTCAGTTGAGAGTTTGAAGTTGAGAGTTTAGAGTCGGGCTCGCCCATGTCATTCCCACGTTGGCCTGTGCGTTGGTTGGAATCTATGGGCGAGATGGGCAGGCTCTTGCGGAGGGTTTGGATGCCATAGAACACACCTGCAGCGTCAGCACCTTCAATGGTGACTTGTTTGGGTGTGATGTCGATTTCGTATGCTTCGGTTTGGTCGAAATCTTCTGGGACGACCTTCAGCACAATGCCGTCGGATTGACCTTGGTATTCTATCACATTCAAGGCGTAGCCCATAATGTCATTGACATATTCGCTAAGGAATTCCGCCTCTCGCTCAAGACCAGCTTCGTAATAGACAACAGTCTTGAAGTTCAACTCAAAAGGTTTCCCCTCGTTCCACCGTACCTCTTTGGGTTGCGGGATGATGTCGTAATTGGCAACGGGAAGTTGCTCTTTTGTGCAGGCGGACAGAATGAATGCCGCAAATAATAGGATGGACAGTTTTTTCATTGGTAACTATTTGTTTTTGAATCGGGACTTTTTCGACTATGACCAATGACTATGACAACGACCGCTTTTACTTAATGTAAAAGTATCTTGGCTTCGTTTAAGCGGTCATAGTCATTGTCACAAGTCTTTGTCCGAAAATTTCACATCTATATTAAATCGTGGCAAAGATATTGAATTTCCAACCATAAAAACAAAAGCGCACCCGAAAAATCGGATGCGCTGTTTGTAACAGATAGCTTTTAAGCTAACATATTGGATTGCAGATTATTTTGTCGGCGCTGGGGGCTTAGGAAGCTGCATAGGAATCATAACAGTGTAGTTCTGGGCTTGAATGACATTCTGAGGTCTGGGTTGGGCAACGTAGGTCTCAATGATCTCACCATCCAACTTGACTTGAACGGTAAAGCCGCTAAACAAGGCACCTTCAGGAAGAACGAAGGTGAAATCTGTTGCAGCTTCATAATAGAGTTCCACTGGATGACCAATTTGCATTCTGACAGTATTGCCATTACCTTCAAAACCTCTATTATCAGTTCCCACCGGCAGAAGATTGCCTTCCTTGTCATAGACAAAACTACCTGTCAAGACATCTTCGGGATCGGTAGTGGTGACGATAATCTCATCGAGATACTGAGGTACATCTTCGTAAAGCTTTGTGAATGACAAATTCAAGAAGCCAGCATGGCTATAGAACTGGAAGCGGTTGGTATAGCTACCTTCTTCATCCATATTCCAACCAAACATCGGATAAAGGCCAGAGGCAAAGCTACGTTGAGGAACATAATCTTGATCGGCAGGGATTTCCATCCTCACTTCATTGCCATCAACATCGGCATTCGGATAGAAAGCGGTGTACTTAGCGGTTTCGAGATCTTTCACGAAATCAATCTCGGCTTCGGTTGCAGCAGTAAATTCAGCAACACCCGGCAGGCCGGTATTGCCGTGGCCAGTAAAATCCATTTCTTCACCAGCACCGTTGAAGATTTGAATCACATCACCGTCATCCCAAACCAGGTAAGCACCGTATTCGGCATGCGTTCTGGCATTGTTAGTAGTTTGAGCGACATTAGCGGTGAAAGTCACTTTTTGTGTATCGTTCTTCTTGCAAGCAGTGAAAGCAAGAGCCACCAGGGCGCAAAGGCCCAACATTCTTACAACTTTTTTCATTTTTTCTCTGATTTTTAATTTAACAATAATAACTACTAACGATTACCAAACTCCAGTGGTTGTAGTAAATTCCATAACTCTGCCGTTAAAACCTGTGGGTTCAACACCGCCAGAAGTGCACAGAATACCTTGCGGTTCAACTTCGATGACTTCCACTTTGGGAGTCACATACATTTTGTTTTGTTTCATTTGTTTAATGTTTTAAGTGTTTATAAATAAGATTAACTGTGTAGATTCTATCTTTTATGAATCAGACTGCAAATTAAAGCATTTTTTTCTTACGCATCCAACATTAATGTATTAATATAAAATAGAAAAACCTATCCGTTTTCGATAAACTCCTCAAAAAAATTATAATCCAGTATTTCAGAGATGTGCTTCAGCAAGTCCGTATTGATGGAGGGGCTGGCATACACCTTATATAAATGGTTGGGCGTACAAGGAATTTGACTTGCAAGCCAAACCGTTGTGCGCCCCTGCTGATGCAACACGGCCTTTATCCTATTCCCAATGTGGACATCCTTGGCTTTTGACATATTCTGTTTTTATTTTGCAAAATTACAGATTAATTCTCATATTCACAAGAAAACGCATTCAAAATTTAAAAATGCTTCGATTTGTGCAGAGACGGCTTCACAGCGTATCTACTGCGCATTTGGACAATGCGTCTTGATGAAATTGTAAACGAAATCGAAATCCTCGTCGGCGACGTACACCTGGTTCTTATCGAGCAACTGATTAACTTTAATCAAATTTAGCCGACGGCGAGCTTTGACACGCCGCACGTTGGCAAATACGGAGGTGCTCTTCGTTTTCGAAGCCGCCAGCATGCCTGCACCCATCGTCGTAGGACTTTTGGCCATAGCACCAACCAACGCGGTAATCAACCCTATCACCTCTGCCTTTTTGACTTGTCGAGGCATCTGGATGTGAGTCACTCCCATCTCGTCCATCTCGAAAAGGACGACATATTTGCCTAATATGGCTGCCGCAATCAGAACGCCAAAGATTGTCAAGACAACAAATACTCCTAACATGATGCCCGAAAGCTTCGTCCAAAACAGGAAATAATCCAATTTCATATCGCCTAGGCCTATAATCAATCCGAACAGCCATACGATGCCAATGGAAATCATCATAACCTTGAGAACTGTGAAGAAGATAGTGGGGTTCTTCAACAGATTCATCTCATACACCCAACGGTATTTACCATCGCTACAGAAACGGACTTCCTTGCCTTGGTATGTCTTGATTTCAACGGCCTGTGATGCCTTTTCAATTGAATTATCCATGACGTTTTTTTTGCAAAAATAAAAAAAGGATGGCTTTCACCATCCTTTTCTGTTAATTATTGTCAAACAGGCTTATTCGCCCAACTTGATACGCACGAAGTTCACCACAGTGGCTTCCTTGTCGACAGCCTGGATGTATTCGGCAACGGTCTTCGGGTCGGCGACCAGAGAGACTTGGTTGAGCAGGCAGCTCTCCTTGAAGAACTTGTTCAGACGGCCTTTGGCAATATTCTGAATCATGCCTTCGTTGAGTTGCACTTGACCGGGCACTGTGGCCTTGATTTCGCGAGCCAAAGCACCTTGTTCCTCAGTGATATAGCCTCTGGTGATGTTGGAGCTGATGTGGTCATCGCTGTCGACATGGTTGGGGTTGATGCCAGCCTTGCGAAGGGCTTTCTCGACTTCTTTGCCGATCTGCTCTTCCTTAGTCTTGTCGATGGCAATGGCAAACTCGCGGTCCTTCACCTCTTGTGGGATGGAGGCTTCGCTCACCGAAAGCGGGCTCATTGCGGCGACGTGCATGCACACCTCGTGGCTCACTTCCTCAACACCGGCGAAATTCTTGTTCATTTCGACGATGGTGGCGAGACGGTTGCCAGGGTGGTTGTAATTGGCCACATATTCACCTTCAAGGACTTTGAAAGCGCCAAGTTCAGTCTTCTCACCAGTGACGGCAGTCTGATTGGTAACGAGGGCTTCCACGGTCTGTCCGTTGAGCATCATAGCTTTCAGGGCATCGATGTCCTTCACACGATTGGCGACAGCCAAATCAAGCACGTCCTTCGTGAACTTCACGAAATCAGCGTTGTTGGCCACGAAGTCGGTCTCACAATTCATCATGATGATGGCGGCGTACTTGTGGTCATCAGCGGCCTTCGAAAGCACGCAGCCTTCGCTGGCGGTGCGGTCGGCACGTTTGGCAGCCTTAGCCATACCCTTCTTGCGAAGGATGTCAATAGCGGCTTGGATGTCACCTTCGGTCTCGACGAGGGCCCTCTTGCAGTCCATAAGGCCGACGCCCGTCATTTGTCTCAGTTCATTGACTTGAGCAGCGGTAATATTCATTGTTGTGTGTTGTTTTAAGGTTATTATCTGAGCTTTCAGCTGTCAGCAGTCAGCCTTCAGCATGAAATTACCATTGCTGACGGCTGATAGCTGATGGCTGACAGCTAAAAATCAGTTCTTAGCGACGGGACGACGGGGACGACGGTTGCTGCGCGGACGGCGTTCGTCCTTGTTTTCCTCTTCCTCGACGTTGTCTTTCACTTCGTCAACTTCTTCCTCTTCCTCTTCTTGGATGAGATCCTTGTTGTTCTTGCGCTCGGTGATGCCTTCCTCGATGGCGTCGACCATCTTGCCGACGATGAGGGCGATGCTCTTCGAAGCGTCGTCATTGGCCGGAATGGGGAAGTCTATGAGGTTGGGATTGGTGTTGGTGTCGACGATGGCGAAGGTCGGGATGTTGAGCTTGCGGGCTTCAGCAACGGCGATGTGTTCCTTCATGATGTCGACCACGAACAGGGCTGAAGGCAGACGGCTCAGGTCGGCGATGGAACCGAGGTTCT
>JAEEGK010019281.1_pt1 | contig 14649 bp, 13 predicted proteins | sample 8958771 | NCBI WGS metagenome assembly JAEEGK01 (sample SAMN16246547, study PRJNA631951) | gut metagenome | biome: gut microbiome; feature: rumen; material: SC-attached | host: Bos | place: Iran: Karaj | collected 2018-10
GCCGATCTCATAGTCATGCACATCGTGCGCCGGAGTCACCTTCAGGCAACCGGTACCAAAATCCATCTCCACATAATCATCCTCGATGACGGGTATCTCCCTGTTGATCAGTGGGATAAGCACCTTCTTGCCCTTCAGCCAGAAGTGACGCTCGTCCTTGGGATTCACGCAGATGGCGGCATCCGCCATGATGGTCTCCGGACGGGTGGTGGCGATCACCAGATACTTGTCCGTGGGCTTGCCGGAGCCGTCGGAGATGTAATATTTCAAATGGTAGAAATGGCTCTGGGTGTCCTTGTGCACGACCTCGTCGTCGCTGACGGCCGTGAGGGCCTCGGGATCCCAGTTGACCATGCGCACACCCTTGTATATCCATCCTTTCTTGTAGAAATACACGAATGTGTTGATAACGGCCCTGGAGAGATCCGGATCCATTGTGAACTTGGTGCGGTCCCAGTCGCAGGAGGCGCCCAGCTTGCGGAGCTGCTGGAGGATGATTCCCCCATGCTCTTCCTTCCATTCCCAGGCATATTTCAGGAACTCGTCGCGGGTGATATCCTCCTTGGATATACCCATCCCCTTCAACTTGGCCACGACCTTGCTCTCGGTTGCGATGGAGGCATGGTCCGTGCCGGGAACCCAGCAGGCATTCTTGCCGTCCATGCGCGCCTTGCGGATGAGCACATCGTTGAGCGTGTTGTTGAGTACGTGACCCATGTGGAGGATGCCCGTCACGTTAGGCGGCGGGATCACGATGGTGTAGGGTTCACGGGAATCGGGTTCGGAATGGAAGCAGCGGTTGTTTATCCAATAGGAATACCACTTGTCTTCCACTTCCGCGGGATTGTATTTAGCGTTCAGTTCCATAGTCTGCAAATTTAATCAATTCCTCGTAAACTTTATGCACGGGGAAGCCCATTACGTTGTAAAAAGAACCGTCTATGCCCGTAATGGCGGCATAGCCTATCCATTCCTGGATGCCGTAGCCTCCGGCTTTGTCGAATGGACGGAAATTGTCGACGTAGTAATCTATCTCTTCCTGGCGGAGTTCACGGAAATGTACCATTGTTGAATCCGTAACCGTCTCCATATGGCTGGCATCCCGCACCGTTACGGCGGTGATCACCTCGTGTGTGCGGCCAGAAAGGGCTTTCAGCATGACAACGGCCTCCTCGCGGGAGTGAGGTTTGCCCATGATCAGGCCGTCCAGAAGCACCATCGTGTCGGATGTGATGAGGATTTCATCTTCCGCAAGCTGGCGGTGGAAGCCCTTCGACTTCCCTTCCGACATCAGGGCCGGCACATCGCAGTGAGGTGTGTCGGGGCTGAAATTCTCCTCGAAAGTATTCTCCGTATCTACGGTGAAATCCACGTTGAGCCCGGACAGGAGCTCGCGCCTGCGAGGAGACCCGCTGGCAAGTATCACCTTCTTTCCTTTTAGGTCCATCTTAGAATATCTTGGCGTAATCGTCCGCTTCGAAATACCACTTATTCTGGGCGCGGAGAACCTTTTCTATGACCTCGCGGAGGCATCCCTTTCCCCCCGGGCGCTCGCAGACATAGTCGGCAGCTTCACATGCATCCGCGGATGCATCCGCAGGGGCTGCACCTATCCCGGCAGCTTCCAGCACGGGTACGTCGGGCACGTCATCACCCAGGAAAACGACCTCCGAAGGCTTCAGGCCGTACTTTGCACAGAAATCGTCGAATGCCTTGATCTTGCCGCGGCATCCCAGGTAGATGTCTTCCGGAGGCAGGCCGCAGGTGGTGAAGCGGTTGCGGACGCCCTCCGTGTCTCCCCCGGTAAAAACGCCGATACGGTAGCCCCGCATGAGGGCCACCCGGATGGCGAAACTGTCTTTGGCATTGAATACGCGCACCATTTCATGGCTGTCGTAGGCCAGAAGGCTTCCGTCAGTCATCACGCCATCCACGTCGAAGGTGATGGCCTTGATATCCTTCCACTTCATTATGACTTGGTTCCCCCGTTAGGCATCATGTCCGCAAGATTGAAAGTTCCGCCCTTGGCGGCGCCTTCGAGCATGATGGGGCCGAACTGTGCCTCATATTTGCCCACATTCTCCATCAGCGCGTTCATCAGTCGCTTAGTATGCTCCGGGCTCATCACGATGCGGTTGTTGATCTTGGGGCCGGGCATTCCTGGAAGCGTGCTGGCGAAATCGATCACGAATTCGCTGCGGGAATGTGAAATTATGGCAAGATTGGAATATGAACCGCTGGCGATCTGGGGGTCCAGATTCAGGTTCATGGTGTTTTCTTTGTTACCGTCCATAGCTACATTTTCTTTTACGATGCGAAGATACATAAAAAAAATGAGCTGTGACCCTCACGGGCAACAACTCATCTAACCACATAATTAATAACACTAAAACTAATAACCAATAGGCTGAAGGATCAGAACGACCACTTACTCAACCCGATTACAAAGATACGACTATTTTTTGTAATTGCAAATATTTTTTAAAAATTTTTGAAAAATTTTAATAATCAGTCTTACTTGTGTAGGGTATGGGATGCAGCTTTTGGGTAAGGTCCATTTTTATGCTGGGGACCTTACCCGGAAATATGGCTTCCAGGCACTTCCAGTGGGTAAGGTGTCGCCCCTGAAATTGGACCTTACCCAAAAAATGTCAGGAATGAGCGCATAAGCGCGAACGGCGGAGGCCGGTCCGAAGGACTAAGGCCGGGAGCCGCAGGGTACATTAGGGGCGGAGCCCCTGATAAAAAGATGGCGCGCAGCGCCAGCACCGAAAAAAGCCAGAAGGGGTCCTTCTGGCTTTTAGAGGTGCGAAGCGGAATCGAACCGCTGTACCAGGTTTTGCAGACCTGTGCCTAACCGCTCGGCCATCGCACCAAAGGGATTGCAAAGATAGAAATATTTTCTGAAACAAAAAAAACAATGCATTTTCTTTACACATTTCTACCCGCGCCTGCATCTATATAAGGTAAACCTTATTGGCAAAGTAAAATATAAACTATAAATGTCATGAAAACAAAGTATTTGTTAATCATTGCAATCGCAGCGGTCCTTGCCGCAGGTTGTAAGAAAGAAAAGCCCCTGTCCCCCAAAGAGCAGCAGGATTCTCTCGAAGGCATGGGCATGGAACTCATCGAATATGCCGATGTGGAGAACTGGGGCGAATCCTTCAAGGCTGTCGCACAGTTTGGGAAAGCCGTCACCGACAAGAAGAACGACCAGACCATCTTCGAAACCGTCTCTGACAGCATCGAAAAGGAAGAAGAAACTGTCGTCGAAGAGAAAGAATATGGCTGGTACTGCAACTATCAGGAGCCTGGCGAATTCGTCAAGGAAAGGATAAGTACAATTCAGTTCGCAAACGCCAAGGGAGCCATTACCCTTGATGCAGAAAAGAAGGCCTGGGTAAAGGCGGACGCCCCCAAGCTCACGGTCACCGCCGATGTTGACGGAACTAGCATGACCGCCGAGGCGGAAATCAAAACTTCCGCTACAAAGACGTTGATAATCGAAAGCAGCAGCGAGTACTACAATACTTGGCCTGCCTATACTACCCGCGCCGCCATGGAGATGGAGAAAGTCAAGCACGAACAGGAAGACTACAGCTACTACAGCTGGGAACCCGTCAAGCGCACAACCGATGGAGTGGAGGAGTATCACTTCTACAATCCTGTCACCAAGGAAGATTACGGCTGGCTTTCCGAGTCACAGTTTAACAAGGACTACGACACCTATAAAGTCTCCGTGCCCGAAGGAAAGCGCAGCATGAAAAGCGTCAGCAAGACATACCTTTATGTCCCTGAGAGCATCTCCGCAAGCTTCCGCAAAGGCAATGAAACCATCGGCGACCTCACGATCGGCATCGACTACAAACCCGCGTCGGCAGGCAAGTTCGACATTGCAAATGATCAGACGGACGTCACCTTCTCGTTCTCCGCTGCCGGCTACTCCCTCAAGACCAAGGCGCTCAATTACCTCACGGACGGTGCCGAAGCATCTTATGTCTTCAGCTATGGCAAGAAAGACATCTTTACGATGACCGCCAAAGAGCAGGGCTTCAAGGTTTCATCCGAAGTGAAAGAGAAGAAAAACGACTACGACAATGGAAACGGCTATAAAAACGGAGACGTCTCCACAAACACCAGGTACTCGATATCCTCGACACCCACGACCGCGGAAATCAGTTTCGACCTTCTGGGCGAACTTCAGGTAAAGGGCACCGCCGATGTCGAGACCATTATCGCATGCTCCGACTCTCTGGACGCTTACCGCACTAACGAGAACGAGTTCAAGAAGTGGCTCAAGCAGGCAGAGAATGCATTCAAACTCCAGGCTTTCTACGACAGCAAGAAGTGCTCAGCCCACCTTGGTCTTGAACCGGAAAAGAATAAAGAAAATGGCGAATGGGAAGCTATCCCCGTCATCCGTTTCGACGACGGCAGCTCCTTCGCCATGTTCGAAGATTTCTTCAACAAGACCGATTTCGCCGACCTGATCAAGGCTTACGAAGACTGGAAAAAGAGCGTTGACAGCTACATTGACAGCGTCCTGAACAAGAAACAGTGAAGGCCGGACGCTTATATAGTCTGATATTTCGGTCTGCGTTGCTTATCCTCGGGCTCATCCCCGGCAGGATTTCGGCGCAGACCGATTCTTCTTTGGTGCACACGATCGACAGCACGGTCGTGGCCGCCCGCAAGCGCACCTCCCCCATCTCCGCAAAAGCGGAAACAAAGGTGGATGTCGCCGGCCTCGCAAAGCTCCCGGGAATACTCGGCAGCTCAGATCCCCTTCGTTTCATCAGGCTCCTGCCCAGCGTGCAGACGGGCAGCGAAATCGACGCAGGCATCCACATCCAGGGCTGCGACCACGGACACAACCTCATCAGCATAGACGGCACGCCCATATACGGAGCCAGCCATCTCCTGGGCATCTTTTCCGTCTTCAACCCAGCCCACTACGGCACCATGAACTACGCCACCACGGCATGCAGCCGGGGGCGTCTGGGAGGATATGTCGACATGATCCCGGACCGCAGCATCCCCGGACGCACCGCTTCGGGAAATTTCTCCCTTGGCCTGGTGGCCGCGCAAGGTAACCTAAAACTCCGCACTGGGGAGAAATCCGCACTGAGCGTATCTGCACGCAAGAGTTTTCTCAACCAACTCTATAAATCCTATCTGATGGTCGATGAAGACCCCTTCCTGTACGGATTCGGTGACGTCAACCTTGGATGGACCTGGCAAGCTACGGAAAAAGACCGCATCTACGCCGATGCATTCTACTCTTCCGATGCGGCAGATTATGCTTCGATGGAAAACAATCTCGGCGTACAGTTTGGCTGGAGCAACGCTTCCGGCGCTTTGCACTGGCAGCACCGCAGCGCTGATATCCTTCTGAAACAAAGCATCTTCGCAAGCGGATACGACGCCCGGGCGGACATCTCGTATAACGATGAAAGCGGATTCATCCCCTACCATACCCGGAGCGCAGGATACAAGACCGCCATGCATTGGCGGGACCTCGAACTGGGAGCAGACCTGTCCTACTACGACATCCTCCTCCCAAATCCCGTCCATCAAAACGGATCTATGACCTCGTCCAGCCAGGATGAGGCTCAGCAAGCTTTGGAAAGCCGCATCAGGGCCGCATGGACAAAGTACCTAGGGCTGAGTTGGAAGATCAGGGCGGAACTCGCCGGAGGATGGTATCAATCCCCCGAAAAAGAATCCTTCTGGCAGTTTGACCCTTCGCTCGCCGTCAGTTATGACATGTTCAGCTCAGGGAAGGTGGAATTAAGGGGTGGCAGCGCCACCCAGAACATCTTCCTGACCGGGGTAACAAGCATGGGCTTTCCCATCGAATTCAACTTCCTGGCCGGGAAATACGGTGCACCGCAACGGTCGATCTGGGCCTCGCTGGCCTACAACCGCGATTTCATGCAGGAGACCTGGGCCTTCTCCACGGAGCTTTTCTGGCGCCGTCTCTACAATCAGGTGGAATACACCGGCACCCTCCTGGACTACCTGCGTGCAGATTCGTCGCTCGCCGGAATGCTTACCGGGGCTGACGGATGGAACTATGGCATAAACCTCATCCTCCACAAGCAGGCAGGCAAACTGACGGGATGGCTGAGCGGGTCGCTGGGAAGGTCGCTCAGGCGCGGGGAAGACGGCAGCATCTGGCCATCCAACTTCGAGCGCCTGTTCGAAATGAACACCGTCGCCACCTGGACGGAACGCAGATGGGACGCAGGAGGCACCTTTACCGTGGCGTCCGGCACGCCCTTCACCGCCCCGGAATCCTTCTATCTGCTGGATTCCAAGCTTATCTGCGTCTACGGCCCCCGCAACGGCAAACGCCTGGCCCCCTACATCCGTCTGGACCTCAATTTCAACTGGTATTTCCGCAAGGACGACAGCCTGACCCACGGTATCAACTTATCCATCTACAACGCCCTGGCAAACGACAACGAACTCTCCTACCGCTTCAACTACCGCGAAGACGGCAGTTTCGCATACGTTCCATTCTCTTTCTCCCTCAAGCTGATGCCCGGCATCGGCTGGTTCTGCAAGTTCTGAAGATGAAAAAGGCACTTCTCATAATAGCCACCGCACTTCTCTGCTCCTGCAACGGGCCGGGAAGATGGGAAGACACTCCCGGAGAACTTGTGGTAGAAGGATGGATAGAAGCCGGAGAAGCCCCTGTGGTGATGCTTACCACCTCCCTCTCCCCCAGCCCGGAGTATACCTGCCTGGACTCTCTCAGCAGCCATATCGTCAAACGGGCGAAGGTTAGCCTGAGCGACGGCGACACTACCGTTATCATGTTCAGCAAGCAGGATAAGCGCTATATCCCGCCATTTGTCTACACCACCGGATGGATGACCGGCAAAGCTGGTAAAAGATATACCCTGAAAGTGGAATACGACGGCAAGACGGCCCGCGCAGACTGCATCATCCCCGAGCTGGAGCCCATTGCCGGAGTCAAGGCGGTGCCGGCGGAAGGCTCCGATGACCTCTACACCCTGGTAGTTACGCTGGACAACAAGGCCGGAGCAAACAAGTTCTACCGTATTTTAACAATGGTGGAAGGCGAAGATACCCGCTACGTCTCCTCTTTCCCAAGTGCGATCGAAGGATCTGCGCTTAAGGATAATGCCGAGATTACCATCACCCGCGGAAAGAGCATAGACCATCAGGAATTCTCCACCAAGTTCAAGAAAGGCAGCACCGTGCGGGTCAAAGTCTGCACATGCGAAGAGGCCACCTGCCGCTTCTGGATGACAATAGACGACCTTTCCACGCTCGGAAACACACCCTTCTTCCCCATGTACGACAATCCGGCCTCGAATATCGAAGGTGGACTCGGATATTGGGCCGGATACGGTGCGAGTTACTATACGGTAGAGATTAACTAGACCTCCTTTATCTTCCTGATAAGCCAAATCATGTAGATCCACACGACCGCAATGGCCGCCACAGCGGCGATCTGCGAGCCAGAGATATCGCGTATCCATCCCAGCACTGGAGGCAGGATGGCTCCGCCGATGAGGCCCACTATAAGCAATGCAGATACCTCGTTGGCCTTTTCAGGGGCGCGGCGCATAGCGAATGAGAAAACTATTCCGAAGAGATTGGCATAGCCTATGCCGAAGATGACCACCGCAATCAGGGCGGGCACGAGCCCAACTTTTCCAAGAAGAGCCAGCAGCACCAGGCCTGCCATTGCAAGCCAGCAGCCGGCGGCGAAGAACTTCTTGTCGGATACCTTCAGCAGAAGCGCTCCCCCGGCGAATGCCGCCACGGTGCGGGCCAGGAAGTAGAGGCTGTTGCAGAGGTTGGCCTTCTCGGTGCTCAGGCCGAACTGGTCGGTCATCAAGCGAGGCAGGGTCATGTTTACGGCAACGTCCGCCGCTACCAGTACGATTATTCCGAAGAAGAATGCAAGTATGTAATTATCCTTCAGCAGCACGAGCGTGTCCTTGATCCGCACGTTCTTCTGCTCCCGGGGCTGTTCCTCGATAGGGGTGAACCAGAGCCAGATGAGCCCCAGCAGCGAAAGGCCCGCATAGATCGGGAACAGCAACTGCCAGTGCCCGAGGGAAACCGCCGTCCACATGGCGATGAAGGGAGCCACGATGCTTCCGAAGGCCTTTGTGGCCTGTCCGAAGGTTATGGTGGAGGTAACCCTGTCCGCGTTTACCACGTCCGTCACCAGCGGGTTCATGGCCACCTGCAGGATGGTATTGCCTATGCCGATAAGCGAGAAAGCCACCAGCACGCTGCCGAAGCTGTAGGACACATAAGGCAGAAGCAGCGCCACCACGTGTATTGCGAGACTGACCAGAACCATCTTCTTCCTCCCCCACTTGGTGAGCGCCATGCCCACGGGGATGGAAAGCAGCAGGAACCAGAGATAACACGACAGCGAGATGGTATTCACGAGGCCGTCGGACATGTTGAAGTCCGCACGGACGTTATTGGTCACAAGGCCTATCATGTCGATGAAGCCCATGGCCAGAAAACCGAACATCACGGGCAGGATGACGGAAAGGGAGTTCTTTTTCATAATTGCTCTTCTATGGCGTGGATGAGTATGTGTATGACCTTGATGTGGATTTCCTGGATGCGGTCGGAATGGGGCGCCGCGGGGGCGCAGACGGCGGCATCGGCAAGATCTTCGAGAGGATTCCCGGCAGGGCCGGTGAGGGCTGTCACCTTCATCCCTTTAGCCTGCGCAGCCTTGGCGGCCTTCAGGACATTCTTGGAAGTGCCGCTGGTGCTGATGGCCAGGAGCACGTCTCCGGTGCATCCTACGCCCTCTACGTAGCGTGAGAACACATCCTCGAAGGAGAAATCGTTGGCAGTGCATGTGAGATATGCGGGATCGTTTATGGCAATGGCAGGAAGGCTCCTGCGGTTGCCACGATAACGGCCGGTAAGCTCCTCGGCAAAATGGGTGGCATCGCAGAGCGATCCCCCGTTGCCGCAGCTGATTATCTTGTGTCCGGCCTTCAGGGCATCGGCACAGAGAGCTGCTACGGCGGCGATGGAATCCAGCGTCTTCTCATCGGCAAGGAAGCGCTCGAGTTCTCCGCGCGCCTCCTGTAAATCGTTATATATCAGTTCTTTCATATTGCAGCGGCTAAGGATAATGCGGCGATGTCGCCTATGGCCTCGCCGAGTTCGGCGGGCTTAACCTTGCATACGGCGGCGGCACCGGGAAGGGCGTCCCGGTCGATAGCGGCCTGCATGAACGGGCGTATCAGGGCTTCCGCCCTCACGAAAATACTGCCTATGACTATCACCTCGGGATTCAGCATGTCTATCACCATAGCCAGGGCCTTGCCCAGATACGTGGCGGAGGTGCGGTAGATGCTTATTGCCAGCTCATCCCCCATCCTGGCGGCTTCCGCTACGGTCTTGGCGGTGATGCCGGCCAAGTTTCCGTCCGGACACCAGGCCACCTTCTCTCCCATCATAAGTTTCTCCTTGACAGCGGATGCTGCCAGCTGGGCTATGCCTCCCCCGCTCGCGAATCCCTCCACAGAACCGGCCTTTCCGTAGCCTACGGGGCCGAATTCGGAGAGGCGGATGTGGCCGAGCTCCCCGGCGTTGTCGTTGGTGCCGGAATAGAGCTTGCCGTCCAGCACCAGGCCTGCTCCGAGGCCGGTTCCGAAGGTCAGGAACACCATGTTACGGGTTCCGCGGCCGGCACCGTACTTCCACTCTGCCAGCGCGCATGCATTGGCATCGTTCTGCAGGGCGGCCTTGATGCCGGTGGCATCCTCCACCATCTTCACGATGGGGATGTTGTCCCATCCGGGAAGGTTCGGCGGTGACATTACCACGCCCCTGCAACTGTCCAGAGGGCCTCCGCACGAGATTCCCACGCCCTTGGTGTTGGATGCGTCCAGCCCGTGCTTTGCGCAGATTCCCTTCAGCTCTTTGAGGATTGTGGCTATGGTGCTTTGAACGTCGGTGGTGTCGAAGCGCACCTTGTCGGCGATTTCAATGACCCCATCTGTATCGATGCCATAGATTACCGCACACTTGGTGCCGCCCACATCTATGCCTAAAAGATTGGTTTTCATCATTATTATCGATTGTTTTTCAAAATTACTAACTTATTCTTACTTTTGCAATTAGTAGTATCACATAGCTGTATATGAAAAGAATCTGGTTATTGTATCCTATTGCGATCTTCTTTCTCATGGAATCATGCCAGAAGGAAGATAATAATAGCTTTGATAATAAAAGCTATCTTACATCGACTCCTCTATCTTTAGATGCCGAAATCCTTAAAGGGGTTGGTGGTGAAACCACCCTTACCATATCATCCTCCGCCCCATGGAAGGCAACATCAACCGATAATTGGCTGACAATAACACCAAGTGTCGGCCCTGCCGGAGAGACTGAAGTAACTGTTATAACCAAGGCAAATATGGGAAGCAGTGACAGATATTCAGAGTTTTGTTTTAAGACCGAAAAAGATTCGCTGAATTATTCAATTAAACAAAGGGTTAACATTTTCAAGAGGACACCGGTAGCTTCAGGAAGAGTAACATGCGGAACAACTGTTACCTATTTCGGCAGTACGTTCTACAGATTCTATTCCTTTATGCCAAGGCCCGTATCCAATATATATCAGGATATTAGCAACTTTAGCGCTCCTGGATGCGTGGAAGAAGTATGCGAAAATGGACTTACGCATTATATTTGGAAAGATGATGATATGGCTTCGACCATCAAGTCCGGAGGTTTTGTGATCTGCGAACAATTTGATGCTACCTTATACCAGGTTTCGGCAGACGTCTCATTGATAAGCGATATTCCACCATATGACTCAACCTCGTTTGAATGCAAGTCATTTTTGGGAAACGTCGGTGTTGATTATGGTGAACAAAATGGCGGCATTTCTTACTATGTAGATACCTCGAATGCAGAGATTGTCTCAATTGCCGATATTTTATGGAAAAAAGCCAATGGAGACATTCTCGACTATGCCAGAAAGTGCTATGATTGGACTCATAACCGTTTGGCTTATAAAGCCGGCATATTACCGGTAGTAAAACAGATATTGGAAAACGGTGAAGGAGACTGTAGTTGCTATTCTTCGGTTTGTGTTTCTTTATTAAGAAGAAAAGGGATTCCGGCAAGGCACCTTGTGATGCGCGAAAACACTGATTACGGGTGGCATGTTAGAGTTGAGTTTTATGTTCCCGCTTACGGGTGGATTGCTCTCGATCCCACCTGGGGTGGTAATAATTTCGGCATCCACGGAGGCGACTACATAGTGATGTCAATCGATCTTTGTAATCGGGTCAGATGGTTGAATGGAGAGGGCAGCACAATTCCTGTAGTTTGTTTTCAATTTCCCGTGACGAACACGTGGTATCACGATATTGGTGTTTACGATTTCCAGTATGTCTGCCATGGGTTATCCAGTTTATAAGCAGTACAGCCAGTTTTTTAACACGGCTTTAATTTGTCAAAAGTTGGCAAATAAGCGCTCTACCTTTGTACTTGGGATGCTCCTCCCCTGCTTTTTCGTCCTGGTGCCACTACTGGCCCTCATGCTCTATGGAATGGTGGCAGCCAGCCTGCAGTTACGCGCATAATACGCTAATCTAAATACTCTTCAGCAGGTCCTCCAGGCTACCGACCACCGCATCGAAGAGCTTGTACATAAGTTCAGGCTCCCCCATTTCGGGGATGTAGGCGATGACGCGCCTGCCGGCGCCGCACATCCATCCGGCCTCAGTGTGGGCGCTGCGACCACAGGGAAGCACCAGCACGCAGGTGTCGGCCCACGTCTATTCCGAGAAGATTGGTTTTCATATCAACAAATATAATCATTATCTCTTAAAATGTCTGTATATTTGTACATATGGAAGTGAGTAATCTTCTGGATATCAGCACCCGGGAGGGACTCTATCGGTGGTATCAGGATAACCACGACAGGGTTCCCGACTTTTGGCTGCGCGTGAACCGGGCTTCGGCAGACTGCCCCGGCGTAATCCGCTACGTGGACGCCGTGGAGGTCGCTCTGTGCTTCGGTTGGATAGACAGCACCATGAAGCGCATCGACGACGGCAAGGCCATCCAGCACTTCACTCCCCGCCGCAGGGGCAGCAACTGGTGCGAGCAGAACCTGGAACGCTGCCGTCGGCTGATAAAGCTTGGAGAGATGACTCCCGCCGGACTGGCCGTCGCCCCGGATCTGGATCCTTCCCGCTTCGTCTACGAAGATTGGGTGCTGGATGCGATAAAGGCCGACGAGTTGGCCTGGAGGCACTTCCAAAGCTTTCCGGAGAATTATAAGCGCATCAAGATTGACCGCATCCAGCACTACAAGAACACCGACCGCGAAGAGTACGGCCTTGCCGTATTGCAGCGCTTCATCGCCGCCTGCCATGCCGGAAAGATGCAGCCCGGCTGGAGTGATTTCGGAAGGTTGGAAGGGTATTGAGCGAGGGTTTCGGGTAAGGTCCAATTATATGCCGGGGACCTTACCCGGAAATATGGCTTTCAGGCACTTCCAGCGGGCAAGGTGTCGCCCCTGAAATTGGACCTTACCCGCATGAGCCGCCAGGCGAACCGCCGGTCCAGGTCTTTTCAATGAGCGCATCAGCGCGAACGGCGGGAAGGTGATGGGGATTAGCCGCACTGCGTGCACCTTTTCCCCGCATCTCCACGAGCAAATAACTGCCAAAAATGCATTTGAGCGCACCAGCGCGAACGGCGGAGGCCGGTCCGAAGGACTAAGGCCGAGAGCCGCGGGGTACTTTAGGGGCAGCGCCCCTAAAAAACCATCTCCACGCAAAAAGGACTGGCGCATTGCCAGCCCTTTGCGTGGAGATAAGGGGATTCGAACCCCTGACCTATAGATTGCGAACCTATCGCTCTACCAACTGAGCTATACCCCCTTGTTAGGGGCTCCGCCCCTAAAATACCCTGCGGCTCCCGGACTACCGACATCGCTACGCTCCGTCCCGTCCTCCGCCGGCCGGTCTGAGGACCGGCTTTTCAGGCTTCCGGGCTGCAAATATAGTTATTTTCTACCAATTACAAACTCGTAATGGTAATTTTGATTGCTGAAAAGGGTGCGGCTGGGTTCGGGCTTGGCTCCCCAGCTGTCGTAACCGCCCACTCCGGTCATTGCGCCGTCAATGCAGAGTTCAACAAAATTCCGCACGGGAATGTCGTTTACGTGGCCCCAGATGCGGCTGCCGTCTTCGTTGCGGGGATCGAGATCCTCGATGGAAGCGCGCAGGGCGTTGAACTCGAAGGGATTATCGACACCAAGAACAAGGGCATTGCCTATCTCCAGCCAGTCGCAGTCGGTGTGATGGCCGGTCTCCTGGGGACGGACGTAAGGATAAAGTTCCTTTTCGGCACTGCCTTCGTAGAGGCCGAGGAAGGCGGCGGTATTTCGGTCGATGTAATTCTCGACGGGGCCGCGGCCGAAGTAGCGGAACTTATCGGCGGAAGCCTTCATACGGGTGCGGAAGCCAATCCTGGGCACCTCCATGGCAGGTTCGGAAGAACCGACAAAATCGGTGGTCAGTTTCAAATCCCCGGCATAACTCAATTCATAGACGACCTTTGCCATGCAACCGGAAGGAAGGGCGTAATCCACGACGATGGATGAAGAATTCTCGCCATCTACCATAGCGACGTTCTTGACGGCGGGATCGTTCTTCCACTCCGCTCCGCGAACCGGATACTTGTTGCCCCAGTCGTTGTCGATGGGAGCACGCCAGAAGTTGGGCTTGAGCCCAAACTTCTTGTCTATCAGGTTTTTGCCACGGCTCTTAAACGACACGACCTTGCCAGCGACAGGGTCGAACACCAGCTTCGAGCGCTTAGCCTTGAGCACTATCTGACCGTTGCCGCGCACCTTGGAAACGACCTTTCCGGCCAGATGCTTTGCCACGGGAGGTTCGGCACGAACCAGCACAACCTGATTCTCTGCCAGCACGCAACCATCTTCCAGAGAAGGCTGGGCACCGGCATTGGTGACGGTGAAGTTGATGTACCAGGTATGATCCATGGCCATGGAAGGCAGTTCAATTACAAATGCTTCCTCAGCCTGAGGTGCGGTTGCAAACGAAAGCGTGCTGTCTGAGACCTTCTCGCCGTCGGCATACAGGGCCCAGGCGAAGCCATACTTGTCCAGTGAACGGAAGTAATTGCGGTTCAGCACTTTGAACTCTCCAGGATTCTCCCCTGCACTGAACCATACGTTCTGATACCAATGCTTGATTTCAGCGCCGGCAGGATGCACGTCCAGGTCGGGATTGACCACGCCGTTGCAGTTGAAATTGCGGTCGGCGAACCATGCGGCGGGATCATTCTCGATGTCGCCGTAGTCGCCACCGTAGGTCCAGTACTTGCGGCCGGAATCATCCTTCACCGCCAGGCCCTGGTCCACCCAGTCCCAGATGCATCCGCCCTGCATACGCGGATGGCTGTACATCAGCTGCCACATGAGGTCGAAAGAGCCATTGGAATTGCCCATGGCGTGGGAATACTCACAGGCAATATAGGGCTTGTGCACGGGATCGTCGTCCCTCTCATAGTAGAGATGGGTCATCTTGGGATACATGGGGCAGTGCACGTCGGTGCCTTCCCTGCCCTCAGTAC
>JAEEGK010019283.1_pt1 | contig 14648 bp, 9 predicted proteins | sample 8958771 | NCBI WGS metagenome assembly JAEEGK01 (sample SAMN16246547, study PRJNA631951) | gut metagenome | biome: gut microbiome; feature: rumen; material: SC-attached | host: Bos | place: Iran: Karaj | collected 2018-10
AATACAATAACAAAATCTCAAATAGTATTATGGCAGAAATCAAGAAAAGAGTGTATCGCTTCGGCGGAAAGACCGCAGAAGGCGACGGATCAATGAGGGAACTCCTCGGCGGCAAGGGTGCCAACCTTGCGGAAATGAGCAAGCTCGGGATGCCCGTCCCGGCCGGTTTCACCATCACGACTGAATGCTGCGCAGAGTATTATGAACTCGGCGGCGGCTACACCGATGAGCTTAAGAAGGAAGTTGCGGCGGCCCTCGAAGCCACCGAAAAGATGATGGGCAAGAAGTTCGGCGATCCCGCAGATCCCCTTCTGGTCAGCTGCCGCAGCGGCGCCCGCAGTTCCATGCCCGGCATGATGGACACCATCCTCAATATCGGCCTCTGCTCCGAGACCCTTCCCGGAATGATCAAGAAGACCGGCAACCCCAGGTTCGTCTATGACGCCTACCGCCGCCTCATCATGATGTACTCCGACGTGGTCATGGAGAAAGCCGAGGGCATCGAGCCCGAGGACGGCCAGGGCATACGCCAGCAGCTCGACCGCATGATGGAAGAGCTCAAGGAGTCCCGCGGCTACAAGTCCGACACCGAGATTTCCGCAGACGAGCTCAAGGACCTCTGCGAAAAGTTCAAGGTGAAGGTGAAGGAAGTCCTTGGAGTGGAATTCCCCGACACCGCCCAGGATCAGCTCTGGGGTTCCATCGGCGGCGTGTTCAAGTCCTGGAACGGCAAGCGCGCCATCGCCTACCGCCGCATCGAGAAGATACCCGATGACTGGGGCACCGCTGTCAACGTGCAGTCCATGGTCTTCGGCAATATGGGTGATACCTCCGCTACCGGCGTTGCATTCTCCCGCAACCCGGCCTCCGGCGACAACAAGTTCTACGGTGAGTGGCTTATCAACGCCCAGGGCGAAGACGTCGTGGCCGGTATCCGCCCCCCGCACCCCCTGAACGAAGCCACCAAGACCGAGCACAACAAGCACCTGCAGTCCCTCGAGGCCGCAATGCCCGAGGTCTATGCAGAGCTCGACGGCATCCGCAAGCGCCTGGAAGAGCACTTCCATGATATGCAGGATATCGAGTTCACGATCCAGGAAGGCAAGCTCTGGATGCTCCAGTGCCGTATCGGCAAGCGCACCGGCATAGCCGCCCTGCAGATGGCTATGGACATGCTCTCCGAAGGTATGATCGATGAGAAGGAGGCCGTTCTCCGCGTGTCTCCCGCCCAGCTCGACGAAATCCTCCACCCCATTCTCGACCCCGCTTCCGAGAAGAAGTCCCAGGTCGTGGCCAAGGGCCTTCCCGCATCTCCGGGCGGAGCCGTCGGCACCATCGTCTTCACTTCCGAGGCCGCTATGGAGGCCGCTGCGGCAGGCCGCAAGGTGATTCTCATCCGCGAAGAGACCTCCCCCGAAGACATCGAAGGCATGCGTGCTTCTGCAGGTATCCTGACCACCCGCGGCGGTATGACATCCCACGCAGCCCTCGTGGCCCGTGGCTGGGGCAAGTGCTGCATCGTGGGCTGCGAATCCATGAAGATCAACCTTGCCGCCAAGAGCGTGAGCTTCGGAGGCGAGACCTATAAGGAAGGCGACTGGTTCTCCCTGAACGGCTCCAAGGGCTACGTCTATGCCACCAAGCTCGACACCATGGACGCCAGCGAGAATCCTCTCTTCATCCGTTTCATGGAAATAGTGGACAAGTTCCGCCGTCTTGGAATCCGCACCAATGCCGACACCCCCGAGGATGCCGCCCGCGCCCTTTCCTTCGGCGCCGAGGGTATCGGCCTCTTCCGTATCGAGCACATGTTCTACGGCAAGAATTCCGAGACTCCTCTGGCAAAACTCCGCAAGATGATCCTTTCCGACACCAACGAGGAGCGCAAGGCCGCCCTTGACGAGCTGGAGCCGTTCATGAAGGCTTCCGTCAAGAGCACCCTGAAGATCATGGACGGCAAGCCGGTGGTCTTCCGCCTGCTCGACCCGCCCCTCCACGAATTCGTCCCGAAGGGCAAGGAGAAGGAACTCGAGCTTGCCAACGAGCTCGGCATTTCCGTGGACGACATCGAGAAGCGCGGCGAGAACCTCCACGAGGTCAACCCGATGATGGGTCACCGCGGAGTGCGTCTCCACGTGACTTATCCCCTCATCGCCGAGACCCAGTACAGGGCTATCTTCACCGCCGAGGCAGAGCTTCAGCGCGAGGGCTTCCACCCCATCCCCGAAATCATGATCCCCGTGACCATTTCCGAGCGTGAGCTCCGCTTCCAGAAGGCTATCTGCGTGAAGATCAAGACAGAAGTGGAAGCCGCAACCGGTGAGGTCCTCGACTTCAAGTTCGGCACCATGATCGAAATCCCGCGTGCAGCCCTGACTGCCGACCGTATGGCCCGCACCGCCGAGTTCTTCAGCTTCGGCACCAACGACCTGACCCAGATGACCTTCGGCTTCAGCCGCGACGACGTCGGCACCTTCATGGGCGACTATCTCGGCAACAAGATCCTCGACGCCGATCCGTTCCAGACCATCGACGTGAAGGCCGTCGGCAAGCTCGTCGAACTGGGTATCCAGGGCGGCCGCAGCAAGCGTCCCGACCTCAAGTGCGGCGTCTGCGGCGAGCACGGCGGCGATCCCGATTCCGTGTACTTCTTCAACCGCATCGGCGTGGACTACGTGAGCTGCTCTCCTTTCCGCGTGCCTATCGCCCGCCTCGCCGCGGCCCAGGCTGCAATCAAGCAGAACGCATAGTTATATAATATAAATGTATAAGAAGTTACTTTTACTGCTGCTGACGCTCGCCGTCGTGATTCCCTGCTCCGGGTCATCCGCCCAGAAGCGCAAGGATTCCGTCGATGAGCCCATGATCGACTTCAGCCACCGCTACGCCAAGATCAATATGACCATGACGCTCACGAAGCTGAAGACCTTCAACAAGTTCCTGCCCAAAAGCCTGAGGCGCGAGGTCGGAGACGAGTACTATCCCGAAATCCGCCGCCAGCTCAAGGGCAAGGAGACCGGCAGCATGCACTACAAGGAGGGAGATGCGGAAATTCAGAGCTATCCCGACGGCAAAGTCAGGCTGACGCTCAAGTTTCCGAACTTCATCATGGTGATACGCAACGTCACCTGGGACCAGCTTGACGTGGTGTTCTCGGAGTATTTCTAAGTGACTACCTTATATATTTAGCTGAAATTTGCATCCCGGCGCCCTCTGGAAGGGGTCGGGATGTAAAATTTTTTAAAAAATAGTTGCACAAGAATTTTTTTCTATATACATTTGCACGTTATTAGGTTTCGTGGCGAAGAGGGTATTGTACCCTTTTTGGACTTGAAACCATTTGGCAAGGTTACTAAACCCTAGAACATAAAATTTTTTAATAATTAACTTTTAAACAATTTGTGTATGAAAAAAATCTTTAGATTCGCAATTGTGTTCGCCATCGCTGGCGCAGCACTTTTGACCGGATGTACCAAAGATTATGGCACTGAGATCGCCGCACTTCAGACTAAGGTCGGCGAGCTCCAGAGTCAGATTGACGGCCTGAGCAACGCCATCAAGAATGGCTCCGTGCTCAAGAGCGTTACCCCTACTTCCAACGGTATCGCTATCGTTGTGACTAAGGACGGCACCGACCAGACCTACAACATCACCAACGGTACCAATGGCAAGGACGGCAAAGATGGCGTCAACGGCAAGGACGGCACCAACGGCAAGGACGGCACCAACGGCAAGAACGGCACCAACGGCAAGGACGGAAAGGACGGCAAGGACGGTAAGGACGGCAGCGTCGTTACTATCGGCACCGACGGTTTCTGGTACATTGACGGTGTGAAGCAGGCCTTCAAAGCCGAAGGTAAGGACGGCAAGGACGGCACCGACGGCAAGGACGGAGATTTCTGGGCTGTCGAAGAAGTCAATGGCGTTCTCAGCTTTGTCAAGTACAACGGCGAGACCGGCAAGAAGTACGATCCCGTGCAGGCACAGGCTGTCTTCCCCAACGGTGAGAAGCCTATCACCGCTGTCTGGGACACCGCTGGCAACACCCTCACCCTCTTCAACGTGAAGGATGCTCCCAACGGCCAGGTCGTTTTCAGCCTTGATGCAACTCTCGCAAGCATCGTCACCATCCCTCAGTTCTACTATGGTGGTATTGAGGCCCTCTATTATCACTATCTCGATGGTCTCTATCAGAACGTCACCGGCACCGCAACCGGTACCGATTTCGAAGACCAGGGTACCTACAGCGTCAAGGCAAAGAACGCTCCCATCGATCTCCTCGTGAATCGTCAGACTGTTCCTTACGCATTCGGTGCTGTCGAGACCGCAGACTACCACGTGAATCCTCAGGCATTCAAGTTCGAGACCGCAGTCGGTCAGTGGGGCTTCAACTGCCTGGATCGCGACTATGTTGACGTGAAGGCCGGAGCCCCCAAGTGGAGCGCCGAGTTCAAGGGCGTGAGCCGCAAGAACACCAACATCGCTTCCGTCAAGTTCAAGATCAACAACGCCAACGAGCTCAATCCTACTGTTGCTGCTACTCCTACCGCTCCTGCACAGTATGTTGTCTCCGTGATGAGCCTCTATGCATCTGACAAGACCAACGACAACAAGATCACCACTTCCGATTACGCTGCTGTCGTGGCTGCTCCCGAGGTCCTCGAGCACCTTGCATTCGTTCCGACTGTGAACTACACAGCCAAGCAGTGCGCCGGTACTCCCGTCCTCACCGCACCCAATGACAAGAAGATGCTTTATGAGTCCGCTGGTGAAGCTGCCGAGAACGCTGCAAGCGTGCCCGTTCAGTACGACAAGTACGGCGAAGCCGGCTTCCCTCTGGACTTCATCGGTGTCCACGTCAGGGACAACGACAAGATCACCACTCTTGCTGAGCTCCAGCAGAAGTACCCCAACCTCGACCTCCGTTACGAACTCATCGACTACACCGTCGGTTCCAACGTGACTTCCGAGAATGCATTCGGTATCATCCCTGCAAACCAGAAGGTTTTCTTCCCTGCATTTGCTAAGACCAACGCCGCCGGTAACGGCTGGACCGTCGAGAAGATCACCAAGACCAACAGCATCGAAGGTATCTCCGCTGTCGGCCGTCGTCCTATCGTGCTCGTCACCCTCGTCGACACCGACAAGACCTCCAACAACATCGTTCTCGCAGGTTACTTCAAGATCAGGATCGACCGCAAGGTTGAAGATCCCGTGGTCGTTCCTCCTGTGACTCTCCAGCTCAAGGACTTCGGCGAAATCGGTTATGCTTGCGCTCTGATCGCCAACGAGACCAAGTGGTACGATATGTCCTACCAGATCCTCGAGGATGGTCTCCAGATGACCTTCAATGACTTCCGTGGCAACTACACCTGGGAGGCTGACAAGACCTACTACAAGCAGGCTGATGGCACAATGAAGCTCAACGACAGCAGGTCTGACCACAAAGACAACTATGGTCAGGTGACCTACACCAAGGATAACGCTTCTACCGGCGATGCTGACATTACTGGTGTGAACGATATCTTCAAGCTCGCCGTCAACAAGGCACAGGCTGAGAATATCGGTGTCGGCAAGACCATGACTCTCTACGCCCACTTCACCAAGAACGCCGGCAGCACCCTCAACGGCAAGCCCGATCACGTCTACATTGGCCTTACCTTCAAGGTTGGCGACAAGCCTGCTGTCAAGTTCATCAAGAAGAACGAGGTGTACTGGTTCGACGATCTGAACTTCAAGTATCCCAACGACGCCAAGACCGACCTCGGCATGGCTACCATCCGTAACAACGTCCGCGTCCCTCTCACCTGGATCAAGGGCGGCACCGCCAACTCGCCTGCAGTTACCCTCTTCGACAAGGATATCGATGACGACTGGCTGGTGAACACCACCACCAACAAGAACGAGGTCAAGATCGTTGCTGCTGCCACCGGCGCTGTCATTCCTGGAGCTACCTACTTCTATCGCTTCAGCGCTGACAACAAGGACATCACTGTCAAGGGCAAGAAGTGGACCAAGGTCAACGACGGTCAGCTCAACTGGAACGCCACCGAGGCCATCACCCTCACCAACGACGGTGTGATCACCTACCTCTGCAACGATGTGACCAAGGAACTCATCAACTGGGGCACCAACCCTCAGGAGAAGGTTGAGAATCCTAACCTCACCGAGAACTTCCTGTATTGCAACGTTGATGTCGTTGCCCAGGTACAGGGTGCTACCCAGGGTGATATCTGCGAGCTCCTTGTCGAGCAGATCCACGTCCGCTTCCTGCGTCCTGTGTATCTGAAGTTCAACCCCGCCGAGAATTACCTCGTCGATGGTGAAGCTACCGGTTCCCGCGTTCCTTTCGGAACTCTCTTCAGCGCTACCGACTGGCAGAACTACAAGATCTTCGCATACGATCCTGCGACCAAGACCTACAAGAAGGGTTACTACAATCCTGTCGACAAGACCAATGCTACCGAGGCTAACCACCAGGTTGACTGGTACGACTACTATGGATTCACCAAGCTGAGCGTTGACCTCAACACCGTGGCCACCAACCAGAAGGATCCTAAGTCCAACAACTTCACCCTGATCAAGGATGTCAACCGTGCCGCTATCATCGGTATCATCGATCCCGCAGATCCTTCCAACCCGAAGATCTACGACATGAACACCACCGGTGCCGCCAATGTCATCGACATCGACATCACCGACCTCAACAACCTTGCAGGATATCAGTTCTGGTATGCCAACAACATGGGTTATGCAGAAGACTTCAAGCTCCGCGTTGATGTTTCCCTGACCTACTCATGGGGTACCTTCACAACTCCTATCGAGATTCCTGTCTACGGTACTGAGCACAACTATCAGAATTAATCTAATAGTTCTTTCAAATATGGCGCGTCTCTGTGAGGCGCGCCATTTTTTCTAATAATTTATGAGATTTCGTTATCTTTTTGTTTTTGCATTTGTTGCAGCCTTCCTTGCTTCTTGTAACAACTCACCCAAGGTGATGACCTACAAGGATGCAGAAAGGGAATTTATAGCTTCGCTGACCAGGCAGGATACGCTTGACGTTGTCAATCTTGGCACGAAGTTCTTCACATATATAGAAGAGAACAACACTGAGGCTGCATTGGATATGCTCAACGTGCTTGAAGGCAATGTGCTCTACGGAATTGCAGATGAATCAAAGGATTTTGTACGTCCCAGATTCGCTCGTATGCCCGCTGAAGGCTGGTCTTTCGTGCGCTACAGTTTCTCTACTCCCGGGGTGAATGATCTTGTGTATCTCTACGGTGGCCTGAAACTTGTATTCAATCCTGTGAAAGTGGGTGATCATTGGTTCCTGACTCTCAAGGATGGCTATCAGTCCAGCAAGGACCTTAGCTCTTCAAATCAGATCAATCCGAATTCACCTGCACCGTATCCGATAAGACTGCACTCTAAGAATTGATTAAGGTTCTTTTAACATTTTTGATCGCTTTTTGCGCACCGGCTCCGGGCGCCCTTCAGTTCGAGACCACAGAACTCGATCTTGGGGACCGCCCGAGGCTGGAGCGCGAAATCGCTTTTGATTTCCCTTTTGTGAACACTTCTTCCCACGACGTCAGGATTGCATACGCCGTGGCTTCGTGTTCATGCACACAGCTGAGCTGGACCACTGAGGCCGTTCCGCCAGGTGGCACCGGCAAGGTGTCCGCTCTCTACAACATCGAGCGTTACACTGATTCTTTCCATAAATCCATTACGGTGATGGTGGATGGGGAGTCATCTCCCTACATCCTCCGCTTTTCGGGTTCCATCCACGACACTCCGCAGTCTCTCTTCACTGATTTCCGCTATCGTCGCTCCGCACTCGGTATTGAGAACGATCCTCTCAGGGTCGGGGTAGTGCATTCCGGATCTGAACAGAACGGGCGGGTGGAACTCTGCAATTTCTCCGACAAATCTATCGAGCTCGAGTTCAAAGACATCACTCCGGGCTTGATCCTATCATACACAAGTAAAACAATAGAGCCGGTGTCAAGGACCTACTTTTCTTATTCCTTTATTCCGGATTCTCTCTCCCGCGGACCTTTCGCTTATTCCTTCACTCCTGTCCTTGACGGTGAGCCTCTCGCCCCTTACAGGATAGAAACGATTGTAGTCGATGATTTCAGCTCCCTCACTTCAGCAGAGCGAAACTCTTCAGCCATCCCGAAACTTGCGGCAAGTGAGTTTTCCTTTGGCGAAATCGCTTCCGGCGCTCAGGCAAGCGTCGATATTGTGCTGCTGAATTCTACGGATTTCACGGCAAAGATCCAATCGGTTTCATCCAGCAGGGAGGGGCTTGAATTCTCGTATCCCGAAGTTCTGGAAGCCAAGTCCAGCACTGTTGTCAAGGCGAGCGTGGTCCCCGGCAAACTGCGTTCCGGAAGTCTTCGTTTCAAGGTGACGATCGTGACAAGTTCACCGCTGGTGCCTTTACTGGAGACTTGGGTCACAGGTTATGTAAAATAATAAAATTGTGCTATATTTGCATGTTATGAAAAATTGTATTTATTCAGCACCGGCGCTTGAGTTCTGTGAACTCCGCGAGTACGCTTTGGTCTGCCAGAGTCCGGAAGGTCCGGAAGGCACGACCGAAAACTATGTTGTTGGCGACTTTGAGTGGTAACCCTTAAACTATGATGATATGAAAAGGATTTTTAGATTTGCAGCTTTGCTGCTCCCAGTCGCACTCCTTGTGGCATCCTGTGCCAAGGAGTTCGGTTCCGAAGAGGGAGGCCCTCGTCGGACTTATGATTTTGTCGGCTATCTGGACTCCGGCACCAAGACGGATCTGGACGACGGCGACCAGACTATCTGGAAAGCCGGCGACCAGGTGTCCTTCTACACGCAGGGCGCTGAGCAGGCCCAGACCCGCACCGTTGCTGCCGACGGCGCCAAGGCCGAATTCGGCGCTGTTGAAGCCGAAAGATACGTGAGCGCAGTCTATGGCGCAACGGCCTCTAAATGGGGAACCAACGGTTTCATCCTTTCGCAGGTCGTGAAGTCCAGCCAGGACGGCACTTTCGGTGATGCCCATGTCTCCGTGGCGCATACCACCGACCTTGAAGGCGGCAGTCTGTTCTTCAGCAACCTGACTAGTATGCTGAGATTCACCATCCAGCGTACGGACGTAGCGTATGTGCGCGTGGAGAGCCGTTCCAGGGCCCAGCTTTATGGCGACGCCCAGGTTATTTTCGACGAAAACAACCAGCCTTCCGCTACCTGGAACAGCACCGGCGGCTCTTCGATCAAGGTGAGCATAAAGAACGGCAATGGCGTTTACTACCTCTCCCTTCTTCCCGGCGAGTATAAAGACGGATTCGAGTTCCGTTGCTACAATGCCAGTGGCAAGAGGGTCGGCGCCGCTATTTCCCGCAAGACTCTTTCCCTGCAGCGCAACCGCATCCTTGATCTCGGCGTGCTCGAGGATTATTTCGCTCCGGAGCCGGACGACCTTGGCAATGTCATCGGCACCAACGAGACAGCCAACTGCTATATTGCTCCCGCCATCAACAAGGAGTATAAGTTTGTCGCTCTCTACAAAGGCAACAGCCGTATCCCTCTTGGTATCGATGATCCCTACAGGGCTGAAGTCCTTTGGGAGACTTACGGGACGAGCGAGAATCCTGTGGCCGGCACTGTGGTGTCCGACGTCAGCTACAGCGACGGATACGTGTATCTGACCGCTCTCCGCAACGGAAGTGCCCTCGTCTGCGTGCGCGATGAGGAAGGCAATATACTTTGGAGCTGGCATATATGGGTCTGGGACGGCTACGATATCATGGAGGCTTCCCAGCCCTACTACAACAACGCCGGATCCCTTATGGACCGTAATCTCGGCGCCTCTTCAGCCACTATAGGCGTGGCGGGAGCCCGTGGTTTCATGTACCAGTGGGGCCGCAAGGATCCCATCCTTGGAGCCACCTCGGCTGCTGTCAGTGCCGAAGATATAAAGGAAAAGCATACCCTCATTGCTTCTTCTGACGTGACAGGCACGATCCAGTATTCCATCGAGCATCCCATGACCTTCATCTACTATTCTAACCAGACTCCCGGAGACTGGCTGGCAGATGGCAATTCCAATGACAACCTCTGGACTGAGGATGCAAAATCCATGTATGATCCCTGTCCTCCGGGATGGAGAATGCCGGAATCGGATTTCTGGTCCAAGGCACTCAAGGGTGCTGCGGGAAGCCAGTTGGAATTCACCAAGGCATTCGACATGAGCAACTACGGCATTGATTTCGCCGGAGCCAACGACGGCCGCAATATGGGTCAGGGACCTTCCATCTGGTATCCTGCCACCGGCTACCGTGACGGCTCATCATCCTCTTCCACAATCAATTGGATCCAGTTCTACAACTTCATGTGGACTGCCGGAGCCAGGAGTGGTTATGGTGTGGATCTCGCTATCCTCGGCCTTGAGAAGGCTGTCAAGTCTTCCACCACATCCAGGAAGGCCAGCGGCTTGAGCGTGCGCTGCAAGCTTGATTACACGCCTCCCGTGATCGAAGCCACCGGCATTTCCCTTGACAAGCCGTCCATCAGCATGATGCGCTACGAGTCCGCACAGCTTACGGCTACCGTGACTCCTTCCTATGCAGCCAGCACCGCAGTGCACTGGGAGACGTCCAACTCCAGTGTTGCCACCGTGACCAGTGATGGTGTTGTGACCGGCGCCGGTGAGGGCTCCTGCGTAATCACGGCCTATGCATCCTATGCCAACGGCACCAAAAACCAGAGCATCAAGGCTCAGTGTTCCGTGACCGTGAGCAAAGACCAGGACAATCTCCTGGCACCTGCAAACTGCTTTATCGTGAACAAGCCCGGCGAGTATCATTTCGATGCACGCATCAAGGGCAACGGCACGACCCAGGAGCTCCAGCCTGTGTTTGCACGCCTCATCTGGCAGTCTTACGGTAACGCCACCTACCCGACCCTCCCTATCGTTTCGAACATCAGTCTCGATGCCGAATCCGGACAGATCGGTTTCACGGTCCCCAGCCCTATGCAGAACGGCAACGCCGTTATTGCCGTGCTTGGCGGCACCGGCCAGATTCTTTGGAGCTGGCATATATGGGCCTGCCAGGGATTTGATCCCGACGGCACGCACCACCACGTGTATAACCACACGGGTGCTGTTGTCATGGACCGCAACCTTGGCGCTACCAGCAATGCAAAGGGTAGCGTGGAGACCAATGGCCTCCTGTACCAGTGGGGCCGCAAGGATCCGTTCCTCGGGCCCAGGAGCATCACTGATTCAGAGACACAGAAAGCCGTTTCCGACTCTTCCTGGCCTGATGCAGTGACCTCGAACGACAGTGTGGGCACCATCGACTATACCGTCAAGAATCCTATGACCTTCATTTCCGGCGCTTCTCCGTACTATGACTGGTTGTATGTCCGTACGGACAACCTCTGGGGCGACGGAGGAAATAAGACCATCTATGATCCCTGCCCTGCAGGCTGGAGGGTCCCGTCCGGCGGAGCAGCAGGTATGTGGGCCAAGTCCTGGTTCGGCGACAATGTGCCCACGAATCTGGGTGTCACAGCCACCTGGGACACCATCAACCGTGGCTTCGAGCTGACCGGCACAAGCACTACCGGCTTCTCCTCCAGCGCGATCTGGTTCCCGTTCGCAGCCTACCTCACCCGAACTGGCGGCAAGCTTGGCGGCCAGGGACAGTATTCCCGCCTCTGGACTTCGACTACGACGACCAACAGCAACAACACCTCCTCGAAGGCATTCTGGCTTAACTATGGCCCCAATGCGACCGGAGAGCTGGTGATCTCGTCCTCCTGGCAGCGCTCCTTCGCTGCGTCTATCCGCTGCGTCAAGGAATAGTGCGGCAAATATATGATGAAGCCGGGTGCAATTGCATCCGGCTTTTTTTGTTTTTTTGCTGAAATTTGCGTAATATTGCACACTGTAATCATAGTAGCTAAAAATTTATCATTTTATAAGTATGAAAAAATTATTTTTGGTTCTTACTTCCGTGCTCGTCCTTGCTACGAGTGCATTTGCTCAGGATGTGTTCTATCCGGGCTTCCAGTTAGGTATAAAGGGCGGTGCATCCCACACTGTCGGTGAGACCAACGACTTCTTCAAGCTCGTCTCTCCCGCAGCTGCCCTCGACCTTGGCTATCAGATCAGCCCTGTGTTCGGCATCCGCGCCGACATCTCCGGCTGGCAGGGCAAGGGCTGGTATGCCACCCTCAATGACGGCTACAAGTTCAACTTCGCCCAGGTCGCTATCGATGCTACCTTCGACATCTGCAACATGTTCGGCTACAAGAGCCGCCTCCTCAACCCCTACGGCTTCATAGGTGTGGGTGCTGTCGGCTACTTCAACAACGGTGCAGACCAGGCCAAGCTCCCGACCCCCAACCACTACTGGAACGGCTTCAAGTTCAACACCGTGGCCCACGCTGGTGCCGGTGTCGACATCCGTCTCTCCGACCTTATCGCAATCGAGATCGAATATGTGGCCAACGCCCACAGCGACAAGTTCAACTCCAAGGACAATGTCGGTCCCAAGGTCGACTGCGACTGGCAGCACTCCGTGCTCGCAGGTCTGAAGTTCGACTTCGGCCAGGCCGCCGGCAAGAAGAAGGTCGCTGAGGCCGCTGCCGCCGCCGCTGCCGCCGCTGCCGCACAGGCCGCCGCTGCACAGGCTCGCGCCGACAAGGAACTCGCCGACGCTATCGCCGCCGCCAAGGAAGCTATCGAAAGGGCTCAGAAGGCTCTTGCCGAGAATGACTTCCTCCCTGAGGATGTCGCTGCCATCAACGACGCCATCAACGCTCTGAAGAAGGCTATCGACGCCAAGGACATCGACGCCATCAAGGCCGGCACCAAGGCTCTCAACGACGCCGTGGATGCTGCCAGGACCAACAAGAAGGCTGCTGACGAGGCTGCCGCAAAGGCCGCTGCCGAGAAGGAAGCTGCTGAGAAGGCTGCATACGAGGCTGCAAAGGCCCAGGCCCTCCAGGATGCAATCGAGGCTGCAAAGAAGTCCAACAACGTTGTCTACTACGTGATCGGCAAGTACGATATCGCACTCCGGAGCGGTAAAAGCTCAACACCCTGATCAAGAAGCCCAAGAAAGATCCTGAGGCCAAGGCTATCTTCTGGGGTTTCGCAGACCGTGAGACCGGTACCACCGATGGCAACTGGGTGCTTTCCGAGAATCGTTCCCACATCGTGGCCGAGGCTCTGACCGCTGCCGGAATCGATCCTTCACGTATCACTTGCTACTGGTACGGCGACACCGAGCGCATCTCCAAGGTTCCCGAGAAGAACCGCGCCACCGTGCTTCTTTGCAAGTAATTCATAGAAGTCAAGTCTATAAAAAAGGTTGGCCTGTATGACCAACCTTTTTTCTTCCGAAAAGATGCAGGAAATTAGAAATATCGCCATCATTGCGCACGTAGACCACGGCAAGACTACCCTCGTGGACCGAATGATCTACCAGGCCAACCTCGTGCGCCAGCCTGAGAATCTCGGGCAGCTGATTCTCGACAACAACGATCTCGAGCGCGAAAGGGGCATCACCATCCTTGCCAAGAACGTGTCCGTGATCTATAAGGGTGTCAAGATCAATATTATAGACACTCCGGGCCATAGCGATTTCGGAGGCGAAGTGGAACGTGTCTTGAATATGGCGGACGGAGTGCTGCTGCTAGTGGATGCATTCGAGGGCTGTATGCCCCAGACCCGTTTCGTGCTGCAGAAGGCCATCTCCATGGGCAAGAAGCCTATCGTGGTGATCAATAAAGTGGACAAGCCCAATTGCCGTCCCGATGAGGTGCAGGAAGAGGTTTTCGACCTGATGTTCAACCTCGACGCCAACGAAGACCAGCTTGATTTCACCACCGTGTACGGTTCCGCCAAGCAGGGTTGGATGTCGCTGGACTGGCGCAAGCCCACCGACAACATCACGCCTCTGCTGGACACCATACTTGAGGTGATTCCCGCCCCTCCGGTAGTGGAGGGCACGCCCCAGATGCTCATCTCATCGCTTGAGTATTCTCCCTATGTGGGCCGTATCGCCGTGGGCCGCGTGACCCGTGGCGAACTCCGCACCGGGAGCCAGATCAGCCTCTGCAAACGCTACGACGTGGTGCAGAAGCAGAAGATCAAGCAACTGATGGTGTTCGAGGGCCTTGGCATGACCAACGTCGAAAGCGTGGGCTGCGGCGATATTTGTGCTGTCGTGGGTGTGGACGGGTTCGAAATCGGCGACACCATTGCTGATTACGAGCATCCCGAAGCCCTGCCGCCGATTGCTATCGACGAGCCCACCATGAGCATGCTCTTCTCCATCAACAACTCCCCCTTCTTCGGTAAAGACGGCAAATACGTAACTTCCCGTCACATAAAGGAGCGCCTTGACAAGGAGCTCGAGAAGAACCTCGCACTCAGGGTGAAGCCCGGCATGAACGCGGATTCATTCGTGGTATACGGACGAGGCGTTCTCCACCTTTCAGTGCTCATCGAGACCATGAGAAGGGAAGGATTCGAACTTCAGGTCGGACAGCCCAAGGTCCTTGACAAAACAATCAACGGACAGAGGTGCGAACCTATAGAGGAACTGTCCATCGAGGTTCCCGAGAACTTCGTCGGT
>JAEEGK010019284.1_pt1 | contig 14647 bp, 15 predicted proteins | sample 8958771 | NCBI WGS metagenome assembly JAEEGK01 (sample SAMN16246547, study PRJNA631951) | gut metagenome | biome: gut microbiome; feature: rumen; material: SC-attached | host: Bos | place: Iran: Karaj | collected 2018-10
GCATGAACTCCGAGTACGCCAACCAGAACGCCTACGATGCCATCAGCATCCACGGCGGTTCGGGCTTCATCATGGAGTACAAGTGCCAGCGTCTCTACCGCGATGCCCGTATCTTCTCCATCTACGAAGGCACGACGCAGTTGCAGGTGGTGGCCGCCATCCGTTACATCACCAACGGCACCTACCTCACCATCATGAAGGAAATGCTCGAAAACGAAGTCTCTGAGGACCTGAAGCCCTTGCAGAACACCGTTCGCACCCTCGTGGAACTCTACGAACAGAGCATCAACTACGTGAAGGGCGCTAACAACCAGGAGGTTCAGGACTTCTTGGCCCGCCGTCTTTACGACATGACTGGCGACATCATGATGTCGTTGCTCATCCTCGACGACGCCACCCATGCTCCGCATCTCTTCACCCAGTCGGCCAACGTCTACGTCCATGCCGCCGAGGAAGACGTCATCGGTAAGAGCGTCTACGTGAAGAACTTCATCGAGGAAGACTTGGTGAACTTCAGGGCGAAGGCGAAGGAAGTGGCTGAGTAATCAGGCTTTTATTCAAAATGAAAAGTGCGCTTTATTTCTTAAAGCGTACTTTTTTTGTGGTCATTGTTGGGCTTTAAGTGAACGAGGATTGAGGGGGGTAAAATCCATATCTCAATTGATGGAAACCTACCTTTTATCCTCCGACTTGGTGCTTTGCTGACCTTATGGACGGTCGCTTTTTTTATATGTATTAGCCTTCCATAGACCCCTATGGTTGACATGCGGCAGATATGGGTTTCACAGCTCTGAGATATGGGTGTCCTGGAAAAATAAAGTACCCTGTGTTTTCGATTCAGAAATGCTACATCTTCACAATCTTTTGCACAAAAGTTTCGTTGCTCGTCTCCATCCTAACCAAATAAACGCCTCTTTCTAAATCATCTATGCGGCATTCTGTTGCCTTGACTTCAAAAGTCTTCACCAATCGTCCATCAACGGAATAAATTGAAACCCGCTTCACGCCTTCGCAAAGGATGGTGAAACTTCCGCTTGAAGGATTCGGGAAGACCTCAGCCTCAATGCTTTGCTCATTGAGGCCGTCGTAGGCTTCCACGGCATTCACGGCAGCCAAGGCATCCACGCGGCCCACGCCAGTGATGTTGCTCTTGGTGGGCGTCAGTTTGACGGAGGTCTCTTCCAAAATGCGGCAAATCTCTGCCGGTGTCAACTCAGGGTTCTTTTGCAGCATCAAGGCGACGATGCCCGCCACGCATGGTGTGGCCTGTGAGGTTCCGTCCATGTTGGTGTAGCCGCTGGTGTTTTCGTAATCCAACGACTTGATGTTTACTCCAGGGGCGCACACATCGGGGCGGATGAGTCCTATGCCGGGGTTGTGTAGTCTCCAAACTCGGTGTCCTGCCATGTGACAGGGCCACGCGAGGTGAAGTCGGCGGCGGCATCGTTGTAGTTCACCGCACCGATGGCAACCACACTACTCAACGCGCCTGGGTTGGCCATTTGGTCGGGGTCGAGGTAGGGTGGGGGACAACTGGCAGGAACGCGCACATTGTTGGGCACTGGATAGGTCATTTGGAGAAAGGCATTGCCTTCGTTGCCGGCGCAGACCATGGCAACGATCCCTGCATCCAAGACGGCTCCACAGGTGCGGCGCAAGATCTCCTTGTCGGCAACTCCAGCACCAACCATGCCTAAAGACATGCTGATCAAGTCACAGCCATGCTCGACCGACCATTCCATGCCGCCCGCGATGTTCACTGCACCACCAAAGCCATCCCCACGGATGCTCTTTACGCACATCAAAGTGACATCGGGAGCAATACCCGTCAAAGAGCCTGCCGTGCCGTCGCCACAGACCGTTCCGGCACAATGCGTTCCGTGACCTTTGTCGTCCATTGGGTCGTCGTCATCGTTCACAATATCATAGCCGTGGTGTGGGAACTCCTCACCACCGTCCCATAGGTGGTCGGCAAGGTCGAGATGGTCATAGTTGACTCCTGAATCGACGACGGCCACCACAACACCTTCACCCGTGTAGCCCAATTCCCACACTTGGTCAGCGTTCACTTGGGTAATGTTCGGCGTGACTTCACGTGTTGCAGATGTAGGTTTTTGCGTTTCGCTTTCAGGAATCCATTGGTGCTGAATGTTGAGGCTAATAGTTTCAATGTCAGTGCGTTCTGAAAGGTCGAGCAAAGCAGTTTTTGTGGCCTCAAAATACAGCGTATTGGCTGACCAAAGGCTGCGCACAGACGAAACCAAGCCATGACTTTCCATCTCGGCAAGGATGCGCTTCAAGTCGTGCTGCGAAGCCTCCGTGAAAGATTTCAACTCATTGACTACGTACGCTCTGCGCTCTGCACGTGAGGGGAAATAATCGGCGCGACGGCACAGCTGCGAGCGGTCGTATTGCGCTTTCATCAGTACGACGACTTCGATTCGCTCGTCATCGCTTCGGCGGTTCATTTCCTGGCTCAACAGCGGGTCGAGGCAACCTTGAGCAAAACCTGTCCATGCAGGCCAACAACAGAATGGAAATCAGGGCAATTCTTTTCATGGTTTTACAATTTCACGATTTTGTTCACGATAACACCGTTCTCCATGTCGATTTTCAATAAATAAACACCGTTCGTCAAGTCTTCGATGCGACATTCGCTTCCGTTCATTTCGATGGTTTTCAATAACTTGCCTTCAATCGAAAACACGGAAACCCTATGGATTCCCTCTCTGGTAACGGTGAAATCCCCTGTGCTCGGATTGGGATAAACTTGCGCTTCATTTCGTATCTCTTCAACTCCGTCATAGTCCACGGCATTCACGGCAGCCAATGCATCCAAAAGGCCTGAGCCGAAGTCGTTGCTCTTGTGATCAGTGAGTTTAACAGCGGTGCTCTCAAGAATTTCGTCGATTTGCGCGGGCGTGAGTTCGTGGTTTTTGGAGAGCATCAGGGCGATGGTACCGGCCACCAAGGGCGTGGCCATCGAAGTGCCGTCCATCAAGGTGTAGCCATCGGTGGTGTTGAAATCCAATGACTTGATTTGCACACCCGGAGCGCAAATGTCGGGGCGAATGAGGCCTATTTCGGTCGTGCTACCTGCGGAGTAGGGATAGTCATTGTATTCCGCAACATCCGTCCATTGCGAAGGGCCTTCGGACGAGAATGCGGCAATGGTGTTGTCGTAATTCACCGCGCCCACGCAAATCACGCAACTTGTTCCACCTGTATTAACCAGCTGGTCTTCGTGCAGATGCGGCGGAGGACAGTCGCCCGGAGTATAGATGTTGTTCGGCACGGGCACTATGAACTGCATTTGTCGGATGTTGCCTGCACAGGCAGCCACCACCACGCCAGCCGCCAAAGTGTTGTCGCAGGCCTGGCGCATCATCAGTTTCTGTGCAGGATTGGGTTGGGGTCGGCCCAACGACATGTTCATCAAGTCGGCACCATGCTCTAAAGCGAACTGCATGGCGGCCACCCAATGGGTTTCCTCGCCAACGCCATCGCTGTTGAAGGTTTTCAAAGCCATGATAGTGGCCTCTGGAGCGATGCCCGTCTGTGAACCAGAAGCTCCTGTGCCACAAATGGTTCCGACTACATGTGTGCCGTGTCCCCAATCATCGGAAGGATCGTTGTCGTGGTAGTAGAAGTCGTAGCCGTGATGAGGATAATCCACGCCGCCGTCCCAAAGTCGACCGGCCAAGTCAGCGTGGTCGAGGCGGATGCCCGTGTCAATGACAGCAATCAAAACACCTGCGCCCAAGTAGCCTTGTTCCCATACCTGCGGCGCATTGACTTGCAGCAGGTTTTGGGTGATTTCGCGTCCATTGCCTCTCGGGGCAGGCGTGGCCTCATTCTCAAAAATCCATTGGGTTTCTTGGCAGTGGTAAATTGTCATGATGTCGCGGTGTTGTGCCAAGTCGTTGATGGCCGCTTTGTTGGCCTTGCAACTGACGCAATTCACAAGCCAAAACGATTGGATGTCGTCCACCATGCCGTTGCGCTCCATCTCGTTCAAAAGGCCAACCAACTCATATTGAGTGGTTTCGGCCTGACGTTTCAAGGTTTCGATGACAAATTGCCGCTTTTCCTGTTTGGAGGCGAAAAACTCAGTCTCACGAAGCAAAGCCATCTCATCGGATTGCTCTGAAAGGAGGATGACAACCTTTGTTTTTTCTTCATTGCCAATGCGTTGCATCTCCGCTTCAAGTTCGGGGTCGATGACGGGCTGGGCGGCGAAACTGGCGAGGCCGAGAAAAATCACGATTAAGGTAAAGAAAAGCCTTTTCATAGTCCAAATTTAATTATTGGTGCAAAAATAGCAAAATAGTAATACAAAGCCAAATTTTGACAAAAAAACGGTGCACCTGAAAGGCACACCGTCATTATAAAACTCTGCACGACCGAAATCATTCCAAGTGCGTGTACTTCTTCGACACCCAAAGCGCATTACCATGGAAACTGATTTGGTAAAAGTCGCCTTCTTCGCCGAGGTAATAGAAACGCTCGCCTACTTTGGGATGACGGTTGGTGCCGTCAGGCCACTTGAAAGTGTCGGCATTCGTCGATGGCTCTAAACGCAAGCGTAACTCCGATCCGTCGATGACGACATAAAACTCGGAATCTTCATCATACTCTTCTTCTCCAAGCCATTCTTCTTCACCTTCACCAGGCAGCCAATAGATCTCAGGGTCAAAGACATATTCAGGATGATACGCCTTGAAAACGGTGCTCAATGCGTGATAGAACTGATTAATAGTGCCATCAGCCCAACGCCTGGCCCAAAAGTGGAGGAAACGGTAGTCAATATTGGCAAAGACAAAGCTGTCGTCGTTGAGGTTCAGCAGCGGCAAAAAGAAACCAACGCTATATAGGTCATAGTCCATACCCCTGCTTTCAACCGAACCACGGAAGACTTTTTCGCGTTCTTCTTGGCTAAGGGAACCGTCGTAAAGTGCATCGTGAATCACCATCATGATGTGCATCTGACGGTATAAGTATCTGTCCACAAGCGGTTTGCTCAATTCCACAAACTTCTTGTCGGCCACCACTTTTTGGGCAATGTTGCCAAGGAACTCGATGGCTTCGGGGTTGTAGTGCCCGAAATCATCTTCGTTGTCGAGGTCCCATTGACCGTCGTGATGCGGACCCGAAACATAAAGCGGACAGGGCAACATTTGTTGCAACTCTGTCAAATAGATGAGCGAGGCGAGGTGGCTACCCGTGACGCGGATGCCGCATTCCGGCCAATAGTCGAACTCGTCGACCAAGGTGTGATGGGTGTTGTCAAGGTTTAATGCTGCGTCTTTAAAACGTTGAGCCACAATGTCGTTGTCGCCAACAATGAAGGCACTGAACGCAAGAGCCAAAATAAAAGTTGAAAGGGCAAAAGCCGTTTTCCGTAGGGAAGCATAAGGATATTTTGACATGATTATTAGGTTTTAGAGGCTTCAAAAGTACGGTTTTTTTTGTATAAAGTGTGCTATCGCCGATACTTTTTCCCCTGCCAAGTGTCTCTTTCTTCCATCCGTTTCTCGATTTTGGCTAACACTTCATCATACCGCAACTTCATCCAAGGCTCGCTGACGAGGAAACGTGGCGGCACCTCGCCCGCAAAACGCTCGATGACGATATTGGGGTTCAATCGCTCGGCAAAGTCTACTACGAAGTCGATATATTCCTCCAAATCAAAGAGATGGAAATGCTCTGGATGCTGAATGTATTCTTCTGCCATTTTCGTTCCCTTGAAGATTTGCAGTTGGTGGAACTTGACTGTGGTCAGTGGCAGTTGTGATATGATGTTGGCGGCATTGAGCATCAAGGCTTTGGTTTCACCAGGCAATCCAAAAATGAAATGTGCCCCGCAAGGAATGCCGTAGTCGGCTGTCATTCGAATGGCGTGTTCCGCTGTAGCAAAGTCGTGCCCTCGGTTTACGCGTTTCAAAGTCTCGTCATAGACACTCTCCACACCATATTCCAGCATGACATAATGAGTTTGCTGAATCTCGTTGAGGTATTGCAAAAGAGACTCGTCAACCAGATCAGGCCTTGTGCCAATGACGATACCGACAATCTGTGGTTTGGAAGGCATGTCATTCCTAGTGATGGATAGTGCGGGGATGGAATCTATGCCTTCCAAAGCCTGCTCATAAATCTTCATCAACTCCTCCAACGGCTTGTAAGTATTCGAAAACGGCTGAAAATAAGCCAAATACTTATTTGCCTTGCGATAACGCTTTTGGTGGAACTCTATACCTTCCTCAATCTGCTGCTTAATACTCTTTTCTGGCCGACAATACGACGGGTTGAAAGCCTCGTTACTGCAAAAAGTACATCCTCCCGTACTGATTTTCCCATCTCTGTTCGGACAGCTGAAACCCGCATCGATACTGATTTTCTGCACCCGCCCTCCGAACTGTTTTGTGAAGTAGTTGCTGTAGCTGTTGAATCTTCTGTTATCTCCCCAAGGAAAGGTCATGGCTTGGAATAATCTGGGTTGTTCAAAAATGTCTCATCCGTCAAAGTGTTCAAAAACGCCTTCAGTTGGATTTTCTCTAAATCGGTAAGCTGCACGCCGCCGTCCATCACATGATGCATCAGCGGGTTGATGTTCTCGGAGTCTTTCACACCTTCGCTATAGAAGTTGATCACCTCATCCAAGGTGGTGAAGCGTCCGTCGTGCATGTATGGTGCCGATACGGCGATGTTTCGAAGCGTAGGGGCTTTGTAAGCGCCACGGTCCCAATGGCTTCCCGTGACGGCAGCGCGGTCCTCGGGATCGGTGAACTCATCGTCCAAACCGTTATTATAGAACAGGTTGGTGGTCATTAGTGCCAATCCTCCACCGCCATGGCAGTGGAAACAGTCGGCGCCTTCTTCGGTGCAAAACAGCTCATAGCCAGCCATTTCATCATCTGTAAGTTCTTCTTCACCAAGCAGATAACGGTCAAATTTGCTGTTGGCGGAGACCAAACTTCTCACAAACTGCGCTATGGCACGTTCAACGTTGACAAAAGTAATGTCGCGACTTCCAAAAGCCTTGTAAAACAACTCGGGATAATCATCGGTCTTCTGTAAGTATTTGACAACCTGATTGGTGTCGGCATTGATTTCCACGGGACTCGTGACTGCCGCCAAAACCATGTCTTCCAAGGTGGCCACGCCACCATTCCAGCCCAATCCAGTGCGGTTCCATGCCAAGTTAATCAGCGGCAGCATGGCATGGTGGGTGTTGGTCGGAGCACCGTATTCAAAGTTGTGTTCTTGATGATGGCAGGAGGAACAGCTACGGATGCCATCCGTACCGTCGCGGCCCGACAGACGCGGGTCATAAAACAGTTTTTTACCCAAAGCCACACCTTCCTCTGTCATAGGATTGTCAGCAGGGATGTTGTTCTTTGTGGGGAAATAGGAAGGTTGAACCAATTCGTAAGGCGTTGGTGTATATTGATAATGCTCAGGCTTGCAAGCCTCAATTGTGAATAGCAAACCCAATACTAACAACCAGTAAACTATGGTTCTTTTTGTAACTGTCATCCCCAATCTTTGAATTTTAAATCTTTAAATTTTGAATCTTTGAATTCAAATGCCTCTCCTTAACACTTTCCCAATTCCAAAAATGCGGCTTCGGTGCGGCTTTCTGCATCACGTTTTTGAACTTTTCTGCAAGACTATTATCCTTTTCCATATTTTTATTGTTTTCATTGTCAGTAGGCATCCCGATTCTGAACACGTCTTTTCCGTTGCCTTTTAGCAATCGTTGAGCGGTTTGGTTTTGCATGATATGGCTGCCAAATTCGTCAAAGTCAATCGTGTTGGGATTGCGGAACCAGTTGTCGATGACCATCGTCAAGTCAAGTTGGTTTTCAGTGTTCACTTTGACATTGAACTCAATAGGCAACTCCACGATGAAGTAGTTTTGGTAAAACTCGGTGCAGTCTTCGTTTTGTCCGATGCCGAGATGGATGGCCATAGGGGCAAGACGGTCTTCCGCGTTGAGGTATTTGCCATTCAGTTTCATGTAGTGGTAGCCACCGCCAAGCATATCGGGCCAAAACATTTCCGACTCGGGCGGGTCGGTGAATAAACCTGTTTGGTTGTCGGTTTCGTCCAGTCCAAAAGTGAAACGGATAGCTGTGTAGTGGCCGACTTTCACAGGACTGGAATGTAATGTTTGCGATTCCGGAATATCGGTGTCGATATAATAGACTCGGCTGACGTCCAAAGTGTCTGAAAGGCCTGTCTGATGGAGCATAATCCAATCGCCTGCTTCGTTTTTCAGCTCAATGTTGGAAAGAAACCATTGTATCTCTGTGATGAGAAACTGATTTCCAGCTTCATTTTCGTAGCATAACGTGTCAGTAACCAACGACTTCCCATTGACTTCATAGCCAAGGTTCAAGTTAATTTCAGCCGTTTCTTTGGGCTTTGTGCAAGCTGCCGCCATCAAGGCGAGCACAATGACAAGGAGTCTCGGTTTCATCATCTTTTGAAATTCAGCTGCGAAGATACAAAAATTCTGCCAAAATTGTGTATTTTTGCTGCCCTAATTCGAAAAACAATGGCAGAATTCAAGATTGGCGACAAAGTGAACTTCCTCAGCACCGTGGGTGGGGGTAAGGTCACGAAAATTATAGATTCTCGTATGGTAATGGTCGAAGTGGAAGACGGTTTCGAGATTCCCACTTTGATTACGGATTTGGTGCTGGACTACCGTTCTATGCCCGCTCCGAGCAAACAACAACAAACGGTCGAAAAGGTGCAGAAAGAGGTTCAGGGACAGGAACTTCTTAAACAACAACAGGCTGAGGAAGCCCGAAAAGGTGGTCTGCACCGCTTTGCGAAAGAGGCGGAGAAGGAAGGCATCTATATGGCTTTTGTGCCGCACGAGCAGCAGTGGCTTTTAACCGGACCATTGGATGTTGTGCTAGTCAACCACACGCCTTACGAGATGCTTTATACCTTCACCATTAAGGAGGAGGACAAATTCGCCAATGTGGACTTCGGCCAAGTCGACAAGTACGAGAAAATTGTCATCGAGACCATCTCACGCGACGACCTTGAGTATTGGCTCAACGGCGTGGTGCAGGCCATTTTGACAGCTGAAACCTCTGATTGTGTGCTGCTTCCGCTAAATGCACCTTTCTCACTGCGACCTGGACGTTTCTATAAGGAAGGCAGCTATCTACCTTCGGGCATCTTGGGCGAAAAGTCGGTGATGATTTGTCTTTCTGAACTGATTGCCTTAAAGCATGGTGACGGCGATTTCACCAAAATCATGAAGGAAGGCGTTGGTTCACAAGCTCCTGCCAAGACTTTGGTGAAGCAAGAAGCACCCATCGACAAACACAAGGTCGCTCCAGGTGAGGCTATCGTTGACTTGCACATCGGCGAATTGGTCGACAATATTTTAGGTATGTCGAGCCACGATATGTTCAAGATCCAGACGGATTATTTCAAGAAGATGCTTGACAGTGCCATTGCCGCCGAATACAACAAAGTGACTTTCATCCATGGCGTGGGCAACGGCGTGCTGAAAAACGCCATCATTGAGGAACTGAAGCATTACAAGAACACCGAGAACCGCATGGCCAGCATAGCCAAGTTCGGTGTCGGGGCAATTGATGTGATGATTACTGATAGAGAAAAGTAAAGCCTAAAGCGCTCGTAATGTCACAAAAAAAGCGGTCTGGATTTCCAAACCGCTTTTTTTGTTGTCAGATCCGACTAATCGTCCATGTCAACGACATTAAACCTCTTGTCGAACTCGAGTTCAATGCCGTTGGTTAGCGCGATGTCCCAACCACGGTCATCTTTAGCGATCTTCGAAATGGATTGGCTTCCATGGAGTTTGTTTACCAAATTGGTGATTTCCGCGGGAACCAATGCGGCGGGAACTGTTGTGTTCGTATTGGCGTGTCTACAGTCCACTTCGTCCCAATCAAGTTTGCCGAAAAGGTTGCCATCGAAACTGATTTGGGTGTAATCGCTTAACGTGACATCATAACCGAAACCATCCTTGATGCTGGCAATGATTTCCATGTTGGGGAAATAGGTGTGCACAAAATTGTTCATGAACACGGTCTTTTTGTCACTGTTACATGAAGTGTTGGTCAGGACAATGCTGATGAATAAAGCTATTGCCAATGCTTTTCTCATAATTGTAAATTATTAGTCGTCAATCTTGGTTACGTTGAAATTGTTGTTGAAGTTAACCTCTAGCCCATTATTCAGCTCGATTTCCCAACCAAAGTGTTTCTTTTCAAGCTTTTTGATAAGGGTGTTGGGAAAATTAGATGTCACGTAGGTTGTGATTTGTTCGGGAACAAGCGTGGCGGGCACACTGGTGTAGGTGGTTGCATGTTCGCAGTCCACTTTCTTCCATTCGTAGTTGAGGCGGAACTCGATCTTAGTGAAGTCACTAAGAATGACGTCAATGTCGTCTTCGTCAGGAATCACCGATTGAACGGTGGCCTTGGGAAAGTACTGACCAACGAACTTGGTTATTTCAGGGTTGCTGTTGTTGTTTTGTGCCGTTGCTGCAGTTACGCTGCAAAAGAGAATAGCAATGAATGCGGTGATGATACTTAGTTTTTTCATTTTTAATTGTTTTGAAAGTTTGTTCTAAATATGTGAGCCCGCTGGGAATCGAACCCAGAGCGAAGGAACCGGAATCCTTTATTTTATCCATTAAACTACGGGTCCTATTTCGGGTGCAAATATAGTAAGTTTTTGGAAATTTCGTTCCTTTGCCGCTTTAAAAAGCATGTTTTTAATTTAATTAACTGATTCATAATTGTTTGAGTTATGAAAAATGAGAAATTGAGGTGGCAAGTTCTGGCCTATGCCTTGTTGGTGTTAAGTTCGGCTCTTTTCGCCATCGGCGATGTGATGTTCGTGAATCCTTACCACTTGGCTCCAAGTTCGGCATCAAGACCATCATTTCGGTCATCCTGATACCCGTGTTTACCTATATCCTTGAAACGTGTTGGGGATATGCTCCTCTCATCCACCAAGTTCGGTGTCGGGGCAATTGATGTGATAATCACGGAGAAGGGACAGTAAAAACAAAACACGGCCCGAATCAATTCAGGCCGCGTTTTGTTTCAATAACGACGGCTTCGTTATTAGTATTTGTTTTCAATACCAGTGAGGTTGTACTTGCCGTCAAACATGAATATCATATTATTGTTGAGTTCGATTTTCCAGCCGCCTTGTGGCTCTCTTGCAATTTCCTGGATGTAATTGTGGACATAATTCTTTTTCACGAAGGTGGTGATGTGTTCAGGGACGAGTTCGGTGGGCACACTCTCGTAAATGAGGGCATCCTCGCAATCGATGTTGTTCCAGTCGAAGTTGAGATAGAAGTCGATTTCCGTGTTGTCTGTGAGTCTCACCTCAATTTCGTCTTCAAATTGTTGCGCACTCCGAATTTTGGCCTTGGGGAAGTGTGTGGCAACGAAAGTTTGGATTTCCGGACTGTTGAGGTAGCTTTTTCCTTCAAGAAGTACATTGAATTTGTAGTCAAGCCTGAATTCCTCGCTGTTGTCTAACTCGATTTCCCAGCCGTATCTTGTCTTCTCAACCTCCACAATGGATTTATGGGGATAGTTCTCGACAACATAGGCGGCAATTTCCTTGGGTACGATGCTTTCTGGAACGGTCTTATAAATGGTTGAATTTTCGCATTTTACCTTTGTCCACTCAAACTTCGGACTGAATTCGATGCTGGTTTTATCGTTGAGGCTCACTTTGTAAAGGTGCTCCGTTTTTTGGCAATTTGAAATGCTGGTTTTCGGGAAATGGGTCTCAACGAACTTCACGATTTCGGGACTGATGTCCTTGTTGTCGATGACTGTGCTGACTTCCTTCACATTCCATTCTTGGTTTACGGAAGTCTTAGGCGTAGTGTCGTCGTTGTTGGCAGCTCCTAATTTTTTGCCACAGGCCGTCACAATGAGGGCTAATGCTGCTAAGGTGGCGATAATCAGTTGTTTCTTCATCTTCTTTATTTGTTAAGTGTTATTTTGTAATATTTTGTGATCATATCGGAGAAACTCACCTTTTTTATTGAAAACGAGCTCCAGTCCATTTGTCAGCTCTACCTCAAATTTGTGTTTGCCCTTTGAAATAACATGGAGACAATAATCTGGATAGTTTTTGTTTAAATGGTTGATAATCATATTGTTGAGAAAATCCGATGGAAGGCAATCGGATGGGCTGTTCACTTCGTCCCAATCACCGTTGCTGTTGAACTCGATTTTCATGCCGTTCTCGAATTGCACGGTATAGTCGGTTCTCGTCATCGTCATTTCAATCTTGACAAAATGGATGTCATAATGGCCAAAATAGGTTCTGACAAAAGATTTTGCTTTGGTCGGAAGATCTTCGAAATTAATAAAGCGATGGTCATAGTTGATTTGCAGTGGAAGGCTGAAAATCAACAAGTTAATTAATATGACTATCACTTTATTCACCATATCGAAGGCGTATTTCGGCTGCAATAGTCCGAAATGTTTCTGAAAAAAATCTGAAATGGGGTTTTTGCTTATTTGAACCTCACGCTAAAGACATGCTGGTTCTGCACGAATTTGTAGCTGATTTCAAAACCATATTCGTTGCAAATGGCTTTTGAGATGGCGAGGCCGAGGCCCGTTGAGCTACTGTTTTCTCCTTTTTTGTAGAAAGTCTGGAAAACAATACTGGCATCCAATGCTTCCTCGATTCCCGAATTTGCAACGGACAAGGTGTTGTCGTTCAATGTGATGGAGATGTATCCATCTTTTTTGTTATGGACGAAGGCGTTTTTCAGCAGATTGTTTACCAACGAGGAGGCCAAGGTTGGATCCATGTGGGTCCTGATGTGTTGTTTCTCGACGATGTCTACCTTGATGTTAAGGCTTTCGTAGATTTCCTTGAGGTTTTCAAGTGCTTGGTTTACAATCTGGTTGATTCTAATTTCGGTTTCCCCCTTGAATTGGTGGTTGTCGATTTTCGACAAGAGGAGCAATGATTTATTGAGTCGCGATATGTAGCCCAGAGTGTCCAATGTCTTTTCGATTTCGCTCAGTTGGTGCTCGGTGAGTTGGGTTTCGTCAACCAAAAGTTCGAGGCGGTTGCGACAAATGGCCAATGGGGTCTGAATCTCGTGCGAGGCATTGCCGATAAAGCTTTTCTGCGCTTCAAAAACCTGTCTCGTTTTTTCTGAGGATACCAATACGGCTGATTCTATCTCCTTGAATTCCTGAGCCTTGATATTGCTGTCGGGTTGGGGAATGTCTTCGTCGGTCTTTCTGTGCCTGAGCCAATCGGTGAGCCGATAGATGGGCTTCATGTTCCTGACAATTATGAAGCTGACGATGCTGATGATGGCCAAGAGGAGAATAATGGCGAGGATGAGGATGCTGAAAACGGCAAAGTCGAGGGTCTTGTTCCAGGCAAAGACTTCAGTGGTTAGCGTTAGTTCGTAGTTGATGCCCCGTTTTTGGAAAACCTGCGTCATTTCCCTGACCGTTTCCGTGTTCTGAATGGCATCTATGTATTCTTCATTGCTTTGAAAAACAGGTGTTTGGTGGCTTTCGGCATATTCCGGGAAGACCTTTTCGATAGAGAAATCAACCGTCCCCGAAACCCCTGAAAGGGAGTTGGGAAGGCTGTCGATTTCAAGAAAACGCTTGATGATTTTGTCGGATTGCTCAACCAGTACTTTATCGATACGCCCATAAATGCGTCGCTTGCTGGATTGGTAGAAGACGAGTGCCCACAAGGCAAAGAGGAGAAGCAACACTCCTGAAATCGACAATATGATGCGGCGCGAGAGTTTCATTGCTGCTCCAATTTGTAGCCGTAGCCGTGTACGGTCGAGATTTCAATGTTGGCTTGTGCTTCGGTGAGGCGCTTGCGCAGGTTTTTCATCTGGGCATAGATGAAGTCGTAGTTGTCGGCCTGGTCGATGTAGTCGCCCCAAACGGATTCGGCCAAGGTGCTTTTGCTGACGGCGCGTTCTGGACGGGTCATGAAGAAATGGAGAATGTCGAATTCCTTTTTCAGCAGTTCTATGGACTGTCCATTGACGAGAACTTGTCGCGTTTCGGGCAAAATCTTCACGTTGCCGAATTCGACGAAGTTCTCTCCATGTTGCTGCTTCCTTCTGAAAACGCTTTTCACGCGGGCTGAGAGCTCGGCAATGTGGAAAGGCTTGGTGAGATAGTCGTCGGCGCCGAGGTCGAGGCCAGTCACCTTGTCCTCAAGTGAATCTTTTGCTGAAATGATGATGACACCTGTTTCTTTGCGGGCATCCTTGAGATGGCGCAACACGTCAAGCCCGTTGCCATCGGGCAGCATGATGTCCAAAAGGATGCAGTCGTAGTCGTAGAGGTCGGCTTTCATCATGGCTGTAGTAGCATTGGCGGCAGTTTCTATGATGTGGCTGTCGTCCGCCAAAGCTTGTTGCATCAGTTCTCTCAAACTGTTATCGTCCTCAATGATAAGGATTTTCATGGCCTGATGATTTGCCGTGTGGTGAACCCGCAGGGAATCGAACCCTGAGCTAAGGAACCGGAATCCTTTATTTTATCCATTAAACTACGGGTCCTATTTTGGGTTGCAAAAATAGTAAGATTTTGGAAATTTCGTATCTTTGCCGCTT
>JAEEGK010019285.1_pt1 | contig 14647 bp, 8 predicted proteins | sample 8958771 | NCBI WGS metagenome assembly JAEEGK01 (sample SAMN16246547, study PRJNA631951) | gut metagenome | biome: gut microbiome; feature: rumen; material: SC-attached | host: Bos | place: Iran: Karaj | collected 2018-10
TCTCCTTCCGGGCGCCGCTCAACATGGTGTCGGCTCTGGCGATGTGCTTCCTGATCCATAAGAAACTGAGTCTCATCTTCCTGGTGGCGATGGTCATCCTGAGCGTCTTCCTCGCGTTCCTCATCTCGCACGCGGCGAAGCTCTTCAAGAAGATTCTCCTGCAGGTGGACGCCGTGAACGGCGTCGTGCAGGAGAATGTCGACGCCATCCGTGTCGTGAAGGCCTTTGTCCGCGAGGACCATGAGATGTCCAAGTTCGACAAGGCCGTCGTCGGCCTCTTCACGCTCAATGTGAAGGCGGAGACGCTGATGGCCCTGAACGGCCCGGTAATGAACCTCATCGTGAACGCGTGCATCATCGCCCTGAGCTGGTGGGGCGCGCATTTCATTGTGGAGGGGAGTCTGACGACGGGCCAGCTGACCTCGCTGTTCAGCTACATCATGACGGTGCTGACCTCTCTGATGATGCTGTCCATGATCTTCGTCCAGCTCACCCAGAGCGCGGCCAGCGCGGCCCGCATCGCGGAAGTCATCGACGAGGAGCCCGACATGGCGAATCCGGAGGAACCCGTCCGGGACGTCCCGGACGGAAGCATCGACTTCAACCATGTCTATTTCTCGTACAAGCGGGGCGGCGACTATGCGCTGGAGGACATCGACTTGCATATCAAGGCAGGTGAAACCATCGGCGTCATCGGCGGTACCGGCAGCGGAAAGTCCTCGCTCGTGAACTTGATGGCCCGCCTGTACGACGTATCCGAAGGTTCCGTGGAAGTGGGCGGCCTGGATGTCCGGAAATATGACATGAAGGTCCTCCGGAACGAAGTGGCGATGGTGCTCCAGAAGAGCACGCTGTTCTCCGGGACCATTCTGGAGAACCTTCGCTGGGGCAGGGAGGACGCCACACTGGAAGAATGCCGGGAGGCGTGCCGCCAGGCCTGCGCCGACGAGTTCATCGAGAGTTTCCCCGACGGGTACGACACCGTCATCGACCAGGGCGGAACCAATGTCTCCGGCGGCCAGCGGCAGCGCCTTTGCATCGCCCGCGCGCTGCTGAAACGGCCGAAAGTCCTCGTGCTGGACGACTCCACCTCGGCGGTGGACACGGCGACCGACGCCGCGATCCGCGCCACCTTCAACGCGCGTATTCCGGGGACGACCAAGGTGATCATTTCCCAGCGCATCCTCTCCATCCGGGAGGCCGACCGCATCGTGGTGATGGACAACGGCCGCGTGGCCGCGTTCGACACCCATGAGAACCTCCTGCGAACCTGCGATATCTATTCTGAAATTTACGAAATGCAGACGAGCGGCGGCTCGGGCGATTTCGACGAACCCCAAGCCTAGCCTATGCCACCCGGATTCAACCAACACCCCGGACAGGACCGCGGGCCGCGGGCCGGCGCCACCCTCAGGGACATCAAGAAGGATTCCACGGTCTTCCGCCTGTTCCGATACATACTCAGGAACTACAAGTTCAGTTTCATCGTGGTGCTTCTGTGCATTGTGGTGTCTTCCCTGACCTCCCTGGCGTCGTCCCTGTTCACCCGCAGCCTGATCGACGATTACATCACGCCCATGACGGCGGCCGCGGCGCCCGACTACGCGCCGCTCGCCGTCGCCCTCGTCAAGCTGGGCGCCGTCATCCTTGTCGGCATCATCGCCGGTTATGCGCAGAGCCTGATCATGATCCACGTGGGGCAGGGAACGATGCTGAGCATCCGCAAGGACCTGTTCTCCCACATGGAGACGCTGCCGCTCAAATATTTTGACAACCATTCGCACGGAGACATCATGTCGGTGTATACCAACGACGTGGACACCCTCCGGCAGGTGATCGGGAACAGCATCCCGAGCCTGTTCAAGTCGGTGGTGACGATTCTTGCCACTTTCGTGAGCATGCTGGTGCTGAGCCTGCCGCTCACGGTGGTGGCTGTGGCGATGGCCTTCCTGATGTACAAGGTGACGACCGGTCTCGGCAAGCTTTCCAAGAAGTATTTCGTGGAACGCCAGCGGAACCTGGGCCGTGTGAACGGCTTCATCGAAGAGATGGTCTCCGGCCAGAAGGTGGTGAAAGTCTACTGCCACGAGGAGAAGGCGCTGGAGGATTTCGCCGGCCTGAACGAGGAGCTTCGCTCCAGCGTGTACAACGCCAACAAGATCGGCAACATCATCATGCCGATCAACTCCAACATCGGCAACTTCATGTATGTGCTCCTGGCGATTGTGGGTTCCGTCATCGCTCTCTCAGGAGTCTCTCCCTGGTACCTGAACGGTCTCGACGGCGCCGCTCTCACCCTGGGCACGCTGGTGTCTTTCCTGACGCTGCAGCGCAACTTCACCCGTCCCGTCACGCAGATTTCCAACGAAATCAACAGCCTCGTGATGGCCACGGCGGGCAGCGACCGCGTCTATGCCTTGCTGGACGAGGTGTCCGAGGTCGATGAAGGCACGGTCACCCTGGAGAAGGAAGGGGAGGGGCGCTGGTCCTGGAAGGAACAGGACGGCGCGCTCCGCAAGCTGGAGGGCCTGGTGTCCCTGAAGGACGTGGACTTCAGCTATGTGCCTGAGAAACAAGTTCTTTACGATATCACGCTGACGGCCTATCCCGGCCAGAAGATCGCCTTCGTGGGCGGAACGGGCGCGGGAAAGACCACGATCACGAACCTGATCAACCGCTTCTACGAAATTCAGGACGGAACGATCACCTACGACGGATTCAGCGTCGCGGGCATCCGGAAGGCGGACCTCCGGCGTTCCCTCGGCATCGTGCTGCAGGAGACGAAACTCTTCAGCGGCTCGGTGCTGGACAACATCCGCTACGGCCGCCTGGACGCCACGGACGAGGAATGCCGCGCCGCCGCGCGCCTGGTCCATGCCGATGCGTTCATCCGGCGTCTGCCCAACGGATATGACACCGTCCTGGACGCCGACGGCGGCAATCTGTCGCAGGGCGAACGCCAGCTGCTGGCCATCGCCCGCGCCGCCGTGGCCGACCCGCCGGTGCTCATCCTGGACGAAGCGACCTCGTCCATCGACACCCGTACGGAGCGGCTCATCCAGCAGGGGATGGACTCCCTGATGAGGGGGCGCACGACTTTCGTGATCGCCCACCGTCTGTCCACGGTCCAGAATGCCGACTACATCGCGGTGATGGACCACGGCCGCATCATCGAGCGCGGCAAGCACTTCGAGCTCCTGGAGCAGAAGGGAAAGTATTATGAATTGTATACTGGTAACCAAATCACCTGATCATGGCTTACAGAAATCTTACTCGGAAGGAAATAGAAAAACTGACTGCCGCCGGCTGCGAGGCGGAGGATTGGGGGAATGTGCTGACGGACGCCGCCGAAGAGGTGGACCATATCCGCCGCGTTCGCTTCTCCGGCACCGTTCGCTTCGGCAAGTTCGAACGGGTGTTCGAGCTTCCCGGCGGGCTCAAGAAACACGCGGGCATCAGCGATGCGACGCTGCACAATGTGACCGTCGGAGACAACTGCCTGATCGAGAACATCTCCAACTATATCGCGAATTATGAGATCGGCCACGACACGGTCCTGGAGAATGTGGACCTTGTCCTGACGAACGGCCCCTGCCGTTTCGGAAACGGTGTCTCCGTCTCGGTCCTGAACGAGACGGGCGGCCGCGAGGTGCTCATCTATGACCGCCTCAGCGCCCAGGTCGCCTATGTCATGGCGATGTACCGGCACCGTCCCGAACTGGTGAAAGCGCTGGACGGGATGGTCGAGGCGTATGCGAAGTCGCAGGAATCGGCCGTGGGCACCATCGGCAGTCATGTCTTCATCCGCAACACCCGTTACTTGAACGGTGTCCGGATCGGGGATTACGCCGTCATCAGCGGCGTGAACCGCCTCCGGAACGGCAGCGTGAACAGCAACGAGGCGGCGCCAGTCCAGATCGGACACGGGGTGATCGCGGACGATTTCATCATCTGCAGCGGCTCGCACATCTCGGACAACACTTCGATGGCCCGTTGTTTCATCGGCCAGGCGTGCCGCTTCGGCCACAGTTACAGCGCCTCCGACTCTCTGTTCTTCTCGAACTGCCAGGGCGAGAACGGCGAGGCCTGCGCGATCTTCGCCGGACCTTTCACGGTGACGCACCACAAGTCCACGCTTCTCATCGCCGGACACTTCTCCTTCATGAACGCGGGCAGCGGCTCCAACCAGTCCAACCACATGTACAAGCTGGGCCCGATCCACCAGGGCATCCTGGAGCGCGGCGCGAAGACTTCGTCCGACTCCTACATCCTCTGGCCCTCCCGCGTGGGCGCCTTCTCGCTGGTGATGGGCCGGCACGTGAACCATTCCGACACGACATGGCTCCCGTTCTCCTATCTCATCGAGCAGCAGAATACGACCTATCTCGTCCCCGGTGTGAACCTGCGGAGCGTGGGAACCATCCGGGACGCGCAGAAATGGCCCAAGCGCGACGGCCGCACGGACCCGGACCGTCTGGACTGCATCAACTACAACCTGCTGAGCCCCTACACCATCCAGAAGATGTTCAAGGGCATCCAGCTGCTGAAAAACTTGCAGTATTCTTCGGGCGAACTCTCCGACGTGTACTCGTATCACAGCGCCAAGATCAAGAACAGCTCGCTCCGCCGGGGCCTGGACCTGTACCGGACGGCCATCACCAAGTTCCTGGGCAACTCCATCATCAAGCGGCTGGAGGATCTGCCCGCCGGCGCGACCGACGCCGAGATCCGCGCGATGCTGAAGCCGGACCTTCCGGGCGGCAAGGGCAAGTGGACGGACCTCAGCGGCCTCATCGCCCCGAAGGGCCTGGTGGACGCGCTCCTGAACCGGATCGAGCGGGGGGAGGTTTCGGACCTGGACGAGGTGGACAGAACGTTCCGTCAGATGCACGCGGACTACTACCGGCTTGAATGGACCTGGGCCTATGACAAGTACGGCGACTTCTTCGGATTCCCCCTGGATTCGATCACGGCCGCGCAGGTGCGCGAAATCGTCGTGAAATGGAAGGACGCGGTCATCGGCCTGGACGAGATGTTATACGAAGACGCCAGGAAGGAGTTCAACCTGGCGTCGATGACGGGCTTCGGAGCCGACGGATCCCGCGAAGAGAAAGAGCTTGATTTTGAGCAGGTCCGGGGCGCTTTCGAATCCAATTCCTTTGTGAAGGCCGTTCTGGAGCACATCCGCGTGAAGCGGGAGCTGGGCGACGAGCTGCTCTCCCGCCTGCGGAGCTAGATGATTCCGAGCAGGTGGCTGCGGGACAGCATGCAGTCTCCGATAGGGGCGGCCTGGTTCCGGAGTTTGGAGAACTTGATGGCCGTATCCTGGTTGGCGATGGTCTGGGCGTGGCGCTTCACCGCGCTGCGGACCGCCAGCAGGAGATAGTCGCCGGCCGTGGACACCTTTCCGCCGAGGACGACGAGCTGCGGGTTGAAGACATTGATCAGGCCCGCCAGACCGCGTCCGAGGTTGGCTCCGATCTTTTCGATGGTCTCGATCGTGAGGATGTCCTCTTCCTGGATGGCCTTGAAAATGTCGTTCAGGTTCACCTTTCCCTGGTCCTTGAAGATGCGGGAGAGGGAGGAGGCGCGGCCCGCCTGGAGCTGTTCGGTGATCATGCGCACGAGAGCGGAGCCCGAGGCGCCGGTTTCGAGGCAGCCGACCTTGCCGCAGCGGCAGATCTGGTCGTTGTTCAGGAGCGGGAAGTGGCCGAACTCGCCTGAATAGCCCGATGTACCGTAGTACAGGCGGCCGTCCAGGATCATGCCCATGCCGAGACCCCAGCTCACATTGACGAAGAGAACGTTCTTCTCCTTCTTGACCACGCCGGAGAGATATTCGCCATAGGTCATGGCCCGGGAGTCATTTTCGATGACTACGGGAATGTCCAGGTCTTCGGAGAGAATCTTGTTGATGGGACGCTCCGGATCGAAGGAGTACAGGTTGCTGTAGCCCGTTTTCGGATTCACGCGGCCGGCCACGCTGATGCCCATGCCCAGCACCCGGTTCCATTCCAGGTCATGCCGCACGAAGAAGTCGCGGATGTTTTTGGAGATGGTGTGGATGCAGGCCTCGTCGATTTCCAGGATGAACGGAATGTTGTCCTCGAAACAGATCAGACCGCCCTTGAAATCCGTCACGGCGACGCTGGCGTGCGTGTGCCGGATGTCCAGGCCGATGAAATAGCCGGCTTCGGGATTGAGACCGTAGATCGACGGCCGGCGGCCGCCGGAAGTCCCTGACTTTCCCAGCTCGATCATGAATCCTTCGTCCATCAGTTCGCCGATGAGCTTGGTCACGGTGGGTACGCTGGTGTTGATCTGCTCGCTCAGGGCGGCGATGCTGTATTCCCCATTCTGGATGCAGAGGCGCAGAATGGTTTTTTTCAAGATGGAATTCTTGTTGTCTTTTTTGTCGAGGAATGTAGTTCTCATCGTCTTTCGCTTTATGTGTGCAAAAATAAGATATTTTTTTAGAAAATAAAATTTAGTTTTGAAAAATTCTTCATTAATTTTTTAGAAAATTGGTCGACGGAAAAAGTTAAAGGAAAAAACCTTATATTTGTAAGTTAAGAAACGTGTACGCTATGTTCGGAAGGCTCAAAAACTGGAGGAACTCGTTCCGGCTGTCGCTGAAGGCGAAGACGGTGCTCGCCCTGAGCGCCATCGCCGTCGTCCTCATCGTATCCGGCATCATTTCCATCGTGGAGTACCGGCGCATGTCCAACTATGTGTCGGACATGATCGCCGAAGACATCAACAGCATCAACGTGGCGCAGAAACTGGCGACGGTCACGGACAACTACAATCTGCAGATCCTCGCCGTCATCGGCGACGATTCCCTGAACTCGCTGCCCGACTTCGACCAGCAGGGCTTCGTCTTCTACTGCGACTCCCTCCGCTCCTCGTTTTCCGGTGAAAACGTCCTTCCGCTCACCGATTCGGTTCTCTACTCCTACTCGGCGTACATGCTCACCTCCCTTGAACTGGAACAGGTCATCCAGTCCGATTTCATCGACTCCCGGACCTGGTACTTCGAGCGGCTCCAACCGTCCTTCAACCGGCTGAGCGGTGACATCGACCGCCTGAGCCAGGCGATGTACGACGACTTGCAGGCGAACTCCGAGGACTTCGACCGGGGCTTCTACCGGAGCATCATCCCCGGAATCGTCGCGGTGTCCGTGGGCATCGTCCTCGTGCTCCTGCTGATGTTCTTCATCATCAGCTATTATGTGAATCCTTTGAAGAAGATGCTGGACGGCCTGGATGATTACCGGGCCACGGGCCGGCGCTACGGCTGCACCTTCGACGGAGATGACGAACTGGCCGAACTCAACGAGGGCATCACGGAGCTCACGGAGGAGAACCGGCAGTACCGCCGCCGGATCAAACTGCTCAAGGAAAGCCGGACGGAGGAAGCCGAATGAATCTGAAAGTCATATCGAGAAACACGGGAATGGCGCTCCTGGTGAGCTCGCTGTTCATGCTGATTGCGGTGGGCATTTCGCTCGTCGACGGCGGTGACAGCGCCCTGGCGCCCCTGCTGATCAGTTTCTCGCTGACCTTCACCGTGGGCATCTTCCCCTTCATCTTCGTCCGGAAGACGGAGCATATCACCCTCAAGGACGGATACATGATCATCTTCCTGTCCTGGCTCCTGTCCTTCCTGTTCGGGATGCTGCCCTATGCGCTGTGGGGCGGTCCGTTCACCCTCACCAACGCCTGGTTCGAAAGCGTGTCGGGTTTCACCACCACCGGCGCCACGATTCTGGAGGATGTCGAAGCCCTGCCGCGCAGCCTGCTTTTCTGGCGGTCGGCGACGCATTTCATCGGCGGTCTCGGCGTCGTGGTGTTCCTCCTCCTGATCATTCCGAACTCATCGCCGGTGCGCCTGCGGCTAACCAACATGGAACTCTCCTCCCTGTCCCGGGATGACTATCAGTCCCAGGCCAACAAGACGGTGTCCATTTTCGCGCGGGTTTACCTGGCCATTTTCGCCCTGTCTTTCCTCAGCTTCTGGGCGGCCGGCATGTCGGCCTTCGACGCTGTCAACCATGCCTTCAGCGTGTGTGCGACGGGCGGATTCTCCACCCATAACCTGTCCGTGGGCTATTTCCATTCCACGCTCATCTCGGTGCTCACGATCATCTTCATGGTCCTCGCCTCGCTGCATTTCGGCCTGCTGTACATCGCGTTCGTGAGCCGTTCGCTCCGTCCGCTCAACAACCCGGTGCTGAAATTCTTCCTTTTCAGCCTCGCGGGCGCTTCCGTCCTGGCGGCCCTTTCGCTCAAGCTGCAGGGTGTGGACGCCACCTGGGGCGAGGCGTTCCTGGACGCGACGTTCCATGTCGCCAGCTATACGTCCACGTCGGGGCTCGCCATCAGTGACAATTCCGGCTGGCCCATGCTGCCATGCTTCCTGTTGATCATCGGCGGTCTCGTCTGCGGTTGCGCGGGCTCCACCACGTGCGGCCTCAAGTCCGACCGCGTGCTGGTCCTTTTCAAGGCCATCCGGATGCAGATTGTCAGGACGCTGTATCCTTCTTCTGTCTTTGAGGTCCGCTTCGGCAAGCGGATGCTCCGGGACGAGGATGTGTATCAGCAGGTCCTCTATATCGCCCTGTTCCTCCTTCTGATCGCTCTTTCCTCCGTCCTGTGCGTGGTTATCGGCGACCCGAACCAGCACGCTCTCCTGGGGTCCATCGCATCGCTTACGAATGTGGGGCCCTCCCTCGGAACGATCGGCTCATACGGCAATTACAACGCCGAACCGAACGCCCTCAAGTTCATTTTTTCGTTCGACATGTTCCTCGGGCGCGTGGAGATTTATCCCGTGCTCGCCGTTCTCGCGAGCGCCTTCCGCAAGGGATAGCCTATGGACCGGGCGGGATTCCTGTATCATGAATTCCTGCGTCGGCTCCCGTACGAGCCGACTGCCTGCCAGGATGCCCTGATGCGTGACATCGGAGCGTTCCTGACGTCGGATGACGGGGATATCCTGGTGGTCAACGGATACGCCGGAACGGGCAAGACGACGGTTCTGGCGGCGGTGGTGTCCGCCTTCACGGATCTCAGGACGCCCTGTGTCCTGATGGCTCCAACCGGGCGTTCGGCCAAGGTCCTGTCCGGCTATACGGGCCGTCCGGCGTCGACCGTACACAAGCAGATTTACCGGCAGAAATCCCACGGGGACGACGGCTTCGGACAGTTCTCCCTGGCGCCGAACAAGGCGAAGAACACGCTTTTCATCGTGGACGAGGTCTCGCTCATCGGCATCGACGCGGGGGAGCGGCAGTCCACGGCGGTGTTCGGTTCCGGAAACCTGCTGGAGGATCTGATCCTTTACGTTCGCAGCGGGGTGGACTGCCGGATGATTCTGGTGGGGGATGCGGCGCAGCTGCCGCCTGTGGGGCTGGACCGGTCGCCGGCGCTTTCCGAAGAATACATGTCCGGGGCCGGGGGAGTCCGTTTCTCGGAGCTTCGGACGGTGGTCCGCCAGCAGGCGGGATCGGGCATTCTCGTGAATGCGACGCACCTGCGGGAGCTGCTGGAGGAGGACTGCGAGATTCCGCTGGACGAACTGGGGCTGTCGACGGCCGGTTTTGACGATGTGGAACGCATCTCCGGCGGAGAGCTCATCGAGACCTTGACCGATGCTTACGGACGGTACGGCGAGGACGAGACCATCGTCCTGTGCCGGTCCAACAAGCGGGCGAACCGCTATAACGCGGGCATCCGGGCGCAGGTCCAGTTCCGGGAGGAGCGCCTGGTCCGGGACGACAAGCTGATGATCGTCCGGAACTGCTACCATTTCGCCGAGGAGCTGGACGGGACGGACTATATCGCCAACGGAGACATGTGCAAGCTCGTGCGCATCGGCAAGTATGAGGACCGCTACGGACTCCATTTTGCCGAAGCCAGGCTCCGTTTCCCTGATTACCAAGACCAGGAGATTGTGGCTAAGGTCCTGCTGGACACGCTGGACGCCGAATCTCCCTCCCTGACCTATGAGCAGGCGAACGCCCTGTATCAGGGTGTCAGCGAGGACTACGCGCACCTGCCCACCAAAAAGAAGCGGTACGACGCCGTCCGGGAGGACCCTTTCTTCAACGCTCTGCAGCTGAAGTATGCCAATGCGGTCACCTGCCACAAGTCCCAGGGCGGCCAGTGGCGCTGCGTCTTCATCGACAATCCCTTCTGGCAGGACTTCCTCACCCCGGACGACCTCAAATGGCTCTACACGGCCCTCACCCGCGCCGTGGACAAAGTATATCTCGTGAATTTCAAAAACGAACTGTTTGTTTAACCTTGTCATTTCGAGCGAAGTCAAGATATTTTTCCTCTGTCATTTCGAGCGAAGTCGAGAAATATGTCCTCTGTCATTTCGAGCGAAGTCGAGAAATCTAATTAAACTGATATGAAGAAGTTATTCCTGACCTTATCCTTCCTTGCGGCCCTTGCCTCCAGCGCTTCCGCCCAGGAGTTCAACCGCATGCCCTTCGCCTACAAGTGGCTGGGCGACAAGGAAGTAGCTTTCACTTACAACGGGATGTATACCGATGACACCTGTTTCAAACTGGTCATGCCCAAGGGCGTGAAGGTGACGGGCGTGAAGGCGCCGGAGAAGTTCTCCGATTTCCCGCTGCGGCCGGAAGGCGCCGTGAACCTGACTTATTCGCCGGATTCCACGATGCTGGCTTTCACGCGGGCCAACGACCTGTATGTGGTCACGATCGCCGACGGAAAGGAGTGCCGCCTGACCTTTGACGGAACGGCCACCGTGATGAACGGCTATGCCTCCTGGGTATACTACGAGGAGATTCTGGGCCGTTCGTCCCGTTACCGGGCCTTCTGGTGGTCGCCGGACAGCAAGCGCCTGGCCTTCTATCATTTCGATGACACGGAAGTGCCGATGTTCCCGATCTATTCGCCCTTCGGCCAGGACGGAAAGCTCCGCGAAACCCATTACCCGAAAGTGGGGGAGAAGAATCCGGAAGTGAAGATCGGCTTTGTCGATGTTCCCGCGGCGCTTGCCGGCCGTGTTGCGACGGTTTGGGCCGATTTTGACGAGAAGGAGGACCAGTATTTCGGCATTCCGTTCTGGTCGGACGATTCTCGGACTTTCTATGTGGCTCACGAGCCCCGGATCCAGAATACGCTGGACCTTTATGCGGTGTCACCGACGGATGGTTCCAAGAACGTTCTCTACCACGAATATTATCCCACCTGGCTGGACTGGATCGAAGGCATGCTGTTCACGGAGAAAGGTCTGTACATGGTCCGGGCCTTCGAAACCGGCTGGCAGCAGATCTACTTCCTGGGCTATGACGGAACGGTCCGCCGTCTGACCGACGGCCCCAACTGGCGTGTCAGCCTGGTCCGTTCCGAGAAGGACGGAACGGTGTATTTCACCGCCCAGCGGGATGAACTCCATATCCGCCAGGCCCTTTACAAGGTGTCTCCGAAGGGAGTCATCACGCCTCTCACGGATGAATCCCTGAATGCCACGGGCGTGCAGTTCTCCCCGGACGGGAAGTATTTCGTCGCGCAGACTTCCTCTCTGTCGGTTCCGCCGCAACTGCGGGTGTATCAAACATCCAAGCCTGCCAAGAATTGGCTCGTCGCTGACCGGAAGGGGCCCGATTACGATGCTTCCAAGTATTCCCTGGGCCAGGTGGTTACCATCGAGCATGACGGCTTCGTGCTGCCGGGCGTCATTTATTATCCTTCGGGTTTTGATCCGGGCAGGCAGTATCCCGTCCATGTGGACATCTACGGTGGTCCGGACTCCCCGCAGGTGACCGACCGCTGGGTATCGCCCGGTGCGTATGCCTGGTATCAGGAGAACGGCATCATCGAACTGATCGCCGACTGCCGCGCCTCCGGTCACAACGGCCGCGCCGGTCTGGACTGCATCTACAAACAGCTGTCGACGGTCGAGGTCGATGACTTCGTCGCCTGGGCGGAACACCTTCAGAGCCTGCCGTATGTGAAGGGCGACAAGATCGGCGTCGAGGGCTTCTCCTTCGGCGGCACCATGACGGCCGTCCTCGTCGCCACGGCCCCGCAGGCCTTCCATTACGGAATCGCCGGCGGCGGCGTCTATGACTGGAAGCTCTACGACACGCACTACACCGAGCGCTTCATGTCCACGCCCGAGGACAACCCGGACGGCTACGCCCGCACCCGCGCCGTGGACCGCATCGCCTCCTACCCGGCCCGCCCCCTCGGCTCCACTCCCGCGGAAGACACCGTCTCCGATGGCTCCGTGATGCTCAAGATCACCCACGGCACCGGCGACGACAACGTCCATTACCAGAACACCCTGCAGTTGATCGACGCCCTCCAGAAGATCAACGCCTCCTTCGACTTCATGGTCTACCCCGACGGCATGCACGGCTACCGCGGCTACCAGGGCCAGCACTTCCAGGCGGAAAACAACGCCTTCTGGCTCAAGTACCTGAAAGGGGAGTAATCGGTCACGTTCCTTTCGCTCAGTGCGTGTGACGTCCCATTTTTGAGGACGTTACCTGCACCGGTCCGTATTTCTCGTCATTCCCGGCCTGGCCGGGAATCTCTATTCCAGCGCCTCGGCGAGGATGCTGATGGGATGCTTGACCTGGTAGGGGGTGGACATCTCGAGCTGCCATTTGCAGGTTTCGCAGTCGCAGGCGACGAAGTCGGGGTTCACAGATTTGATCTGGTCGAAGAGGGGCTTGCCGATGGCCTGGGAGGCTTCGTAGTTCTCTTTCTTGAAGCCGTAGGTGCCGGAGATGCCGCAGCAGTTGGAGTCGAGGAGGGTGAATTCCACGCCGGGAATCATTTTCAGCAGCTCGGTGGAGAAGATGCCCCAGCCCAGTTTCTCCAGATGGCAGGGGATGTGGTAGGCGATGCGGGCGCGGTAATTCTCCTTGAACTTGAGCTGCGCCTGGCCGGACTCGATGAGCTGATAGATGTACCGGGTGGCGAGGAGCAGGGAGTCGCGGACGCCGCTGTTGTCCACCGAAAGGAGCCCGGGGTACTCTTCCCGGATGGTCATCACGCAGGTGGAGGATGTGGTGAGGACTTTAAGTCCGGCGTTTACGGCCTTCTGCAAAACCGACACGTTGTGTTTCGCGTTCTTCGTCGCTTTCTTGGACATGCCGTTCGCGATGAGTGCCACGCCGCAGCATTTCTCCTTGTCCAGCAGCTGCACACCGATGCCGAGCGCGTTCATCACTTTCACGAAGTCCTTGCCCAGCTGGGGATAGTTATAGTTCACGTAGCAGCCGTGGTAGTAAGCGACCTGCTTCTCGAATTTCGCCTGCTCCTTGGCGTGGCGCTTCAGCCAGCCTTCGAAGCTGCGCCCGCTGTACTTCGGGAAAGTGCGGTGCTTGTCGATGGCGAACGTGGCGTCCAGGACAGTCTTCGTGACGCCGAGCGCTGTGGTCCCGTTCACGATGGGCGCGAACGGGCGGGCAAGGCGTCCCATGAAGTCCGTGTTCGCGAGCATCCGGTCCCGCAGCTTGGGCTGCGCGTGGTCGTACTTGATGCGGGCGGCCTGGATGATGTCCGCCACTTTCACGCCCGACGGGCATACGACCTCGCAACGCTTGCAGTTCAGGCAGTACTTGAGCGCCTGGTTGAAGAAGTACGGATCCTTCAGGCGGAGCCGCTCTCCGTCAGGGCCGGCCTGCTTGGGGCCGGGATAGCGCGGGTTCACCGGCACGACCGGACAGTAGGCCGTGCAGATGGTGCATTTCATACATTCCTCGAAATTGTGCGCGCTGGCGGTGTATTCCTGCAGTTTCATACGTTCCCTCCTTTGATGGTGTCCACGACCGCGAAGGCCGTCCGGATGGCGAGCCCGGCCGCCGTTCCGTAATCCTCTTTCCGGGTGCCTCCCAGCACGGAACCGATGCAGAATAGGTTCTTCACCGGCTCGCCGTCCTTGACGGCGTGCAGCGAGGCGTCGGTCCTGACGCCGAAGTCCATGAACGGCTGCTCCGCGAAAAAGTCGGAGTCGTACCATGCCCGGCGTTCCTCGGGATAGTCGATGTCCAACCCGAACAGAGGCTCGTATACCTGCGTGGGCGTGGCTACAAGGCCTTTGGAGAAGTAGCCGCCGGAAGCGAGGATGAAATGGTCGGCGAAAAGCCGGGCTGTGTCCAAGTTCCGGGTGGTGACGCTTGACACGACTCCTTCATGCAAGGCGGCGGAGGTGACTTCGTCACCCATCAGGAAGGTGCCTCCCAGTACCTCAAAACGGCGTTTCAGGAGCATCTGGGTGCGGATGCCCGGCACGGACGGGGGCATCGTCCCGATGAAAGCCACGCGGGCGGGAAGGGCGGTCCGGATTTTGTCTAGCACCGACGCGTCCTTGAGGCCGAAGACCTGGGGGAGAAGGATGAGGTCCTCGTCCTTGAGAAGGATGCGGATGTCCGCCACGACCTTCTCCCAGTGTTCGTCCATCATGCGGGCGATGTTCACCGACCGCATTTCGCTGGGGCTCGTCCGCAGGTGCTCCATCTCCGGAAGCCGTACGAAACGGATCCGGCAGCTGGTGCCGGCCTTCTCCAGCGTCTCGGCGAGGAAAGTGCCGTAGAAATCGTGGAAGCCGGTGAAATTGACGATCAGGGCTTTCTCGGCGACATGCTCCTCCTGGACC